>ERZ840096.1914-NODE-1914-length-19071-cov-10.912758_pt1 | contig 19071 bp, 14 predicted proteins | sample MGYA00519878_ERZ840096 | MGnify/ENA primary metagenome ERZ840096 (study PRJEB31850, sample SAMEA3708865) | human gut metagenome | biome: human gut; feature: human-associated habitat; material: faeces | place: China | collected 2014 ...
ATAGGCAAGAATGTCCGTCAGCTTGATTTTGTGGCTACGGATCAGGTGGTTTTGCTCAATGGTGTAGGGAATCTCACCTTGTTGCTCCAAATTGTAGGCGGTCTTGGGACAGATGTGGCAGATCTCGCATAGTTCCCGTTTGGTTACATAGGCGGGATACTTTGCGACGATGTCGGGGTAATACTTAGTCAAATCCATGTGCAGCACTCACTTTCTTGTTCATCTGTCATTGGTAGGTGAGGTACTTCACTGGTGTGTAAAATATTGGATTTTGAAGTGGGTTCAAATAAGATCAAGTTGTCTAATCAAAATGGTGATTTGCATTTTCGTGAAATGGTATGGGTGTGAATACCCCCAATCTGGCGTCCAGTTCTATCCTTGTTCTATCCTCCGGTCATAATTCGGGGCAAAAATGGGAAGAACTCGGAAAGCCCTGTGGGTTCAAATAAAAACGAAAAACGGAAGCCAAAATCCGCAGTATACCGCAGCTTTTGGGCTTCCGTTGTGTACTTCCATCTTCGCTTAATTTCCACCAAAAATCACAAGGGGGAAATGACTCGAAATCAGTTTGAGGGAAACCTCACGAGGGTTCGAATCCCTCCCGCTGCGCCAAGGAAAAACCTCTTTTGTCTGTTACGGCAAAAGAGGTTTTTCGTAAAGAGAGGGACTGAAAATGCTGATTGACAGTTCGATCGCACAGGCATATATCGAGAGCAGCTGCGTCGACGCTTTTCGTGCTTCATGGCTCTTTGAACACACCTCGGTTTCGTCAGATCTTGGCAGGAATGCATTTACTCCGCCGCCTGAGGATCTTGCTCTCCGAGAGACTGTGCGCAAGCTCGAACGCCGTATCTGTGAAGCGGCTGCGCACTTTGTCCCCGTCAACCGCCCGATTTGGGACGCGCTTTTCCCCGATTGGGAAGCGGTACAGCCGACACTTGATTTGATCGTCGGTTATCCCGAGCCTTACGACGCCGTTGCGGCACACTCGCCCGACGGGCAGGCACATCTCATCTTTGACCTCATCCGTTGGTGCAATTATGCGGAGCTCGACCAGCTCGACAGCATCATTCGGAATCTGCTGACGCATGAGATTACGCATCTCTTGATTGGACACCGCTATCCGGCGGCAGATGTCGCATTGGAAAGTACAGACTATTTGACAAGATTGGATGCTTACACATTTCATGAGGGATTCGCCCATCTTCTCTCCTATCAGGCGACAGAAATCGACTGTGTGGACTGGCATACACCGCAGCTTACCGAGGTCGCAGCAGCAAGCCGTGCCAAACTGCGCCTCGCGCTTACGGAGACGGATCCAGACAGGCAAAAGCAGTTTCTTGAAGAGGCGGTCTGCGGATCGTACTATGAAAAGTTTGCCTGTATGTGCGGTATGCTGTATCTGGCAGACCGATGGGAAACGCAGGGAATCGACGGCCTGCAAAGCGCATTTGCGGACTATCACGGCTTTGCTCAAAGGGCCTTGAGCATTCGAATTTGATTGCAAAAGAGGAAGAGACGCGAATGCGTCTCTTCCTCTTTTACACCTTCTCCCGCTTCTGCCGCCAGAGGTTGATCGCCAGCATGACCGCGGCGTAGATCAGCGCGGCGGCGAGGATAATGAGCGAGAAGTCGCGCTGCATCTGGTAGCTCGTCGTCGTGAAACCCTTGACGAGTAGATGACCGGCAAGATAGCTCGCGGGAATCAGCGCGAGATAGCCGAGCGCTTTGCCCGTTTTCTTCCTGCGGCAGACGAAAAATGCAATACCCAGCGTAATAAGGAGTGCTAACGATAGCAAAACGTAATAGCCCAACGCCAGCCTCGGCAGCGAAACGATGCCGCCGTTCATGCTGCCGCAGAGCAGTACATCGTCCTGCCCGTTGTTCTGAGAATAGCAGACTGCCGCGCAGTTCGCGGCGTCGAGCGTGAAGAGCGTGCGCGCGGATTCCGCCTTGGCGAGCACGCCTTGCAGTGCGTCCGCCTCGCGCTGTGTGCGATCGTTTGCGCTGTGTGTGTTCGGGGCGCCCCCGGTTTTGTCAAATGCGCCGCGCCATGTGTCGAGCGGCGTGCGCCATGCGGTGATGAAGTAGATGGTTTTGCCGCTGTTGGGGTCCTGCGTGTTCGTGACCTCTGCGCCGGAGACCGGCACAAGCAGGCTGACGGAGATGCTCTCCGCGCCGCTGAGATCAGAAAGCCCATCCGCTGCCGAGCCGTCGTCCGCGAGCGCGCTGGGCGAGCGCGAGATCGCCCACTCTGTCTCGCTGTACGGCAAATACTGCGGCGCGGTGAGGTACGCGAACCCCGCCGTCGCCAGCGTCAGCGCGAGCGTGACGGCCAGCAGCACGGCGGTCAGCTTCTTGCGTCGAAGCTGCCGCTTCAAGTCGCGCAGCGGCTGCGCGCTGACGCTTGCGGGCTTCACGTCCGCCTTCAGCGCGTCAAGTTCGGCGCGGCAGGCCGCGCACTGCGCTAAATGCCCGTCCACAAATTCCTTCGTCTCCTCGCGCAGCATGTCTTCCTCATAGAGCGGCAGAAGGTCCTGCACGATGCTGCAAGTTTTGTCCATTTCAGTCGTCCTCCAATCCCTCGCGGATCATGCGCTTGGCGCGGTGATACGTCACGCATGCCCAGTTTTCCGTCTTGCCGAAGAGCGCGCCGATGTCGCGGAAGCTCTTCTCACCGTACACGCGCCACATGAAGACCTCCTTGTACGGCTCTCTGAGCGCGTGCAGCAATTCCTGGATGCGCGCGGCCTCGCTGTGATCTTCTAACTCCTCCTCGTGGCTCTCCTCGGCGATCTGGCAGTCTTCGAGCGGGGCGAGGCACTTTTCGCGCCGCAGCTGCGAATAATAGAGATTCTTCGCGATCTGGCAGAGCCACACGCGCACGCTGCACTCGCCGCGAAAGCGGTCGAGGGCGTCCATCGCACGGAAAAACGTCTCACTCGTCAGCTCCTCGGCGATGCTCTCGCTCCCGGACAGCGAGAGAAGATACCGGTACACGTCGTCGAAGTACACGGCGTACACCTCTTCAAAATTCGTCAGCGCCCTCACCCCCTTTCTGTCTATAAGACGGCGGAGAATTGATTTTCTTACAAAAAAATCCGTCCCGCGGGACGGATTTTTTCTTTCACGTTTTCACGACTCTTTTCTTGCCGCACTTCGGGCACGTGAGCTCGACCTTGCCGATGTTTTTCGGCACGCGGCAGTACGCGCCGCAGGAGCAGCGGACGTATTTGTGCGCCTTGTCGGCGCGGCGGGCCTTCGCGCCGCGGATGGCGTTCGCCTTCGGCGTCCACCAGGTCAGAAACTTCGCGTTTTCGGCCTGACGGCGCGCGAGATTGCGCGAAAAAATGCGGATGAGCACGATGAACATCAGCACCATCGACACAAAGTACAGCGCCTGCGACACGCCCTGCACACGGATCAGCGAGCTCAGGACGCTCACGGCCAGCTCAAGGATCACGAGCGCCCAGTTCAGCGCATCCACGCCGTTGCGGCCATACATAAAGCGGTAAAGGGCATCGCGGAATTTGTTCACAAAAAACACTCCTAAAATCTTGATGCTGCCATTCTACACGCTTTTTCGACCCCCGTAAAGGCGTTTGAACAAAAGTTTACAGAATAGAAAAGAGTAAACGCAAACCGCCCGCCCCCGTCGGGCGGTTTGCAGGGGGGCAAGGGGGCTGCACCCCCCGTCGTCCGCTCCCCAGGGGGACAAGGGGGGCCCGCCCCCCAAAACGCCTCGCAGAGTTTCGCCGCTCCGCGGCGAAATAAATTCAAATCATTTTCCGCCGCGACCTGCGCGTGGCGGAAAATACTTCTCAGGCCGCAAGTGTGGAATTTGCCCGCCATCGGCGGGCAAATTATGCGCGCAGCGGCCTGCAAGGAATAAAAAATGCGTCCAGCTTTCGCTGGACGCATTTTTTAGGTTTTATAGTCCGTTGGTGTAACGATACAGGAACGTCACGGCCTCGGCGCGGTTGCAGGAAGCATACGGGGAGAACGTCGTGGCGCTGGTGCCGGTGGTGATACCCTTACCGACGGCCCAGAGGATGGCGTTGTAGTAGCTCGCCTCGCTCGTGGCGCCCACATCCTTGAACGGGTTGGAGTAGTAGCCGCTGGGCTGGCCCGCGTAGCGGTACAGGAAGGTCACGATCTGGGCACGGGTGCAGACCTGATCGGGGGAGAACGCCGTGGCGCTGGTGCCGGAGGTGATGCCCTTCTGGCTGGCCCACAGGATGGCCTTGTAGTAGCTCGAGTGCGTGACGGCGTTGACATCACGGAACGGGTTGCGGGTGATGGTCGGCTCCGGGCTGCCGGCGGCGCGCCACAGGAACGTCACGATCTCGGCGCGGGTGCAGGACTTGTACGGGGAGAAGGTGGTGCTGGACGTGCCGTTGGTGATGTTCTTGCCGACGGCCCACTTGACGGAGTTGTAGAAGTAGTCGGTGGTCTTGACATCGATGAAGTTCATCGTCTGGCCGATCTTGATGGCCACGGTGCCGGTGAGCTGGCGGGTGCCGGTGCCGGTCGTGCCGTAGCGGGCGTAGATGGTGAACGGGATGTAGACGGTCTCGCCGGTCTTGGCGTAGCGGCTGGCAAGGAACGCGACGTCGCTGAGCGCATTCTGGCTGGCGGTGGCGTTGTAGTAGAACTTGTCAGTCGTCTTGACGGAGCCGCCGTAGTTGTAGCCGTTGTAGTAGGTGTAGAGCGAGCCCTCGTTGACGGCGGAGACGGCGCTCTGGTCAAAGGTCACGTAGTCGATGGTGTAGTTGCTGGTGTAGCCCTTGGTGGAGCGCAGGTAGCTGAGGAAGTCGCTTTCGTCGAAGCGGACGCTGTCGCCCTGAGAGACGGTGTACTTGATGTCCTCGCGCACGAGGTTGATGACGACGCTGCCGGAGTACGGCACGGTCGTGCCGTGGCTCGTGGAGGAGCTGGAATAGCGGGTCGCGTACAGGGTGAAGTTCAGCGTGATGGTCTTCGCGGTGGTCTTGGCGTTGGGGACGAACGTCACGCTATCGAGGTTGGTGACCTTGGTGCGGGTGTTGAACGCGCCGGAGGAATTGCTGGTGGACATGGCGGTGCCGCCATAGTACAGCGTGCCCTGCTGCGTGGTGGGCAGGGAGAAGGTCACATAATCGAAGGTGACATAGGGATAGGACTTGGTCTTGCTGGCGTCGCCGCGGGCCTCAGCGACCTCGTTCATGAAGTCGGTGAAGTCGCTCTGCGCGAACTGGACGGTCTCACCGGCCACGCCGTTGTAGTTGATGTTGTAGTTCTTCTGGTAGACGGTGAGCTGACCGCAGTAATAAGCGCCGTTGGCGGTTCTGGTGACGAGCCACAGCGTGCACTTGCCGCCCACAAAGTTGCTGTCAGTCAGATAATAAAGATTGTTGCCATAATACTGCGTACCGGTCAGTGTCCAGTTCGGCTCGGTCGTCTGATTGGGGGTGCCGAGAACGTAATAGCTGGTGAAACCGCTGGGGACCTGAACATAATAGCGGTAGGTGTTGCCATAGGCGACCGGCTCGGGATACTGGTCTTCATAGGTGGTCGCCTGCGGCTTAACGGCAACAGTGAAGGTGATGGGGTAAGTGCCGTTGGAATACGTGCTGACCGTACCGGTGAAGGTCGCCGTACCGAACGTGCCGCCGGTGACATAATAGGTCGTGGAGCCATAGGAGGGCTGCGTCACGGTGCAGTTGCTCTTAGCGGCAACATAGCTGATGCCGGTAATGCTGGCTGCGGAGCCAGTGATACCAGCCGAAGCAAGCGCATGGCTTGCATACAGTCTGAGTGTGGCCGTGTCATAAGGCGTGGCCGCACCAGCCTGAATGGAGGTCGGGATGGTGTAAGAAGGAGCGCGGTTGTAGATGGTGTAGAGAAGTTCGTAATCCTTGCCCTGATAAGTGATCGTAACCGTAATAGTTGCCTGACCGGCAGTGCTACTGGCGGTCACTTTACCGTTGCTGTCAACAGAGGCAACGCTTGTGTTAGAAGACTTATAAGCGAGGGTATATCCACTCGTCACATCAGCAACGCCGTTTCCTTTCAGATAAGGGTCAGGAATTTTAGTCCATTCCTTCTGATTGCTGCTGCCATAAACAAGAATTTTGCTGGAATCGGAGGTCGTTTTATTATAAGCAGGGGTATATTTATCTTGCGTGACAGTGAGATTGGTCGTACCTGCGGTAGAAGATGCACTGCCTTCCTTGGCAACACAATTCACAACATAATGCTTTCCGCTTGCATTTGCTGCGGGCGCCTTGATTTTCCAAGTGTTGGTCTTCTGCTCAATAACAGTAACACTAACGGGATTACCATCAAGCGTAACAGACCAAACGTAACTAACGTAGGAGCTGGAGGCATTGACATTGCCAGAAGCGGTGTAGGTCAGCGTCTGGCCATTTACAACATTTGCAGGAGAAGCACTGACAGTTGGAGCACTAACCTCGCTAAGAGTGACAGTAACATTTGTATCAGTAGTGATACTGTCATTAGAAGACGATTTGACCGTCACAGGAACAGTAACAGACGTACCAGAAGTCGGCTTTGTAAAAGGTTCTTTGATAGAAGCAGTGTAACTACCGGAAGCCAAGACACTCCATGTTGCGGAGGAAGTCAGTTCCCCACTTACGTAATAAACAGTAGCAGTTTGACCATTCGTAACAGGATATCTTCTACCATTGAAAACGATATAGGAAACATCCTTCGCCAAAGCTGCGTCATTGACCGTGACCGTAACAGTAGCAGATTTGCTAACATTGATGGTATCAGCGGCGGTCCCGCTTCCAGAGTTAGCTGCTTTGGTGAAAGTGGCGGAGTAGTTGCAAGTAAGTGTTGCCGTACCAGCGGCAGCACCAGCCACAGTTACGGCCGCTTGATTAGTATTTGTAAGCGTGACATTGCTACTGGCCGTAGACCAACTCCAAGTTTCTGTATCCTTGGTATAGCCAGCAGTTGTAAGTTCATCATAGGTTTTTGTTTCCGCACTGTTATTAACAGCGGAAGTCGGAGCTGTTGCTGTAATCGTAGTATTAGAGCCTCTCGTAACAGTTGCCGTGCTCCCAACAGAGATTGCTGTCGGGTCTGGCGAGTCCGCCCTTGCGGGCAGGACGATGAGGCTCATGACCATGGTCATGGCCAATAGCAAGGAGAGAAATTTCTTCATGTGATCTTCATCCTTTCGTGTTTGTTGTTGTCGGCTCCGCGCGCACAGAGCCTTTCTCATACATCGGCATTTTACCATGCCGCGGGAAATAAGGGAACAGGAAAATGGAAAATTCATAAATTCTTTATCTTCCCTCTTCGCCCAGTTTCCCTTTGCTTCCTTAATTAGACGCAAGAAACGTCTGTTTTGTTTCACAAAACCCGAAAATTTCCCAAAAATTTTTTACGCCGCGAAAAACCGCACATACACGAACACCCCCAGAGCGATCTGCGCAAGTAAGATCGCGGGGATGCCGAACTTGAAGTACCAGTGCCGCGTCTTGTGGTGAAAGACCCTCATTGCGAAAAGAGCACCCGCGCTGCCGAGTAGCAGCGCGAGTGCAAATAGAGTCTTTTCGGGCACGCGCCGCGCGCCCTGAATTTTGGCGCGGCGCTTGTCTGCGCCGTAGACGCAGAACGTCAGAATATTGATCGCGGCGAGATAGATGACAAAATATCTCACTTTTCGAGCTTGCTGAGCTCCACAGCCGCCGCCGCGCCGAGGCGCGCGTTGTTGAACACGAGCTGGATGTTGGAATCCAGGCTGTCGCCGCCGGTCAGGTCCTTGATCTTGGCGAGCAGATACGGCGTCGTGGCCTTGCCGTGGATGCCGTCCTTCTTCGCGTCCTCGACGGCCTCGGCAATGGCCTTGTCGATGACTTCCTTGTCCATGGAGTACTCTTCGGGAATCGGGTTCGTGACGAGTAAGCCGCCGCGCAGCCCCAGCTCGCGCTTGACGTGGAACGCCTTCGCCAGCTGCTCGGGCGTGTCGAGCTCGTAGTCGACGCCAAAGCCGGACTTGCGCGTGTAGAACGCAGGCAGCTCGCTCGTGCCGTAGCCGATGACGGTCACGCCGTGGGTCTCGAGATATTCGAGCGTCAGACCGAGGTCGAGGATGGACTTCGCGCCCGCGCACACGACCATGACGGAGGTGTTGGCCAGCTCTTCGAGGTCAGCGGAGATGTCGAACGTCTCCTGCGCGCCGCGGTGCACACCGCCGATGCCGCCGGTGGCGAACACGCGGATGCCCGCCATGTCGGCGATCATCATCGTGGTGGTGACGGTGCAAGCGCCGTCCTTGCCCTGCGCGACGAGCACGGGCAGGTCGCGGCGGGAAGCCTTCGGGATGCCCGCGCCGGTGCGGCCGAGGTAGTCGATCTCTTCCTTGGAAAGGCCCGCCTTCAGGCGGCCGCCGATGATGGCGATGGTCGCGGGCACGGCGCCCGCGTCGCGAATGATCTGCTCGACCTTGAGCGCGGTCTCCACGTTCTGCGGGTAGGGCATGCCGTGGGAAATGATGGTGGATTCGAGCGCCACGACGGGCTTACCGGCGGCAAGGGCCTCGGCAACCTCGGGGGCGATATCCAGATACTTGTTCATAGTTAAAAATCCTCCTGTAAAGTAATAGGTGAAAGTTTCACGTTTACCTTTTGAGGTAAGGTTGTATGATAACATACAACTTGTCAAAAGTCAATACAAAGCGGGGCTTGAATTTGCACGGGAAGTGGCATATAATACCTCTATTATCCCGTGAAAACCCACAAAAGGAAGGAAAATTATTATGGAACGAGTGAGAATTGCCGCGCTCTTCGCCGACAAAGAGCAATACGGCGGCGCAAGCGTCACCGTATGCGGCTGGGCGAAGACCATCCGCGATATGAAGACCTTCGGATTCATCGAGCTGAACGACGGCTCGTGCTTCCGCAATTTGCAGGTCGTGATGGATGCGAATTCTCTTTCTAATTATAAGGAGATCGCCGCGCAGAACGTGGGCGCCGCGCTCATCGTGCGCGGCACCGTCGTGCTGACGCCCGAGGCCAAGCAGCCGCTCGAAGTCAAGGCAACAGAGATCGAGGTCGAGGGCGTGTCCTCCCCCGACTATCCCTTGCAGAAAAAGCGCCACAGCGTCGAATATCTGCGCACCATTCAGCATCTGCGCCCGCGCACGAACCTCTTCTCCGCGGCGTTCCGTGTGAGAAGCGCGGCGGCCTACGCCGTGCACGAGTTCTTCCAGAGCCGCGGCTTCGTCTACGTCAACACCCCCATCATCACCGGCTCTGACTGCGAGGGCGCGGGCGAGATGTTCCAGGTCACGACGCTGGATCTGGAGAACCCGCCGAGAACGCCCGACGGCAAGGTCGATTACAGCAAGGACTTTTTCGGCAAGAAGACGAGCCTGACCGTCTCCGGCCAGCTCAACGCCGAGAACTTCGCTATGGCGTTCGGCGACGTTTACACCTTCGGCCCCACGTTCCGCGCCGAGAATTCCAACACCGCGCGCCACGCCGCCGAGTTCTGGATGATCGAGCCGGAGATGGCGTTCTGCGACCTCGACGGCGACCTTGAGGTCATGGAGGCGATGGTCAAGCATATCATCCGCCGCGTGATGGAGCGCTGCCCGGATGATCTTGCGTTTTTCAACAGCTTTGTCGACAAGGGTCTGCTGGAGCGTCTCCAGCACGTCGAGAGTTCCGACTTTGGCCGCGTGACGTATACCGAGGCCGTCAAGCTCTTAAAGGAGAGCGGCCAGAAGTTCGACTACCCCGTCGAGTGGGGCATCGACCTGCAGACTGAGCATGAGCGTTACCTGACCGAGCAGATCTTCAAGCGCCCCGTGTTCGTCACGGACTATCCGCAGGAGATCAAGGCGTTCTATATGCGCCTCAACGACGACGGCAAGACCGTCGCCGCGGCGGACTGCCTCGTTCCGGGCATCGGCGAGATCATCGGCGGCAGCCAGCGCGAGGAGCGCATCGAGCTGCTCGAAAAGCGCATCCGCGAGCTCGGCATGAATCCCGAGGACTACTGGTGGTACTGCGACCTGCGCCGCTACGGCTCCTGCCGTCACGCGGGCTTCGGCCTCGGCTTCGAGCGCATGGTGATGTATTTAACGGGCATCGGCAACATCCGCGACGTGGAGCTGCATCCCCGCACCGTGGGCAACGCAGACTTTTAATTCTTCAAAAAACAAGGGACACGGAAACCGTGTCCCTTGTTTTTTGAGAATTACACTCCGCTTCGTGCCTTGCCGCCCAAAGGGCGGCTTCGACACGCGCGGAGCGAGAAGAGTTTTTTGGCACGCGCATGTCGCGCCAAAAAACGATTCGAAATCATTTCGCGTCTGCGGATGCGAAAAGCTGTGACGCTTTCATTATTTGTGGTAAATAGTTACAAATGGGAACAAAAGCGCCAAAGGGGTAGTCAAAAGAAGTGAAGTCTGCTATAATGACCGCGCAGTTTTGAGAGAGGAGATTTTGACATGAAACGTTTTTTTGCGCTGCTGCTCAGCGCGCTGATGATGCTGTCGCTGCTGACCGCCTGCGGCGACAAGGTGACGCCGTCTGACGATAGCGATCAGACAGTCACGGACGAGAATGGCGGCGATACCGACAACAACACCCCCGACGATACGGCTGATCCTTACGACGCCGTGCGCAACTACTGGTCCGAGGACCAGCTCACGCAGGCCTGGGGACCGGATCAGGTGGTGGAGCACCTCTTTTTCCACCCAATCATCGCCTACCCGCAGTGGGCCTTCCACGACTGCAATGCCAGTCAGGACCAGCGCTACGGCTTAGACGACTGGATGGTCACGGCGGACGAGTACAAGAAGATCTTGCAGTCCGTGTACGACAAGGGCTACATTTTAGTCGCGATGGAGGACGTGTGGAGCGAGGTGACGGACGAGACCGGCACGCACATGGTGCGAAACACCCTGATGCTGCCCGAGGGCAAAAAGCCCCTCGTCATCAGCTTTGACGACGTGAACTACTACCCCTATATGCTCGACGAGGGCTTCACGAGCAAGCTCGTTGTCGGCGAGGACGGTGAGATCTGGGCGCAGTGCACCGATCCGTACACAAATGAGACCTTTTTGACCAAGGAACTCGACGCGACGCCCATTCTCGACCAGTTTGTCTACGAGCACCCTGACTTTTCGCTGAACGGCGCGAAGGCCATCTTCTCGCTGACGGGCTATCAGGGTATTTTAGGCTACCGCACGCAGGATGACCGCGACATCGCGGCAGATTCGCCCGACCGCCCCGCGTTCGATGCCTACCGCGCGAGCGAGATCGAGGCGGTCAAGCCCGTCATCGAGCGGCTCAAGGAAACGGGTTGGACGTTCGGCAGCCACACCTGGGGCCACATCCGCCTCGACACCAAGCCGCTCCAGACCGTCATCAACGACACCGAGCGCTGGGCGGACGAGGTCGGCTCGCTCGTCGGTCCGACGCAAATTCTGTTCTACCCCCACGGCGGCCGTCCCGACGGTGACGACTGGCACCAGACCGGCGAGCGCTTCAAGTACCTGCAAAGCCAGGGCTTCCGCATCTTCGCGAGCGTCGGCACGAGTTCGTTCAGCTATGTGAAGCCCGACATTTCCGCCGTCATCTGCGACCGTCTGCATCCGGACGGCACCACGCTGCGCCACTCGCGCAGCCGCTATCTGCAATTCTATAACGCCGAGGACATCATGGATACGCAAGTCCGTCCCGATCTTGGCGTAGACTGGTGAGGAGGCGTTATTATGGCAACGTTAGAAGAACTCAAGGCGAAGGCCGTCGCCATGCTGGACATGGCGTATGTGCCGTATTCCCACTTTCCCGTGGGCGCGGCGCTCGAATGTGAGGACGGCGCGGTCTTCACCGGCTGCAACATCGAAAATTCGAGCTACGGCCTGACGAACTGCGCCGAGCGCACCGCGGCGTTTAAGGCCGTGAGCGAGGGGCACCGGCGCTTCAAGCGCATCGTCATCGCGGGACGCAGTGACGACTACTGCTACCCCTGCGGCGCGTGCCGCCAGGTGCTCTACGAGTTCGGCCCCGAGATGGAGGTCATCTGCCTCAACAAAAAGGGCGAGGAGAAGCGCCTGTCGATCCGCGAACTCCTGCCCTATGGCTTTGACCAGACGTGGCTTGCGATCGACGAGAAGAAAAATTGAGCAAAAAAAGAGAGCGGCACTGCCGCTCTCTTTTTTGCGCTTTAGTTGCTGCCGGAGGGGGAAGCTTTGATCGTCAGCGTGCCGCTGACCGTCGAAATTTCCAGCTCGCTCATCTCACCGCCCTCGAGCGCGGACACGGTGTAGTGCGTTTCGCGGTCGCCGCAGGCGATGAGCGTGCCCTCGCGCTCGGTGAGCGCGGAGCGGAACGCGCCGCTTTTCGTTTCATAGTCGAGAGTAAAGCCGTCCTGCGCGGGAAGGGTCAGATAGATGCTGCCGCTCTCCGTTTCGGCATCAAGGCGCAGCGCACGCTCGGTAGCCAAAATCAGGTTGCCGCTGACGCTTTCGAAGTCCAGCGCGCCGAGCGCGCCGGCGATATCCACCTTGCCGCTCGCGGTTTCGATCTCGGCATTTTCCACTTCGCCTGCAAGCTCGATCGCGCCGGAGAGCGTCGAAATATCGACCCTTGCCCACGTGCCGTCCACCACGCCCACGCTGCCGCTCACCGTCTCGATCTCAACCGCGGGGCAGCTTGCGCACATCACGCGCGCGTCGCCGCCGACGGTCGAAAGGTCGATCTTCTGCGCATCGGCGCTCACATAGGCGTAGGCGTCCGTTGTTTCGACTTCGATCTCCTCAAAGTGACCGGCGCTGACCAGTTCCCTCGGAAGTCCCACGTCGAGATACTTTTCCCCATCGTAGCTGCCGCGGTAGGCATCGCCGAGGAAGCGGATGCGCAGCGTGTCGCCGTCGATCGTGCAGACCATCTTCTCGCTCTCGGCGAGCGGCGCGGTGGATTCCTCCTTCACGCTGATCTGCGCGCTCTGCTCGGCGGCATAGATGTTCACGCCGCCGCTGCGCCACGAGATGTCGATCTTGCGGATGTCTTGGCTCTCGCCGATGCTGAGCACCGCGCCCGGGTGGAGCTCTTCGCTCCCCTCCGCCTGCGTGCAGAAGGTGTAGGTCGCGCTGCTGCCGTCCCAGAGCGCGTCGACGGCGAAAATGCCGTCGCTTTGCGGCAGTTCTGCGCGGAATGTGCCGTTATCCTGCCGCTGGGCGGTCACGGTCTCGGACGACATGCCGGTGCTGCCCCAGGCGTCGGACGGCCAGCAGCGGAGACTGACGGAATCGGGCGAATTATCGCCGAAATCGAGCGTTACGGTATAGAAATAGGCGGCTGATACTGCAAAGGGCATTTCCAGTACAGGCGTGATGTCGCGGCAGTTTTCGTCCAGCGGGTGCGCGCCGCAGGCAATGGCGGTCATGCTCTGTAGGCCCTGGGTGTAGGTCCAGTCGTAGCTGCTGCTTTTGAGGGTGACGCTGCAAGCGTTTGCGCTTGTCACCGTCAGTGTCGGCGGGGTTTGGCGCGCGGCCTCGTCTGCGCTTTTTTCGCCGCAGGCGGCGAGGGAAAGGGCCAGCGCGAGGGGGAGCAGGAGGGAAAGGAGCTTCTTCATCGTTCGTTCCTCGTTTCTTTCGGATACTTCTATAGACGTATGATAGCCGAAAAAGTTCCCGCGCACAACGGGGATCGCTGCACAAAACGCGGCAATTTGTTGTATCGTGAATTCTAATACCGGAGGCGGTACAGCTTTTTGCCGCGTTGTGTGCAACGCTGCTTCATGATACGGCGTATCATGAAAAGGCAAATCATGCATCAGTGTTCCCGCGTTTGCAGGGGGGTGTGGGCTGCCTTTTCCAACATTATCAAAATTTGGGGGAAAGAGCATGGAGACGACAACAAATTACAAACTTCCGCAGTGGGTCAAGGAGGACCCGATCAAAATGCAGGACTTCAATGCCGCGTTTGCGAGCATCGACGCGGCGCTCAAGGCGGAGACCGACGCGCGCAGCGAGGCCGACGGCACGGCGGCGGAGCGCATCACGGCATTGGCGCAGACGATCGCAAACGGTAAAATCTGCCGCATCAAATACGGCAGCTACGCCGGCAATGGTCTGAGCGGCGCGGAAAATCCCAACAAGATCGACTGCGGCTTTTACCCGCTGCTTGTGATGGTGAGCGAGCAGAGCGACACGCAGCACTGGGCGCTGCGCGGTGTCAGCGGGTTTTACAACTCGAATAACCGGGGCAACGCGGCGATATGGGACAACAGCAGCGTAAGCTGGTTCTGCCAGCAGGAAGAGGATCAGTATTTCGCCCCGCCCGCCATTCAGTTCAATGAGGCGGGCAAAACATATTATTATGTGGTGCTCGGCTGTGACGCGGACTGAGGCGCAGAAAAACAAAAAACAGCCCCCGGCTCAAAAGAGCCGGGGGCTGAAACTCTATTCAGAGATTTTTTGCGCTTACGTCAATGATTAGTTGGCGTAGTAAGCGTTGAGAACACCAGAATCAGTGAGCTTGCCAACAGTGCTGTCGATGGTGAGGGTGATGGAGTCGGGACCGAAAGCGGTGAGCTTGGCGGTAGAGACGCCGAACTCAGCAGCAGCACCAGCAAGGGTGATGGTGTAGGTGCCATTAACGGGATTCTTAACAGTCTTGGCGTAGGACTGGAGAACAGCACCGGTGTCCTTATTCACGATGTTCAGGGTGTAGGTGTAAGAGGTAGCGAGAGGATCGGGGTTGGTGGAGGTGTCGACCTTGTTCACAGCGTAAACCTGGAGCGCCAGACGGTTGAGGGTGGCGGAGGTGCCAGCGGGATCAGCGTTGTAAACAACGATGACGTTCTGCGTGGTGACGTCGCCGAGAGCCAGAGGCATCTTGGTCAGGCCGTCAACGCCGTTGCCGGAAACCGTGTAGAACTTGTCGCCAGTGATGGTGCCATCGACATAGTCGGTGTAGACAGAGTTCTTGTAGGTGTCCTTGTCAGCGCCCACGATGGAGTCGACCTTAACGGTGTAGCCGGTGTAGGCAGCAGCCATGGGATAGCCGGTGAAGGCGGTGATGGCAGCGGTGGTGGAGGACTCAGTGCCGATCGCAGCGATGGCGACATAATCCTTGACGTAGTTGTTGCTCAGAGCGACCTTGAAGAGACCGCCGGCGACCTTATTGGTAGCCTGGGTTCTGAGGGCGTTGAGCAGGGTGAGGACGATAGCGTCGTCCTTGGAGCCGTAGATGTTGCCCTTCACGCCGTCAACGTAGCCGGGGATGGTGTAGACACCGGTCTTGGCGTCATAGGAGACCTGCTCGTTGGCATAGTAGAAGAGGCTGGTGACCTTGGCGGCAACGGGATCGGCGATGACGTAGACGTAATCGGCGACCTTATCACCGTTCAGATCGACGAAGTCGACCTCAGCCTGAGCATAGTTGTCGATGTTGCCGAGACCAACGATGGACTTGAAGGTGTAGGGATTGGTAGTGTTGTTGCGGACCAGGAAGACGGTGGCATCGTCAACGATCAGGTTTTTGCCGTTGTACTGGGTGTTCTTGCTGACGAACAGGTTCTCGTTGAAGAACTTGGCGTCAACACCGGTAGCGACTTCGACAGCGGCGAGAGTGCCGTTTGCCTGGGTGGTGAACTGGAAGAGGTGGCCGTTCAGGATACCGTTGACATCACAGACAGCGTTGGTGTTGATGTAGGAGTCAACGTAGAAGTAGTCACCATCAACCTTCATGACCTTGTTCTGGATGCCGGTGCTGTGGGTGACCTTGCCGCTCGCAATCTTGGGGGCCACAACGCCGGAAGCAGTATCGTCGAAGTAGGTCATCTTGCTCAGGTCGACCACAGCGGTGGTGCCGTCCATGTAGGTGACATTCGCCTTAGCAACGCCGGAACCGTCCGCAGCGTTGCCAGCCCACCAGATGGAGTTGATGACGCCGTAGCTGGTAGCGGCAGCGATCTCAACGTTACCGATGAGGTTGTTGTACTGATCGAAGAACCAGGTGAACTTGTTGGTGCTGGCCACCGCGTTGTCGAAGTAGAACTTGGCAGCATCGTCATAGACAGTGCCCTCGACGTTGTGCTGCTTGGCGTTGTAGTAGATCACGCTCTGAGCGCCGTCAATGGAAGTGGCCTTGGAAACGATCTCGCCGTACTTGTCAGCGCCGGTCTTGATGAGGCCGCTCTCGGTAGCGTTGTTAGCAGCGTTGGTGTAGGCGTTCAGGAGAACGTAATCGCCGACAGCATACGGATACGCATCCTCGCCGTTGGTGAGGGTGAGCGTGGTAGCAGCAGTGGAGCCCTTGGTGGCATAGACATCGAGCTTGATGGTAGCCTCGGTGCGCAGGTGGCCCTGAGCGTCATAAGCCGCGGGAGCAACATAGGTGACCTTGGCGAGGAAGGTGTCGATCATGACGATGGTATCGTCATAGACCTCAACCAGACGGCCCTGAGCACCCATCTTGGTGACGGTGTCGGTCAGGTTGACCGTGTAGGTCGTGGGCTGCTTCTGGCCGTTGACATACAGGGTGTAAGCGGTGTCGACCTTCAGGCCGGCGTCGTGAGCGACGTCGCACTCAGTAACGGCCTTGGTGTAGGTCAGGTCGGGCTTCTCAACGAAGGTAGTGGCCTTGTCGCCGGTGTTGTAGGTCCACTTGGTGGCGGGACGGCCCCACTTGTCGGAGGACTTAGCAGAGTCGAGCTTGAAGTTCTTCTCACCGAGGCTGTTGTTCTTGGCACCGATGACCTTATCGGTCACATAGCCGAAGGCCGGGGTGTAGGTGACCTGAGCCTTCTGGATGCCCTGGAACAGGAGCTCAGCGACCAGCTCACGGGAAGCGGGAGCGTTCAGGTCGGTGGTCTTCGCCACGTTGTCCAGAACGCCGAGCTGCTGCGCGGTCTGCGCAACATGGAGCGCCCAGTCAGCGCCGGAGAACTCGTTGTTCTTGTCGTAACCGACAGCGCGGAGGATCATGGCGAGGACTTCATAGCCGGTGACCTTGCCGGACGGCTTGAAGGTGCCATCGGGATAACCCTTGACGAGGGAGGCGTTGGCGCAGTAGCCGATGTAGCCCTGAGCCCAACCGGCGCCAGCCATGTCGCTGAACTTGTTATAAGTGGCATAGAGGCCGGACTTATCGTTCTTGGCGACGTCGGCAGTGTAGATACGATAGACGATCGTAGCTACCTCAGCGCGGGTGATGTTGCCCTCGGGCTTGAAGGAACCATCCTCATAACCCTTGAACACACCCATGCCATTCAGGACGGCAACCGCCTCAGCGTAGTCATCGCTGATCTTGGTGTCATCCTTGAAGGCGTTGGCGCTGACGGCCAGAGACAGAGTCATGACCAGAGCCAGCACCATTGCGAGTAACTTTTTCATAGATGTTACTCTCCTTTCATAAATTTCCATCCCCTTGGAGCGCTCCGGCAGCGAAAAACGGGCATTTTGCTGTTCGCGGGCGAAAATGAAAGTTGACCGAAAAAGTTGCAAAACATTTCAATTTTCTTTAATTTTTGACCGTTTTGCAGGAAAACGCGCGATTTTAGTTGCTATTGCATCCCCTTAGCGGCGCGGAAAAAGCCCGCTGCGCAAGGGCTTGCGGACGCGGCGGGTAGCGGTTTGGTAGCGATTTGCCGAAAACGGGATTTTGGCGGGGCGAAAAAAGGCTGATTTTGCAAGGGCTTGCGGGCGCGAAAGGTCGGGTAGCGGTTTGGTAGCGGTCCGCAGCTACCACGATTTTTAGCACTCTCGGCGTAAGAGTGCTAAAGTTAAAGATTTGGTCATCAAAAGATGTATTTTTGTTCACAGGGCGTGACTATACTCATAATTGTTCCGAGGGGAACGAAAGAAATGTAAACCACGCGGGCTGCAAGAGCGGCTCGCCCGAATAGATTTGGAGGCTTTGTATTATGTTTGAACTGAGACCTTTTGAACGCAGAAACAATCACGTTGCGGCTTATGATCCCTGGGATCAGATGGAGCGCGCATTCTTCGGCGACGGCTCGTGGGGCCGCGGGCTGAGCGAGTTTAAGACCGATATTCAGGACAAGGGCGACAGCTACCTGCTGGAAGCTGATCTGCCGGGCTTCAAGAAAGAGGACATCCACGTCGATGTGGACGGCGACACGATGACCATTCGCGCCGAGCGCCACAGCGAGCACGAGGATCAGGACAAGAAGGGCAATTACGTCCGCTGCGAGCGCAGCTACGGCAGCTACCAGCGCGCGTTCGACATCAGCGGCGTCGAGGTCGCGGACATCTCCGCGCAGTACAATGACGGCGTGCTCAAACTGAACATGCCGAAGAAGAGCGCCGTGGTGAACGCGAAGCAGATCGAGATTCAGTAAAGAACTTCAAAAAAGGCGGCGAAAGCCGCCTTTTTTGATTTTGGATTGCACGCCGCGGCAGCGCACGCGCCGTAGGCGCACACGTTTGCGGCGTGAGAGGTGTTTTTTGCCACGCACACGCCCCAGGGCGGCTTCTCTTGCCGCTTTGCGGCAATTCACCTTCTGTCGCGACAAAAAACGATCAAGATCATTTCGCGCCTGCGGGCGCGAAATTTTTTCGGGTTGTACGAGGTTGTGCAAAAAATATTGGCGAAAGTCCGCTCTTATGAGCGGGCTTTTTCTTTTTTTCGGCGGGCCGCGGCTGGAAAAGGGAAATTTCGCTCCCCGCGCGGCGGCGCGGACTACTGTTACTTGCCGCCTGACCGCTGCGCGGGTCATCAGAACACAAAAAGCGGCTTAGGCCGCTTTTTTCATATCTGTGCTTATATATTATATGTATGTGGTGGCGGATAATGGGGTTTTCTGTGGTTTTATGTCAAGCTGTAACAGAAGCGGCGGTTTGTTACAAGTGTGTTACAGATGGGGCGAAAGCGTTGACTTGAAATTTTGGGTGTGGTAAGGTGACAGTGCAGAAAGGGTGGGGAACGGTGCGTTCCCGACTTAGTTACGGGATCGGCATGCCACGGTAAGTAAGCCGAGAAACGCCGAAACTTGCTCCTTTCTGACAAACGAACCATCTTTAAGGGGATGCAATATCCACCGAATTGAACGATTTTGCGTTGATTCTGCTGAATT
>ERZ840096.1918-NODE-1918-length-19027-cov-6.690755_pt1 | contig 19027 bp, 17 predicted proteins | sample MGYA00519878_ERZ840096 | MGnify/ENA primary metagenome ERZ840096 (study PRJEB31850, sample SAMEA3708865) | human gut metagenome | biome: human gut; feature: human-associated habitat; material: faeces | place: China | collected 2014 ...
ACTCTCCGAAACTCGAATACGGCGAGATGGAAAAGCTGCAGGAGGTTGTCCGTTCATTACGCCGCGCAGGCGGCATCGTAAACGACAGCTGCGGAATGCACGTCCATGTGGATGCAAGCAAACACACGCCGCAGAGCCTCAAAAATGTGCTGTCCATCATGTATTCCAAAGAGGATATTTTGTTTGCAGCACTCAAAGTCAACCCTGCCCGCATCGACAGTTATTGTCAGGCGGTGGATGAGCCCATTCTGGAAGAAATCCGCAAGCTGCCCAGCGGTGCAAGTATGGATCAGCTGAAAGACCGCTGGTACCGCGGGCGGGACGGCAGCGACTATCACTACCACCAGAGCCGGTATCATGCCTTGAACCTGCATTCGGTGTTCTACCATGGCACAGTCGAGTGGCGGCTGTTTAACTCCACGTTGCACGCAGGCGAAGTCAAAGCCAACATCATTCTGGCTATGGCAATCTCGGCGCAGGGCATCAACCAGAAGTACACGCAGTTCCGAAAAACGCCCATCGGGGATAATCCGGCGTTCACTTTCCGCACCTTTCTGCTGCGGCTGGGGCTGATCGGTCCGGAGTACAAAAATGTTCGGATGCACCTGCTGAAAAATCTGCCCGGTGACAAGGCGTGGCGGCACGACAAGTCGCTGTATCCCAGCAATCAACCACGGCTTCATACAGATGAGGTCAGATAAGGAGAAACCCAATGTCTCGAAAAGAATACTTTGCCTATGGTTCCAATCTGAATTTTGAGCAGATGGCTTACCGCTGTCCCGAAGCAACGGTGGTAGGCACTGCCAAGCTGGATGGCTATGAGCTGGCGTTCCGGCGCGGCTACCTGACGATTTTGCCCAAAGAGGGTGCAAGCGTTGAAGGACTGATCTGGTCTGTCACCGACCATGACGAATCACAGCTTGACTGCTACGAGGGCTACCCGACATTCTATGACAAGGAAACCGTGACGGTCACGGATGCAGATGGTACGCCGCATGAAATCATGGTTTACACGATGAACGCACCGTACCGCGACCAGTTGCTCCCGGTCAGCAGCCGTTACACTGCGGTTGTTTTGCAGGGGTGTCTGGATGCCGGTATCTCTCCGCAGCAGTTCTATGATGCTGACGAGAAATACCGCAAAGCCTACAAGGCCAGAGCCGCGCCCTGTCCCAAAAAACGCGCTCCCGAACGCTAACCAAGCCCGCTGCGCCGCGCAGCGGGCTTTTTCTTTTGCAACAAAAGGAGAAATTCGTATGAAGAACAAACACAGAATAAAGCAGGGCTTGTCGCTGTTGCTGGCGGTAGGAATTGCGCTCACAAATCTGGGCGCAGCGCTGCCCGCTTTTGCGGACGATGCCGCAGCAACCCCCGAAACTGCGCAGACGGCAACCCTTGACCCGGACGCGGCGGTTTTGTACGCCGACCTGCCGGATGCACCTGCCGGCTCCTACATCGGCAGCGAGGGGCTTCCGGTTGCGACAGGGCAGACAAAAATCGGTCTGTCGCTGTGGGCGGACGGTCAGTTGGAGCAGGATAGCCGTCTTGACCCGGACGCCCTGAACAGCGGCGACAAAACCGTGACCGTACCCTTGACCGAGGATACCGACTATGCCATTGTGCCGCTTATGGCGCAGGTCGAATACCCTGCGGACGGTTCCCGAACCGATGTGCTGCTGCCCGAAAATGTCACGCTTCTGGACTATTACGGCGAACCCGCACAGGACACGACCGTTCTGCACAGCGAGTATGCGGAAACCTCTGCCGCTGCCACAGGGCTGTATCTGCTGACCGACGGGGATTTCACGGCGCAGCTTGTCTACACTGCCCCGGACGGTAATTCGCTGACCCAAAATCTGAATGTCGTAATTGACCGCAGCAGCACGGCAGCCCCGCCGTTTGCGGATATGGGGGTTGCACCTTACGCAGGGCGACCCACCCCGGCTGTGACAAGCGGGCGCATCACCAAGGTGGCAAAAGTCAACGCCACATGGTTGATTTGGTTTAACGGCGAACCCGCCTACTGCTGCACCCACGGTGCCAACGGTCAGCCCAATGGTTGCCCGCCGTACAGCTATTCCCACACCTCCACGGTGGGCGCGGACCAGTGCATCCCCGGTGACCATTACGGCAACCAGATTCGCATTTGGGGCGGGCTGAACCAGCTTTCTCTGGACGAGGACGGCGATTTTCCTGCTGTTTTTTGCGCGGAAGATGAGGCGGAACTGTCTGTCTCGGATTTTTGCGAAATGATTTATGACGATCTGCAGCTGTATATTATGCAGCACTACCCCGACAGCCGGGCGGCTGCGCTTTACCGGGAATCGGCAGAGGAACTGTTGAACGGTGTGCAGACCTATACCGCCGAAGCGGGATATTACACCTACATTTATCAACCCGCCGCCAGTGGCTGGCAGACGGTTGCCTTGATCGGTCCCGCCATCGAGGGTGAAGAACCGGAGCCGGAGCCTGTGCCGCAGGAGTACTATGCCGACTGGCAGGCTCCCGACCAGACTGCCGGCGGCAGTTTTGACTTGACCTTCACTGTCAACACCGACAAGTACCAGCTGAACACGCTGGAAAAGGTGGACGGCGCGGTCATTACCGTTACGCCCAGCCGGACCGGCGGCAGCGTGGACGGCGGCAGTTGGCAGATGATCCCTGCCGCAGCGCAGACCATTACCACAAGCGGTCACACGCAGGATGACAGTTTTCATGTCAACGGCGGCGACGGTTCTGCCACATGGACAGTTCACTACGAGGTATCCAAGACCAGCACCAGTACGCTTTCCGGGCAGGAAGGACCGTTCACCAGCCAAGCCGAAGCGGATGCCGCTGCCGAAGCCGCCAAGAATGCGGCCATCGGGAAGCTGCAGAACGAGGCGCAGGGCATGGTAGATGCCGCTATTGCCGCGGCGCGGGCGCAGCTTGCGAACATCACCTTTGCATACGATGAAATCACCATCCCGCATGGCTTTGATGCCACGCCCGGCGCGCTGGGAAGCCACCAGATTATTACGGTTCCTGCCAACAGTTCGAACGATTACCCGATGAAAAACGATGAGTGGTCGGTAAAAGTCAGCATCGACAAAATCGACAGCGAAACCAAGCAGCGCATCAAGGACGATGTCGAGTTTAAGATTTTCGAGTGGGATACCGTCCGGCAGTGCTATATCCCGTTTGGCGGATATAACCGGTACAAAGTCGAGCGCCAAGCAGATGGCACCTACAAGGTCATCAACCATAGCAATTATGCCAATGGTTCGGACAATATCTATTACACCCAGCGCAACGAGGGTAAATTCGTCATTGTGGAGAGCCGCGCGCCCAGCGGGTATTACGGCGATTGGACGGATGTGACCAAACCCGGCGCGGCAGGCTCTGTGCTGGGCAAGCGGGCGTATGCCTTTGAAATTACCAAAGCGCAGGACGGTCAGACGATTCGGCTGGGAAACGCCGATTATAATGCCGACATCACTACGACCAACAGCGGCGGCACCCTTATCGACACCGGCGAGGGGATTGTCACCATTACCTTTGGTGACCGCGCTGGGGACAAGACCTACGCCACAGACCCCACCGGCATCGCAAATAATGAAGATTCCTACACCATGCACGCCGACTCCGACAAGCTGCAAAACGACCGCGTTCTCGGCAATATTCTGCTGACAAAAGTGGATCTGGACGCCGCACGGTATCTGGCTGCGGGCAGAAACGGAGATACTACGCTGGAAGGTGCTGTGTACGATCTGTACGCCGCTGACACCATTGAACACCCAGACGGTGTTTCGGGTGTCGTAGATTATTCAAAAATCACCGATGCCAACGGTACGCCCATCTGGCACACTACGGTTCTCACCAACGGCGGCTGGGATACCGATTACCTGCCTATCCTGCAGAAAGACCGCCTTGTAGCCTCGGCCAAAATCACAGACGGCAAGCTGGGTTTTGCCAACCTGTATATGGGCCGCTACTATCTGGTCGAGCGTGCCACCGGGCTGGTGCTGCCCATTGACGGAAACGGCAAGTTGTATGTTACCGGGAAGTATCCGCTTTTGAACAAGAAGCTGGAACGCACCGGCAAGTACAGCAGCCTTGCCACCAAGGGCGGCGAGTATACCGATTACATCTACAAAAACCAGTATTCCGCCGTAGCCGAAAGCCGCAAATTGAACGGCAGCAAAGCGTGGGATGGCTACTATCTGTCCTACGCGAAAGGCTACCTCTGCGATGAGGTCAACCACTACAAAACCTTGTCCTATGCTGACGAATCCACCTACCACATCCACGCCGAGCAGGAAAGCCAAGACGAAGTGCTGAAATCCGGTTTTTCTCTGAACAAACTGGTATCGACCACAGGCCAGCCCTCTCCGGCGCTGAAGCTGGAGGGCGCGGGCTTCACCGTTTACCGCATCTCTAAACTGAGCAAGGCCGCGCAGTTCAAGCAGAACCCGGATGGCAGCTACAATGCACAAAGCATTTTGGACGCCTACCGCAAGGACAACTACGATAACGCCACACTAAAATACGATTTCACCGCCGAAGGTCAGGCCATTGCCAATATGTTCGAGAGCAGCACCGATACGATCAACGCCTATAACGCGACCTTGACCGCAGACGGCGACTACGCCAACGGCAGGGGCAACGGCTGGATGCCCACGGATCAGCCCGCTGAATATAGGCTGGGAGAAATGTTCACCAACGATGAGGGCATCTTCCGCGTGGAGGGGCTGCCCTATGGGCAGTACCTCGTGGTAGAAACTACTATTCCCAAGGATGTGTTCCAGTGCGATCCATTCATCGTGACGGTAGACGCCAACAGCCCGCAGAGCCGATTCACGGTTCCGGCGGGCTGTGTCACTACAGCCACCAATAACTATATGACCTACAACGTACTGGATGAGGAACTGGAAGGCTATTTGCAGCTTATCAAGACCGACACCGAAACCGGCAAGGCGGTCAAAATCGCCAACACCTCTTTTGCGCTGTATCGACTGGACGAGAAAGACCGCAAGACCCGCATTTCCATGATCGACCCCGCCAGCGGCAGCGCCACCAAGAAAACGGATGTGTTCTACACCGATGCAGACGGTCTTATGAAAACACCCGAAAAACTGCCGCTGGGCAGATACCTGATTGAGGAACTGCAAGGTCCGGAAGGGTACTATAACGATCCTGCCTACTCGGTGGAATTTGAAATCAAGTCTGACCGCGTCTGGCAGGTTGTGGGCAATGCCACCAACGACATGGACGAGTATATCGTCACGGAGAAATACTGCAACCACGAAACGCTCGGTCAGCTTACCATTCGTAAGCTGGGCAATGTGCTAACCGACTACCAAGATGGACAGTTCATCTACACGCAGGACAACCTCGCAGGCGCGGTGTACGAAATTCACGCTGCAGCTGACATTGCCACACCAGACCGCCAAGGCACTTACTGGTACAAATCCGGCGACTTGGTGGCAACTGTTACCACAGGCGCGGCGGGTCAGGTGGACGAGGTGAAGTTCAGCCCCACCCGAACGCAGGCCACCTATGATTTCCTGACAGTCAGCCACGATGGCACCAAAGGCGAAGTGGCTGTGACCCTGCCGCTGGGCAAGTACACCATTACCGAGGTTCAAGCGCCGTATGGTTTTGTGCTGACCCAGCAGAGCTACACCGTGGAATTCGGCTGGGACAACCAGAAAAATGACATTGTGCTGGCAAAAACTATTGTCAGCCACGAGCAGGACGGCGACAAGCTGTGCTCGTATGATATTGTGAACATCAAGGGTGCCTCGGAGACCCACAAGAGCGGGCAGACGCTCGTGTTTGAAAATGCGCGGGTGCTGCCCACGCCAGAAAAGCCCGGCGATAAAGTCGGCAAAGTCGGTGTAGGCATTTACAAGCAGGATCGCGAGGCGCTGACCTATCTGCCCGGCGCAGTGTATGAACTCTACACCGTGGATGACATTTATTCCGCGGACGGTACAAAGCTGCTGGACGCCGGTACAAAGCTGGCCACCAGTAGCACAACCAACGCCAGCGGCTTTACTTGGTTTGATGTGGACGTGCCGATTCGCGGCGAATATTACATTGACCCTGCAGGTCCGCGAAGCACCAGCCGCGAGAACAGCGGCAGATACCGCATTGTGGAAATCACCGCCCCTGCGGGTTACCTGCTGGACAGCACCCTTATGGAAGTTTCCTTCACCTATGAAGGTCAGCAAATCGCGTGGCAGGTCGTGGACGCTACGAACACCAACCTGCGCACCAGTGTAGACATTTCCAAGCAGGACATCACTAACGGCAAGGAACTGCCCGGTGCAAAGCTGGAAATCCGTGATGCAGACGGCAACCTGGTGGAGGGCTGGACCTCCGGCAAAACGAAGCACACTGTGCGCGGGTTGGAACTGGAAAAGGAATACACCCTGACGGAGAAGCGCGCCCCGGATGGCTACGCCGAAGCCGAAAGCATCGTGTTCAAGCTGGTGCAGGAAGGTAACGAACAAAGCAATATTGTCTATGTGAAATCCGGCGATGATTGGGTAAAACTCGACGATGCCACCGTCATCATGCAGGACGCGCCTGTGCTGGATATCGACAAAACCGACATTGCGGGCAATCTGCTGCCGGGTGCCACTCTGACGATCCGTGATGCGAATGATGAGGTCGTCGACACTTGGACAACCGACTACAAAACGCATCGTGTACCCATTTCGGATGAATTTATCAAGCTGTCGGATGACAACAAGGAGTACATCTACACCCTGACCGAAGATGCAGCCCCGGCTGGCTTTGAAATTGCAAACTCGGTGCAGTTCAAGTTGGAAACCGTTGATGACGGGATTTCTCTTTTCGTCCGCGAAAATGCGGATGCCGAATGGACACGCGCCGACAAGCGGTTAATTCAGATGATAGACGAAGCCACGCCCCACGAAGAAACCCCCGCGCCCACGCCTGTTCCCACACCGCAGCCGACGCCCGCTGCAACCCCTGCGCCTACCCCTGCGCCTACGCCGCATAAGGTGCAGACCCTCCCGCAGACAGGAGATGGTTTCCCGCTGCTGGCTATTGTGGTCGTTTCCCTTGCGTCTGCGACAGGTATCGTGCTGCTGACCGTTAAGCAGAAAAATGCGCTGAAAGAAACTTCTGATGAGGAGGACGCCGATGAAAGTGCTGATTGTTGAACCCGGAAAATACCCCCGCGAAGCCGACATCGAACACACCCTTGAAGCCGAGCAGGCAGTTGTCGGCGGCACCATCGAGGCCGTGTACCCTTGGCGGGATAGCGCCTGTATCGTCTGCAACGATAACGGCATTGCAGAAAACCTGCCGCTGAACCGTATGCTGGGCGACTATGACATCATTCATGGCACATTTTTCGTCTGCGGGCTGACCAGCAACGATTTTACTGACCTTACCCCGCAGCAGATGAAGCGCTACGAGGAAATGTACCACGATCCGCAGCTGTTTTTCCTGCTGGACAAGACCCTGTGTGTGGAACACACTACGCCGGAAGGCTACACTCAATTTATGCAGGCAACAAGGCAAACCCCGCGCCAAGAACAGGAGCGCTGATATGAATACGATACTCTTCGCCCGCAGCCCGCCTGCGGGCTTTTTTCTTTGTCCGAAACTATCCAACAAGCAAGGAGAAGAACTAATGAACGACATTTTTGAAAACACCGAAACCATGAAAGAAAACGAGCATCCCCGTTTTTACACCGCAGAATCCGTCATGCGCGGGCATCCCGACAAGCTGTGCGACCTTATTGCTGACAGCGTGCTGGACGCCTGTCTGCAGCATGATCCTGCCAGCCGCGTGGCCTGTGAGGTAATGGCAACCCACGGTCACATTATTGTGGCGGGCGAAATCACGACCTCGGCAAAGCCCGATGTGTTCAACATCGTCCGGGATGTGCTGCGGGATGTCGGCTATGACCCGAAAGCCTACCAAATCGACTGCTACATCCACGACCAAAGCCCCGACATTGCGGGCGCTGTCGAGCCGGAATTGGCTGAGGGAGAGGACGAGGACACCCTCGGTGCAGGCGATCAGGGCGTTATGGTCGGCTACGCCTGCAACGAAACGCCCGAATACCTGCCGATGCCTGTGGTTGCTGCCCAGCGCCTTGTAACGCTGTTGGAAATTTCCCGCATGACCGGCGTTATCCCCGACATCGGTCCGGACGGCAAGGTGCAGGTCACGATGGAATACAACGGTGATACCCCCGTGCGCATCACCACGGTGGTCGTCTCTGTGCAGCACAAGGAGGACACCGACATCAATAAGCTGGCGGATTTGCTGGACGAATATGTGTTCCCGCTGGCCTTTGACGGTATGCCCGCCGATGATGCGGAAATCATCCTGAACCCCAGCGGTAAGTTTGTGCAGGGCGGCCCGGATGCCGATACCGGTTTGACCGGGCGCAAGCTCATGGTGGACAGCTACGGCACCTTTGCACCCCACGGCGGTGGTGCGTTCAGCGGCAAGGATGCCACCAAGGTAGACCGCAGCGGCGCCTATATGGCGCGGTACATTGCCAAAAACATGGTCGCCGCCCATCTTGCCGACCGCTGTCAGGTCACGCTGGCGTATGCCATCGGGGAAAAAGACCCCGTCATGGTGGATGTGAACACCTTCGGCACCGGCATTTGCGAGGATGACTGCCTTTCGGCCGCTGTGCGCAAGGCGTATGACCTGACCCCTGCGGGCATCATCAAGCAGTTGAACCTGCTGAACCCCATTTACAGCCGCACGGCGGCGGGCGGTCACTTCGGGCGCGAGGATTTTCCGTGGGAAAATGTTGAGCATATGAGCGACCTCGCCGCTTACATTGTGTAATTGCCGCGCGTCAGTAAAGAACAAATTGATGCCGCCAACCGGATGACGGCAATAGAATTTCTGCGGCGGTACCGCCCCAATTCGCTGGTGAAAAGCAGCGCACGGGGCGAGTACCAGCTTGCGGAGCATGACAGCTTCAAGATAAACGGCGAATCCAGTGTGTGGCACTGGAAAAGCCGCAACATCGGCGGCAAGTCGGCGCTGAAATATTTGATTTATGTGGAAGGTGTACCGTTCGTAGAGGCGGTGCAGCTGTTATGTGAGGAAAGTCCGACGTACATCCCAGTGCAGCATGAAGCGGTGGAGCGCGAGCGTCCGCTGTTTCGTCTGCCGAACCCCGCGCCGAATAATGACCGCGTAACGCGGTATCTGCTGGGGAGAGGTGTATCTCTGTCTGCTATCCGATACTGCATTGAGAGAAAAATTCTGTACGAAAGTGCAGAATATCACAACTGTGTTTTCTTGGGCAAAGACCCGCAGGGTGTGCCGAAATATGCCGCTTTGCGCGGTATTTATGACTATGGGAAACCGTTCAAGAGGGAGGCTCCCGGCAGTCAGAAACAGTACGGATTCTGCATCCCGCCGATGCAGCCCGGCACCACCGTTGCCGTGTTTGAAGCTGCCATAGATGCCATGGCAGAGATGACGCTCTGCGGGGATGCTGCGGACAAGTACCGTCTGTCGCTGGGCGGTATCTCGTCCTCCGGCAAGGAGCCGTTGGCGTTACAGGAATTCCTGCGGCAGCACCCGGAGATCACCACGATAGAACTGCGGCTGGACAACGATGCCAAGGGGCGCATGGCGAGTGTCGGCATCCGGAAAATCTACGCTGACCGCTACACCGTGCATGACCTGCCGCCCAACATCAAGAATGGAGATTACGCTGATATGGCAAAAAACAACCTGATGGCAAGAACTGCCGCCCACCGCGAGGCGCCTTGCCGATAGAGAGAGATCAACATGAAAGTCAGAAATCGTTCGCCCACTTATAGGGCATAAACAGGAGGTAAATCGTTATGGCTGTGTTCCGTGTACAAAAGACGCAAAATTATACCATTATGTCCAACCATCATCTGCGCAACAAGGCTCTTTCGCTCAAGGCGAAGGGGCTTTTATCTTTGATGCTGTCTCTGCCCGAAGATTGGGATTATACCACGCGAGGGCTGGCGTCCATCTGCAAAGAGGGCGTGGACAGCGTGTGTGCCACCGTGCGCGAGTTAGAAGCGGCGGGGTATATTATCCGCCGCCGCATCCGCGACAAGAACGGTCAGATGCGCGGTATGGAGTACACGGTTTTAGAGCAGCCGCAGCCCCCGGAACAGGGTCCCGCAGAAGCTGCACCTAAATGTGCCCAACCAAAACAGGCAGAGCCTAAACGGGAAAAACCTGTACAGGAAAATCCTGCACAATTAAATACTAAAGAAATAAATAAAGAAGAAACAAATAACGTATCGAATCCTATCCGCGCGGCGGGCCAGCGGACAGAGTACCGCGCCCTGCTGCTGAAAAATATCGAGTATCCGATTCTTGTGCAGAATAACCCGATGGATACGATGCGATTGGATGAACTGGTGGAGTTGATGCTGGATGTGGTTTGTTCCAAACGGGCTGCTATCCGCATTTCGGGTGAGGAAATGCCTGCAGAAGTAGTAAAATCTCGATTCCTAAAATTGGGCGCAGAACATATCCAGTATGTTCTGGATTGCCTCAAGGACAACCCGCCCCGCATCCGAAACATCAAGCAATACTTACTGGCGGCGCTCTACAATGCGCCGCTGACGATAGAAAACTACTATGCCGCGCAGATCGACCACGACCTGTGCGGCGGAAAGAGGTGACATGATTTGCAGATGAAATTTTATTCTCCGCTGACTGCGGACTTTTTCCCAAATGAACCTGACTATGAGGAAGAGTTCTACGCCGAGTACGAGGGCTACCCGCAGGACGGGCATGAACTGCTGGAATACGAGACAGCCATCCACGATGCCGTCGAAAATGATACCCGCGACTTTGGCGGCAACCTCATGCAGTATTATCACGAGGACGATTCGGTTCGCGGCAAGGTAGTCACGGCCATCCCGTCCGTCGAGGTGCATGGCAACAAGCTCTGCGGCTGTCTGACTGTGGAGCTGAAAGAACCTCTGCTCGATGATGAGCAGACCGTCCTCTGCAATTACATTTCCGGCCAGTACAGCGATGGCTGGGGCGAGGGCTTTGAGCAGAGAGATATTCGTGTTGATGACGGCACGTTGGCTGTTCATTTCTGGCAGGAAAATGGATTCAAGATGACGCCATCTTTTGAGAAAATCCCGAAACCGGAAAAGAATTCTCTGCGCCCCAAGATGCAGCTGCTTGGGCAGGACGGCAACATCTTTGCCATTATGGGCCGCGCATCCCGGCTGCTGAAAAGCAGTGGGCAAGGTGACAAGGCCAAAGAAATGCGTGACCGCGTTATGTCCTGCGACAGCTACCAGAAAGCACTCAACATCGTTTCCGAGTATGTGGAAACCGAACTGTCGCCCAGCCCTACGCCCAAGCGTGACCGGGGTGATGCCAGATGAAGAAATACGAGATCACCGACATTGTCCATCCCGACAACCCCAACCTGCACCGCATCCGGGCCGTGACGGACTTAACCGAGGATGTCCTTGCCGGGATGCTCGGCGGCTATGTGGAAAGCTGCGATAACCTCGACCAAGATGGTCGCGCGTGGATTTCAGTGGATGCCATCGCCTGTGAAAATGCAGTTGTCTGCGGCGATGCAGTCCTTACAGATCATGCCGTTGCAAAGGGCTGCGCTTATGTCGGAAAGAACGCCACCGTAATGGGAGATGCCACTGTGCAGGATGATGCCATCGTCTGCGGCGGGCTGCTCACGGGCGAAAGCTGTGTCTGCGGGTATGCCGTGATTCGGCAGGATGAGCAAACCTTGTGCGCACCGACTATTGACGGCAGCGCCCGTATATATGGCGAAATCTCCGGCAATGTAGTCTGCCGCGGCAATGCCGTTGTTCTGCCCGGTACCAAGCTCGACAACAGGACGCAGGACTGCTTTGTACTCGAAGATGACCGTGTTTCTGTGCAGACGGCAAGCCGGACCCCGCCCCCGAAAGAACCCAACACCCATGATTTTGAACGCTAAAACGAAAGGAAGATGCCTTTGACGAACACTCCCGAAACGCTCAACATTCTCAACCCTGATTTCCGGATGCCCGAACACTGCGGCGGTGACCGCTGGTCAATTTTGCACGGGGATTCCCTGCAGATCCTCCGCCAATTTGAACCGAACAGCTTCGATGCCATCATCACCGACCCGCCCTATGCCAGCGGCGGCAGCAGCCAGACCACCAAGAATCGCAGCACCAGCGAAAAGTACAGCAGCATGAGCAAAGAAAAGGCGCTGCCCGACTTCGATTCCGACCAGATGGATCAGCTGAGTTGGATGTTCTGGACGGCGGCATGGCTGCAGGACGCCCGCCGCATTGCCAAGCCCGGTGCGCCCGTCTGCCTGTTCATCGATTGGCGGCAGTTGCCCGCCATGACGCTGGCCCTGCAGTGGGCGGGTTGGACATGGCGCGGCGTGGCGGTTTGGGATAAGGTCGCCAGCCGCCCGCAGAAAGGACGCTTCCGCCAGCAGTCCGAGTACATTGTCTGGGGGTCCAACGGCAAAATGCCGCTTGAGAGAAATGTTGGGTGTCTGCCGGGCGTGTTCCGATACCCGAACCCGCAGAACCGCATCCATGTCACCGAAAAGCCCTTGCAACTCATGCGGGATGTGGTGCAGATCTGCGAACCGAGCGGGCGCATCCTTGACCCCTTTGCCGGGGCAGGCACCACCGTGCTGGCCGCTGTGCAGGAAGGCTATGAGGCTGTCGGCATCGAGATGTCGGACGCCTACTTCAGGCGCAGTGCAGAACGGCTGAAAACTGCCCTTGAATCCGAAGTGAATCAGAACTGATTCACTTTTGACCGCCAACTTGAAAATAGTGAATCAAATCTGATTCACTCCCAGAAATGAAAGGATTGAACCGCTATGAAACGACCTTGGGCTTTTATCTGCGCCAGCGAGGGCGCAACCTCCAAACACCTGCGCAACTATTGCCGCGAGGTGTACCTGCTGGGCTACCTGCCGGTATGCCCTAAATTGCAGGACAGCCAGTATTTGGTGCTGGAAGATGCCGTAGAACGCAGCGAGTACACCGCTATTGTGAGGGATAAGCTGCTGCGCTGCCAGATGCTGGTGGTCTGCAGCCGCAATCAGGATGCAACCACCAACGCGCAGATCGGTTTGGCGCAGAAATACAACCGTATTGTCACAACCTTGGACGGTTTGAAGAAAGCCGTTTCGGAGGGCGACGACCTTGTGTCATGAACCGTTTTGCGGGGTGTCGTGTTTTGCTAGCATAGCGTTTGGATATCCAAACGCACTTTTGAGGTGATCCCCAAACCCCCGATATGCGCAGACGCGGCCATGTGATTCCGCTGCGGCTGAACGAGCGCGAGTACCGCCATCTTTGTGAACAGGTCAAAACAAGTGGATTATCCCGCGAGGAATACCTGCGCTCCCTTATCTTGGACAAAGAAATCCATCCGCGCCCCTGCACACACCATGCGGAACTTGTGCGGCAAATTTCCGGTTTGTGCAACAACGCCAACCAGCTTGCCCACCGTGCCAACAGTACCGGAACAGCAGGGCAGGGGAGTGTGGATGAAATGACCCGGCTAACCCAAGAGGTCTGGCGGGAAGTAAAAGAAAACTGGTAAAGGAGTCACTATGAAAAATGGCTTACACATCCGTGATCCCTGTGCGCCGCCTTGACCGCACAGTGGACTATGTACAGAACAAAGAAAAAACAACACCGAAATCTCTGGAAGAAGCTGTGGACTATGCAGCAAACCGGGATAAAACCGAATCAGCCTGTTTTGAAACGGGACTGGGCTGCACAACCACCAGCGCCTTTGAAGATATGCGATTGAATACGCTTCGCTGGCACAAAGAAACCGGTGTGCAGGGATACCATCTTGTCCAGAGTTTTGCAGAAGGGGAGGTAACTCCGGAACTTGCACACCAGATCGGTATCGAATTTGCAGAACAGCTATTGCTTGGGAAATACCAAGCAATTGTGACAACGCATTTGAACACTAAGCATTACCACAACCACATTGTATGGAGCGCCGTCAGCTTGGAGGATGGGAAAAAGTACCACAGCAACAGCAAAAGCTATTACACTGAGGTACGCGCCCTTTCAGACGCGCTCTGCCAAAAGTATGGGCTTTCCATCATTGAAACACCGGAATCGCTGCGAGGAAAGCGGCAATATGAAAAGTGGAGGGCTGAGGAAAACAACCAACCCACATGGCGCACTGCCATTCGGCAGGATGTGGACGAAGCGATTCAACAAAGCCTTACATGGCGGCAATTTCTTACTGTGTTGGAGCGTAAAGGGTATGAAGTCCGATTGGGACGCAAGTATCCTGTCCTGCGCCCACCCGGAAAAGAACGCTTTGTTCGATTCAAAACGCTGGGTAAGCGTTACACGCCAGAAGTCATCCAGACGCGTATCCTGTATCCACGAACATACCGCCCTTATGTGGAAAATCCACCAACAATCCAGCATGGCCGTCTGCGCAGCGGCAAGCCACGCCGCAAGTTGACCGGCCTGCGGGCGCTGTATTATCGTTACCTGTACGAATTGGGTGCGCTCCCTCGCAAGCCGCGCCGTCCAAGTTATGCCGTGCGGCAGGATGCCTACAAGTTAGACCAGCGCATCCGGCAGATGGAGTTTTTATCTAAGAACAACATTGACACGCTGGCACAGCTTGAAACTTACCGACAAGCCCTGCAAACAGAAATTAGGCAGTTGCTGACAAAGCGTAAGCAACTGCCCAAACCCGATGATGTACAATCGCAGCATGAATCGGTCAACACCGCCCTAAAGCAGCTTCGCCAAGAAGAACGCCTCTGCCGCAAAATTGCAGAAAATTCAATCGAGGTGCAGCAGCACCTCACCGAAGCCCGCCGCGACCGCGCTGAACAGCAAAAACAAGAACAGGAACGCGCGCGTGACCGCCGCCCCAACATTGATTTGACACTATAACCTTGAAAGGAAAATGCCTATGAAATACCCCAACAAAGACTACATCGAACACCTGCGCCGCAAGTACCCGCCCGGCACGCGGCTGCAACTCAGCTGTATGGAAGATGAGATGGCCGTGCCTCCCGGCTCTATGGGAACCGTTGATTTCATCGATGATGCCGGACAAATCCACATGAATTGGGACTGCGGGCGCAGTCTTGCCCTCATCCCCGGCGTGGACTCGTTCAGCCGCTTGCCCTCGTCCAAAGAAAAGGCCGGTGATGCCAGATGAATTACGGCTCTGAACCCGCAGACCAGGTCGTCCGCTACTCGCTGGAGGGCGTAGAGTTTGCCCTGCGCATCTCCGGCAGCGCTGCGAAAAACTTCTTTATCTTTGCACAAGCCGTGCTGCACGACAGCAAAAAGACCCACGGCAAAACCCATCTTATCCGCCTTTTGAAAGAACAGAAACCGCTGAAATTTTTCACGGTGGACAAAAACCGTATGCACGATTTTGCCCGTGCAGCAAAATCCCACGGTCTGCTATTCTGCCCCATCCGCGACAAGATGGATCCCGACCACATTGAGATTGCCATTTTGCAAGACGATGCTTCCAAGGCCAACCGCATCATCGACAAGCTGCAACTTGCTGTTGTGGACACCGGCACGGCAGAACTTATCGACACTGTGCAACAGGAGCGTGGTGAAACCGCTCCGGAAACCGAGCGCGTCCAGACCGAGGATGGCGCGGTAGAATTTGAGGTCGGCGCAGACGAGGAGCAGTTCAACATGGGTTTTCCGCAGGGCTCGGAGAACGCCAGTCCGTCCGAGCCTTTCTCCGACAGCAGCAAATCTTTTGCAAACTCGCCGTCGCCGCGCGCCGATCAGCTTCGGGCCAAGGGTGAGCGCCCCAGCGTGCGCATGGAATTAAGCGACATCACCGCCTACCTGCGCCGCAAGGTTGAGCCGCCCAAAGACCGTATGCCGAGGATGCCGGTAAAAATCAAGCGAAAGGACAAGGTGCTGTAAATGGACTTGAATAAATATCTCAACAAGGCTGCGCTGCCCGAAACACAGTATTCCAAAGAAGAATACGCTGCCATGAAGAAAACCGAGCGTGAAGCAGTTTGGGTGCAGGTGGATGCCCGCATGGGTGAGGTGCTGGCAGATGCCCCGACCTTGCAGGGATTTCTCGACTTTATGTCGCAATGCCGCAACTCGCTGCCGAACCAGCTTTTGCTCTCCGGCCAGAACGCCGACATCACGGACGCCCGCACATTCCAGCAATGGAAGGATGCCGGAAGGCATATCCGTACCGGCGAGGAAGGTTACACGGCCATTGTGGGGCAGGTGTACGAGAATAACGGCCGAAAGGCTTCCGGGTATAATATCGGCAAGGTGTTCGACATTACACAGACGCGCGGCAGACCTGTGCCACCGCCCGCTAACTACCAAGTGGATGAACTGGTCGCCGCGGCCATCGAGAGCAGCCCGGTGCCGATCCAAATCTCGGACAGTCTGCCAGACGGCATCCAAGCGCAGTATGTTCCCAAGAACCGCACGATTTATGTCCGCAACGGCATGGATGCAGGCACGACGCTGTGCGCCATCGTTCGGGAGTGCGCACAGGCAGATTTTCACAAGGATTACACCTACAACCGCCAAGCCTACGCTGCGCCGAGTTACTGTGCCGCCTACATGGTCGCACATCGGTATGGGCTTGACACCGCCGCTTTCAACTTTGACCGCGTGGTTGCCTTGTACGGCAATCTGGGCAAAGAACAGCAGCGGGGCTTTCTGACGGATGTGAACATCGTTGGTGGTGGGCTGCTGCGCAGTCTGAGTCGCACGCTGGCTGTACAGTCCCGCGAACCGCCCACCGCAGAATACGCTGTTGCCGTGCCGTCTGCCAAGAAGCAATCTCGCCAGCGGGAGCGCGGCTGATTGTTTTCCGTTTGTTTTCAAATGACGGATAGCTATTGCGGCGGTTCTATGATATGCTGTGAGCAAAGGATGGTGAAAAACAATGACAGAACGTAAAGTTAAACTTGACCGTGCCAACAAAAGCATCCTGCTCCGGGCGCTGGGTGATGTCTACTACGGCCAGCGTGCCAACGGCGGCAGCACCGAAGTAACTGGGCGGCTCATCCTACGGGTGAACGATCTGCCTGCGGGCGGCAAGCTGACGCTGTCAGCGGCAGAGTATCGGCTGGCAAAAGCAGCCCTCAACCAACTGCGTACCCAGCGCTTGGCTGAGGGCGGGTACACCGATGCCGTGGATGACGCGCTGATCCGACTGCTGCACGCCCACACGCCGCTGTTTATCTGGTGAATCCGGCTATGACATGGGAAAAATTCTGGTCGATCATTGACCGGGTCCGCGCCCAAGCGGATATGCAGGATGAAGCGTCCGTGAACCAGTTCCTTTACACGGAACTCATCAAATTGCCGCAGGATGAACTGCTCGGCTTTGATTGCGCATGGCAAAGTTATCGCAATAAAGCCAACTTTCCCAAAATGGTCGCGGCGGCCTGCATCATCAATGACGGCAGTTCGGATGACCGATTTACCGATTTCCGTAACTGGCTGATTATGCAGGGGTACGATGCTTATCGGCAGGCGCTGATTGATCCCGATAACCTCGCGGCGCTCAATATTCCGTTCCGAAATACTGAGTGGATGGGATGCGGGAATGTGGCATGGTATGCCTACGCGGGGCAGCAGCTGCGCACCTATTTTGAGAAAGCGGGTATCACCGCTGAACTGCACCGAAAGTATCCGGCCATGCTGGAATTGCCTGACGATTTGAATCGGGCAATCATGCGGGAGCAGCTTGCGCCACACCGTGCACAGGAAACCGAATGGGAACGGCAAATGCTGCGAACGGAAGTCAAGCACTACATAGATACCAGTGGGCTGGCGTACAGCTACAACGAATTCTATACTCAAAACATGCCGGATAAAGTTGCATGGAAAACACTGCAGAGTGATTTGTTTTCCAATCTGCCGCAAATCAAGGCGGAACGTATGCCGCAGGACTTTTCCGTAGTTTTGCCGAAGTTGTGGAGAAAACGTCAGGCATGGGATACCGAGCGTACAAAGCGCCCGCCCTATCGCGGCGAAGAAAGGTAGTCCACCACGCCGGGAAGAAAGAATCCTTGGTGGGTCTGGCTGCTGCCGCTGCCTGTTGTATGGTGGGCGGCGCTGGCGGTGGCTTGCCGCTGGAAGCCGGGCATGAAAATAACGGCTCTGCTGGATGCGCTGAACAGCGCACTGGCAGAGCCGTTTGCGTTGGCGTGGAGTCAAGACAGCCCACGCTTTTTACTTGTGTTCACGGTGGTTTATGCGGTAGCGGTTATCGTGGCCGTGACGGATCAGAAGAACACCCGCCCCGGCGCAGAGCATGGCTCGGCGGCTTGGGGCGATGTGTTTCGGCTGAATAAGTTCTACATGGACAGGCACGGGTCGAACCTGCTGCTGACCCAGCATTTCCACATTGGAATCGACGGCTACAAACATAAGCACAACACCAACATCCTGATTGTCGGCGGCTCCGGCGCAGGCAAGACGCGCACCTATGGTGTGCCGAATGTACTGGAATGTGTCTGCTCTATGGTAATCACTGACCCAAAGTCGGAAATTTTGCGTAAAACCGGCAATTTGTTGAAGCAGAAGGGATATGAGGTTATCGTATTTGATCTCATAAACCCTGCCGCATCGTTCTGTTACAACCCGTTTGTGTATGTACATGATGACCGTGAAGTACTGACCTTGATTGAAAATCTGATTCAAAACACCACGCCGTCCCACTCCCAAAGCTCCGACCCATTCTGGGAAAAATCCGAAACAGCCCTGCTCCAAGCCCTCATGCTGTACCTGCTGCACGAGGCTCCGCCCGAAGAACAGAACTTTGCCATGGTCATGGAGATGATCGCCGCTGCCGAGGTCCATGAGGACGATGACAGCTACCAATCCCCGCTGGACATCCTTTTTGAGCGATTGGAAATGCGTGAACCCGACAGCATTGCCTGCAAGCAGTACCGTATCTTCAAGCAGGCTGCAGGTGTTGTATGCTCTAAAAGACTTCTTAATCAAGCGGTTGGGAAGTCTCTTAGAA
>ERZ840096.1927-NODE-1927-length-18960-cov-3.883893_pt1 | contig 18960 bp, 17 predicted proteins | sample MGYA00519878_ERZ840096 | MGnify/ENA primary metagenome ERZ840096 (study PRJEB31850, sample SAMEA3708865) | human gut metagenome | biome: human gut; feature: human-associated habitat; material: faeces | place: China | collected 2014 ...
TCTAACACGCTAAATCCATTTGAAAGTGCAAAGGATATGATATTGTTCACTACCTCCTCATGCACGCTCTTGTCACGGACCACGCCCTTTTTACCTACCTTTTCCCTGCCTGCCTCAAACTGTGGCTTGATAAGACAAACCATCTCGCCACCGTCCTTTAACAGTGCTCTTGCGATACACAGACGCTGTTTCTGTCCACCGGAGACATTGGAACCACCCTGTTCAATGTGCGTGTTATAAAATCCAGCTCATCATCTATGTCATTGGGCGTCACATACCTGATATTGGTCTTTTCCATGCACACCACGCGCTCATCCTGACGCAGCTTCCATGCAAACTGGCCATATCCGACATCCACAGCATACACCTTTTTAGCACCATTTTGAAGCATACAGTCTGTAAAACCGCCTGTTGAAGCACCTATATCCATGCACACCTTGCCATCCATCGTGATATCAAAGTGCTTCATAGCCTTTTCAAGCTTTAGCCCTCCACGGCTCACATACTGCAGTGTCTTTCCATGAATCTCAATATTGCAGTCATCAGGAAATGTGCTTCCCGCCTTATCCTCACGGTTGTTATTTACAAAAACATTGCCCTCCATAATCATGGTCTTTGCTTTTTCCCGTGATGGTGCAAGGCCTCTGTTTACAAGTAATACGTCTAATCTTTCTTTCATACTGTATGTTACCTCTATCTATAATGCTGCTATTATACGCTTAGCCACCGATTCGGCATCCACATGCAGCTCCTTTTTGAGCACCTCGACATTGCCATGCTCCACATAGCAGTCAGGAAGTGCAACTGTCAACACCTCAAGAGCTATGCCGTTAGTCTTGACATACTCCGTCACATGCTCACCAAAACCGCCGCTTTGCACGTTTTCCTCCATGGTCACAAGCAGGCTGTGCTCAGCCGGCAGTTCCTTAATTGCTTCCTTATCAAAAGGCATTGCAAAACGCGCATTGATAAGTGTAGCAGAGATTCCCTCTGCCTCAAGCAGCTTTACCACATCAACGGCAGTATTTACCATACTGCCTAGTGCCATGATAGCCACCGTGCTTCCTTTTTGGATTAGCTCACTCTTTGCAAGCTCTATCGGCTGTCTGATTTCCTTAAGACCGTCATAGGCTGTACCTCTTGGATATCTGAGTGCAATCGGACCGTCATATGCCACTGCAAACTTCATCATATCAGACAGCTCCCACTTATTCTTCGGAGCCATGATTGTCATATTCGGGATGACCGACAGATATGATATGTCAAATATTCCCTGATGTGTCTCTCCGTCACTGCCTACAAGCCCTGCCCTGTCGATTGCAAAGATGACATGCAGATTCTGTATGCACACATCGTGAAGTATCTGGTCAAACGCCCTTTGTAAAAATGACGAATACACCGCAAATACCGGGATAAGTCCTGCCTTTGCAAGCCCTGCCGCAAAGGTCGTGGCATGTGCCTCGGCTATTCCCACATCAAAAAATCTATCCGGGAAATTGCGGTGGAATCTGCGAAGCCCTGTTCCATCTGCCATGGCAGCCGTTATCGCAACTACCTTTGGATTTCTCTCGCCCAGCTTCTTCATGACTGTTGAGAAGACATCTGTGTAATTGGCCTTCGTGCGCTTATTCTTCGGAAGCCCTGTCTCTATGACAAATGGCTCTGCACCGTGGAATCTGGAAGGATAACGCTCTGCCGGGCCATATCCTGCTCCCTTTTTTGTGAGCACATGCACAAGCACCGGACCATCCACACGCTTTGCCTCATCAAACACACGGCACATTTCCTTTATATCACTGCCATCCACAGGTCCCAAATAGATGATGCCCATCTCCTCAAAGAACATACCCGGAATAAAAAGCTGCTTTATGCTGCTCTTTGTATTCCTGATATGCTTTACCATACGCTCTCCGTAGATTGGTATATGGTTTAGGGAATTCATGACATTATTCTTTAAACCCCTGTATGCATCCGCTGTGCGAAATCCTGAAAGATACTGGCTTATGCCTCCGACGTTCTCTGAAATCGACATATTGTTGTCGTTTAGCACTATAATGAAATTGCCTTTCACGCTTGAAGCATTGTTGAGTGCCTCATACGCCATACCTCCCGTCAGTGCACCGTCTCCTATTACAGAAACCACATGATAGTCATCTCCGGTCACCTGTCTGGCTGTCGCAAGTCCAAGCCCCGCTGAAATAGATGTGGAGCTGTGTCCTGTATTAAAACAGTCACAGTCGCTCTCATCCGCCTTTGGGAAGCCGCTCATGCCGCCATACTGTCTGAGCGATGAAAATCCATCCTTTCTGCCTGTGAGTATCTTGTGTGTGTACGACTGATGCCCTACATCCCACACTATCTTATCCTTCGGCAGATCAAAGCACAGATGCAACGCCATGGTAAGCTCCACTACTCCGAGATTTGATGCAAGATGACCGCCTGTCACCGATATGCTCTCTATAAGAAACTGCCTGATCTCATCCTTTAACAGCTCAAGCTCCTTATGTGTCAGTTTTTTTATATCATTTTCCTTTTGTATCTTTTCTAAAACCATCCTATTTCTCCCGATGGATCAGATATTCAAATAACTCCTTAAGAAATGCATCGTCGTATCCCAAATCATCAAGCAGCTTTTCTGCCTCCTTAGAGATGCGCTCCACATCAGAAACTGCCTTATCCAATCCCTCAAATGTGACATATGTCGCTTTATTATTTTTCTCGTCACTGCCTACCGGCTTTCCAAGCACCTCAAGTGTACTTATGACATCAAGCACATCATCCTGTATCTGAAACGCAAGCCCCAGCTTTGCCGCTATCTGCTCCACGCGTGATACCTCATCAGACGACGCCACTGCAAGGATTGCTCCTATCATCATCGAGCTCTCTATAAGTGCGCCTGTCTTAAGCCTGTAGATAAAGTCAAGCTTTTCCCTTGTGATAGGACAGTCATCGGATTTCTCGCTTTCTACATCGACCACCTGTCCTCCGACCATACCATACACGCCTGCTTTTTTTGCAAGCACCGTAAATGCCCTTGCCACACGCGCATCAGCCACTTCCATGCCAAAAGCCTTTGCTGCGGTCTCATATGCCAGGTTTAAAAGTGCATCACCTGCAAGAATGCCCATAGCCTCACCGTACACAGCATGTGTGGTCTTCTTTCCACGCCTGTACTCATCATTGTCCATGGCAGGCAGGTCATCATGCACCAGTGAGTAGGTGTGTATCATCTCGATTGCCGCCATAAATGGCTCAATCACTGCACTGCTTCCGCCAAACATATGGTAAGTCTCTTCCATGAGGATAGGGCGAAGCCTTTTTCCACCGGCTCTCACACTATAATTCATGGCCTCAAAAATAATCCTCTGCTGTCCCTCCTCAGCGGGAAGAAACTTCTCAAGCACGTTATTTATATGCTCTACCTTTTGCTGCAGCTCTTCCATGAATTGTGACTTATTTAAATTTCCATTTAAGCTCATCAGAATTCCTCCAGTTGTCCGTTGCTGTTTAGCACAAGCATGGCCTTTTCCATGCCCTGTACCATATCATTGGCACTCTTTACCTCATCAAGCCCCTTCTTATATAGCTCAAAGGCCTCATCCAGGGATACATCCGCATCCTCCATCCTCGCCACTATCTGCTCTAAGTGTGCAAAGCGCTCCTCGAGTGTCAGTGTTTTTTCATTTTCTTTGCTCATCTTTAATAACCTCCGAAACTACGGCCCTTGCATGACCGTCTATCAGATATATATCTATGTCATCGCCTGCATTGATATCGGATACACTGTGCAGTGCACCTTTCTTTTCCACCTCGACATACGCATAGCCCTGTGCCAGCTTTTTGGCCGGTGAATATGCATCCAGTGTACCTGAAAGCAGCGCCAGACGCTGCCTGCAGTCCGAAAGCCTCTGCTTCATAATCCTTTCAAGTGCATCCTCGATATCTGCCAGACGCCTTTTATTCTCATTTAGTTTATTCTGTGGACTAAGGAAATTAAGTCTTGTTTTAATATGTGACAGCTTTTCCCTGAAAAAATCAATCCGGCCTGTCAGATTTCTGTCCATCCTGCGGCGCAGATTGTCAAGGCGCTCCAACGTCTGCCTGTAGTCACTGACTGCAAGCTCTGCAGCCGCTGAAGGTGTGGGTGCTCTCCTGTCTGACACAAAATCCGCTATCGTCCAGTCGGTCTCATGACCTACTGCCGAGATAATTGGCGTGTGGCAGTCAAATATGGCTCTCGCCACAATCTCCTCATTAAAGGCCCATAAATCCTCTATGGAGCCTCCGCCTCTGCCGACTATTATCACATCAAGATTCATCGCATCCAATGTCTGTATGCCCTTTGCTATGCTATTAGCCGCACCCTCTCCCTGCACAAGTGCCGGATAAAGTATGACCTGTACATATGGATTCCTGCGCGATGATACATTCCTTATATCCTGCACGGCCGCGCCTGTCGGTGCTGTAACCACACCAATACGGCCGGCATACCGTGGAATAGGCTGCTTGTACTCTGCGGCAAACATGCCCATTTCCTCAAGCTCATGCTTTAGCTGCTCGAATTTGAGATACAGATTGCCCTCTCCGTCAAGCTCTATCTTTTTGGCATAAAGCTGATATGCGCCGGTCTTCTCATACACCTCAACGGAACCTGTCACAATAACCTGGTCTCCCTCCTTCATGTGGAAAGAAAGTCCTGCCGCCCTGCTGCCCGCAAACATGATAGCGTTCATGGCTGCTCCCGCGTCCTTTATTGTGAAATAAATATGACCGCTCGTGTGATACTTGCAGTTGCTCACCTCTCCCTTTATGCTCACCTGTCTGAGCATAAAATCCTGAGCGAACATATTTTTAATATAGCTATTTACTTGCGCTACCGAATATATATTTCTATTTGCCATGTTCAATGCTCTATATCGCTGTTCCTCTTAAGCTATGCAAACTTTGCAAGCACTCCGTTTACAAATGCACCTGACTCATCTGCACCATACTTCTTTGCAAGCTCAACAGCCTCATTTATTGAAACCTTTGTAGGAATATCATCCTCAAACTTTATCTCATAAACTGCCAATCTGATAATTGCCAGATCAACCTTTGCCATACGATTGGTCTTCCAGCCTGTAGACTTCTCATCGATGAGTGCATCAAGCTCTGCCATATGCTCAATAATCGCACTGCATTTTTCATCAATATACTGTCTTTCCTCGTCTGTAGGATTTGTAAGCTCATCATTTAAAAGCTCCATCTGCTCTGCAAGCTCAGACTTGTCATGAAACTCAACCCTGAAAAGCATCTTAAAAACGTTTTCTCTTATCTTGCTTCTTGTCATTTAAATTCCTCTCGTGAATAGTATTTTATATAAATTAAGGATGTCTGTACGACATCCTTAATTATACTACATTTGTGATCATTTAAAAAGAATTATTTAATTCTCTCCCATATCAACACTTGCTATACGAACATTGATAGTAGCCACAGAAAGCCCTGTCATTGTCTCAATTGCAGACTTAACCTTCTCCTGTACCTTTGTAGAAACCTCAGGGATGCTGTATCCATAAGCAATATTGAGTGCTACATCAACCACTACCTCATTGTCTGCTATCTCAATCTGAATTCCCTTTGAGAGATTCTTCATACCGAGCCTGCTGACAATCTCGTTTGTGATATTGCCTGCCATGGAGCTTACTCCCTCAACCTCAGTGGCAGCAAGACCTGCTATGATAGCTACAACCTCATCTGCTACCTTGATCTCGCCAGACTCATCTGATTTGATATTTATTGTGTTTCTATTCTCTGCCATGTCCATGTTCCTCCTTAACCGGCTATACGGTCTGTCCCTTTGCCACGTAAACCTGGAATGAGTCATTTCCCGTAAGTGATCTATTTCTTGATACGCGAACATTCTTGTCTGTAATCACGTACTCCAGATTGGCGCCATCCTCAATTACCGTATCCTGTAGCAGGATGCAGTTCTTGACCTTTGCATTCTTTCCTATCTTGACGCCTCTTGATAGGATGCTGTTTTCCACGGTACCCTCGATGACACAGCCATCAGCAACCATGACATTCTTGGCTTTTGAGCCATTTATGTATCTTGTAGGGTTATCATCCCTGATCTTTGTATAGATAGAATTGCCACTCTTAAACAATGCTTCCCTGTTATCCTCATCAAGGAGCTTCATATTCTCCTCGAAATAGCTCTTCATATCTGTAATCTGTGAAGCATAACCTGTGTACTCATATGCCTGGATATTGAGTGAATCAGTGTTTGTAGCCATCAGATCCCTTGTAAAATAAGAATAACCATGTACAAAAGCGTCATCCACTATTCTAATGAGCTGCTCCTTCTCCATGATATAGATATTCATGCCAAAGTTTACCTTGCCCATATCCCTGTCATTGATATATATCTTTTTGATACGTCCATCATCTATATCAAATGTATAGTACATCTCATCATTGTTGCCGTTTGGTCTTAAGAATACCTTCGGTACCTCCTGCTTGCGGTACATTGCAGTGATATCAGCCCCTGTAGTCTTATGTGCTTCAATCAGCTCCCTGAAATCAAAATTGAATACATAGTTGGCATCAGCCATGATAACATACTTCTGAGTGCACTTTCTCAGATAGCCCTTAAGACTTTCGATTGCCTCAACACGGCCCTCATACACCTTAATCTGCTTCTGTGCATAAGGCGGAACTATATTAATACCACCATTTTTTCTTGCAAGATCAAACTCCTGACCTGAGCCCAGGTGATCCATCAGAGAGTGATAATTCTTTTTAACTATGAGAGATATATTGTCGATTCCACTATGTACCATGCTTGAAATCAGGAAATCGCAGAGTCTGTAACGACCTGCAAACGGAATGGAAGCCATAAGTCTCTCGGATACCATCTCAGGAATGAGGGCATCGTAGCTGTTTGCAAAAATAACGGCCAAAGCCTCTTCGTTGTTCATGTTTAGCATTGTTTCTGGCCCTCCTCAACATCATTATATACCATAGCCTTTGGTCCTATAACCGCTCTGTCGCCAATTGTAACTCCCGGTGCAATTGTAGCAACATCACCTGTCACATCCTCCTCAGGCTTTTCTCCAATAACTGCATCACAGCCTACCGTAACACCCTCTGCAACTATACAGTGTGTAACCTTAGCGCCTTTTTTTATCACAGTATCGCCCATGACAACTGCATCCTCTACCACTGCGCCCTCTTCTACGACAACACCGCCAAAAAGAATTGAATGCTTTACTGTGCCCTTCACTACACAGCCATCGGTAATCATAGAGTCTGTAACCTCTGCGTTGTTGCCGATGAAATGTCCTGTATGACCGCTGTTACGGCTGTATATCTTCCAGTTTTCATCGAACAGATTGATACCGCTGTGTTCCGGATCAAGCACCTCCATATTGGCTTCCCATAAAGCCGGAATTGTTCCTACATCCTTCCAGTAGCCATTGAAATGATATGCATACATCCTGCGGCCATCCCTCAAAAGGTTTGGAATGATATTGTTACCGAAATCATTCTCTGAATCCGGATCATTTTCATCCTCGATAAGATACTTCTTAAGTATATCCCAATTGAAGATATAAATACCCATGGATGCAAGATTAGACTTAGGATTCTTTGGTTTCTCCTGAAACTCTGTGATCTTGTCGTCATCATCTGCTACCATGAGACCGAAACGTGATGCATCCTCCCATGGAACCTCCATAACCGCTACAGAAAACTCAGCATTTTTCTCCTTATGGAACTTAAGGAAATCGCTGTAATCCTGCTTACAAATCTGATCTCCCGAAAGTATGATAACATACTCAGGATCATATCTCTCGATAAATGCTATATTCTGATAAATCGCATTGGCTGTGCCCTTGTACCAGTCAGAGCCCGAAGCCTTCTGATACGGTGGCAGCACATGTACCCCTCCATATAATCTGTCAAGATCCCATGGCTGTCCATTTCCTATGTACTCGTTCAATACAAACGGCTGGTACTGTGTCAGTATACCAACTGTATCTATGCCTGAATTAACACAGTTAGAAAGTGGAAAATCAATAATTCTGTATTTGCCTCCAAACGGAACTGCCGGCTTTGCAAGTTTCTGTGTCAGTGCATAAAGTCTGGAGCCCTGACCACCGGCAAGAAGCATCGCAACTAGCTCTTTTGCCATATTAAAATCCCCCTTGTTTAATTTTTGTTAGCTTTTGCAATTATTTTGGTTTTTTATAATGGTTTATAGTTATATTTTACCACACTTTGGCATTTATGCAATTCAAAATTAACTAAAAAAAACTATAATTTTTGTCATTATTTTCCAATTATCTCGCGGTTGTTTATGAACTCGTACGGCACCTCCTGGTACACATAGTAGTTAAGCCAGTTGGAATAAAGTATATTGCCGTGAGACCTCCACTGTAAAAGCGGCTTTTGTGTATCATCATTATCCGGATAATAATTCACCGGCATATCTATATCAAGCCCCTTATTCTTATCCCTTTCGTACTCATTGTGAAGAGTATATCTGTCATACTCAGGATGTCCCATCACAAAAATCTTCTTGCCGTCCTGGTCCATCAGAAGGAATACTCCTGCCTCATCCGACTCCGCAAGTATGGTAAGCTCAGGATGCTTTAATATATCCTCCTTTAACACCTCGGTATGCCTTGAATGCGGTGCATAAAATACGTCATCGAACCCTCTGACAAGCGGGATTTTTCTGTTCTTTACACGGTGTGCATATACACCAAACTTCTTCTTTGGAAGCACATGCTTTTGTATGCCGTAATGATAATACAATCCGGCCTGTGCACCCCAGCACAGATGAAGTGTGGAGAAAGCATGTGTTTTGCTCCACTCCATTATCCTGCATATTTCGTCCCAATAGTCTACCTCCTCGTATTCCATCAGCTCAACCGGTGCTCCCGTGATTATCATGCCGTCAAAATATCTGTCCTTTATATCATCAAAGGTCTCGTAAAACTTGTTCAGATGACTGAGTGATGTGTGAGTGGCCTCGTGAGTCGAAGTGGCTACGAAAGTCACATTGACCTGTATAGGGGTATTTGACAGCGAGCGCAGTATCTGAAGCTCTGTGTCCTCCTTTAATGGCATGAGATTTACAATCGCAATCTCCAGCTGTCTGATGTTCTGATGTGATGCCCTGTTTTCGTCCATCACAAATATATTTTCTCTCTCAAGTATTTCCTTTACAGGTAAATCATTTTGTGTCTTTATAGGCATTTTATAACCTCTTTTCTAACGCCCAAACATCTCTATAAATGTATCCTCCGAGATGATAGGTATTCCTAATTCTTTTGCTTTTTTATTTTTTGATGAAGTAGATTCAGTGTCGTTGTTTACCAGATAGTCTGTCTTTTTTGACACGCTTCCTGTCACCTTACCGCCCTGTGACTCCACATAGGTCTTAAACTCGCTTCTGTTGGCAAAATCATGCACATCGCCTGTGATAACGAAGGTCTTGCCGTTTAAGCTTCCCTCCGACATATCCTTTATATCGACCTTTTCTATGTCAAGCTCCTTAATCAGTGCTTCAAACATCGCGCTGTTTTTGGGATTTGCATACCATTCAAGTATGGAGCCTGACTTTTCCTGGCCTATGCCGTCTATATCCACAAAGTCAGTGGCATTTCTCATTCTGTCCGCAAAGCCATCAAAACCTATTGCGTTGACAATCTTCTTGCCTGCATCGGTACCTATAAGAGGTATACAGAGTGCAAATATCAGATTTACCGGGTGGACATGTCTGCTTTTTTCGATGGCAGTCTGCATATTCATGCATGATTTTTCTCCAAAGCCTTCCATGCTGCTTATTTTATCAAAATGCTCGGGCAGATGGTATATGTCAGGGAACTGTTTTATGAATCCCTCATTTATAAATTTTAGCATTGTCTGTACCGAAAGTCCATCTATATCCATTCCGCTTTTGCTGACAAATCTTGAAAACTTTTTAACATTCTTGGCTGTACAATCAGGATTTGTACAATGCAGCGTCTTCACACCGCTGTTTTTACTTACAAATATGCGTGTCGGATGATGACACACCGGACATTCCTTCGGAATCTCAACTGCTCCCACCGCATCCTTTACAGCTATGCATTTCGGAATAATCTTGTTGGCTTTTATCACGGAAAGTGTACACTCTTTTCCCACTCCAAGCCTTTCTATTTCAGTCAGATTGCAAAGCGAAGCTCTCGAAACCGTTGTACCCTCTATCTGCACCGGCTCAAAAACAGCCACCGGCGATATTGTTGAAACCGCACACGACCACTCAATATAGCGAAGTCTCGTATCTACAGCCTCATCCTGCCACTTGAAAGCAAAGCCTGCTCTCGTTGCATGATGTCCTGTGACACTTCCGAGTGCAGCGTAAGCTGTATCATCATAGCATATGACAAGTCCGTCCACAGGCACATCCATCCTGCCACTCTCGACATCCCTTGTCCAGCGTTTTACAGCCTCCTCAAGGCCTGCAGCATCTGTTGCCTCCCTTTTGACAACATTGAATTTCATATCACTAAGATAGCTCATTCTGTCACCCCATGATACGATATCATCGTCTATATGCACGAGTGTAAACGCATAAAACACTACATGTCTGCGCTTCACTTCTTCCACATCATCGAGATTTAATGTACCGGAGGCAAGGTTCCTTGGATTGGCATATTTCTCATCATCGTCCTCGATTGTATCATTTAACAGCTTAAAATCCGTGTAGGAAATTGTCGCTTCCCCTCTTACAACCATATGTCCCTTGTATGGTATCTCCTTTGGGAAGCCGCTTATGGCATCCTGCAAAAAGGTGATGTTACTTCCTACAGTTCCATTTCCTCTCGTCAGTATTTTCACAAGCCTGCCACCGTCATATGTGAGCACGAGTGTCAGTCCATCGAGCTTCCATGAAAGCCAGATTGGCATATCACCTGCCCATTTCTTAAGCTCCTCAATACTCTTTGTCTTTGCAAGTGAAAGTGCCGGATACTCATGCGGCTCACGATTTCCAGCCTCTGCCTCATAGCCTGCATTATGTGTCGGACTGTCCGGACGGATATATCCTGTTTTTTCCTCAAGCTGTGTAAGTTCATCAAACAGTGCATCCCACTCGTAGTTTGGCATTATTTCATCTGCGCCGTTGTAGTAGGCTTTTGATGCGCGGTTAAGGCTTTCAACAAGCTCATCTATCTTATCTTTTATTTTGTTATTCTCCATGCTGTAATAATCCCCTGTCTGCTTTACTTTGCTTTTCTATCCGGATATTTCTTATCCGTATGTTTCTTATCAGAATGATTCTTATTCGTATCAGGCATAACCGGCTGATTCGATGAATCCGCAATCAGTCTTTTGAGTCCCTTATATTCAAGTGGTGTCACTGCCCTGTACTTTCCTCTTGGCAGGTCACCAAGCTCAATATTCATGATTCTCACTCTCTCAAGCTTAACCACACGGTAGCCAAAGTATTCACACATCCGTCTTATCTGCCTGTTGTAGCCCTGTGTCAGAATAATCTTAAACTGCTTTGAGGACAGCTTTTTCACATGGCACTTTCTGGTTGTCACACCAAGCTCCACAAGCGGTACGCCCCCTGCGAGCCCTCTGATGAAGCTGTCAGATATTGTTTTGTTTACGGTGACAATATACTCTTTTTCATGTCTGTTGCCGGAGCGCATCATCTTATTTACTATCTCGCCATTGTTGGTCAGAAGTAAAAGTCCCTCTGAATCCTTATCCAGCCTGCCAATTGGATAAATGCGCTTTGGGTAATTAAGATAATCTATCACGTTGTTTTTTTCCCTTTTTTCCGCTGTGCAGACAATGCCGGCCGGCTTATTGAGGGCAATCAGTATCATCTCTTCTTCCTTTGATACTACCTGTCCATTATATGTGACAGTCTGTCCCTTTAGAACTCTGTCACCTGTCTTTGCTGTCACGCCGTCTATTCCTACTTTGCCGGCTTCTATCTGCCTGTCTGCCTCACGCCTTGAGCACACGCCCGCTTCACTGAGGAATTTATTTATTCTTACACCATTTTCTTCCATACCATATCCTCTTTTTAGATTGCTTTATCCGATATACATAAACCAAGCTGCAGCCTTTTCTACTCTTTACAGCAGTCATTTGCCATGTAGATTAAAACACGGAGACCTTTAAGCCTCCGTGTTGCTTCTTATGATTGTATGCACATCTGTTACTTTGTATTGCTTTTACTGTCCTACTGTCTGGAGATTCTCTGTCTTGATATAAGCTCTGCCATTTGTTCCGGCGCTGTAGGATACTATAGTCCAGTCGCCCTCTGTGCCATATGCTGTAAGTGTTACCTGTTCCTTTAAGAGACCAAGCTCCTTGGCATCTGTGCTTGCACCGTCACGTACCTTTACAACATCCTTTGTCACTACCTGATACTCAGCTGGTGCCTGTGGCTGCTCTGCCGGCTGCTGATTTGCAGTATTGGCATCTGTAGTCTGTCCTGCATTCGGATCTGTGGTCTGTCCTGCATTCTGGTCTGTGGTCTGTCCTGCATTTGCATCCGTAGTCTGTTGGTCTGTAGTCTGTCCGGCATTTGCATCTGTAGTCTGCTGGTCGCTGTTTTGTGCTGCATCATCTACCTGCTGTGTATCTGCCTCTGTAGTCTGTGTGTCTGCATCAGACTTCTTTAAATTGGCAATGCCAGACGATGTGTACCACTGCTTTATAGCACCTGTGAGTGTTGTCTCAAGCATAGTCTTTAAATTGGCATCAGAACCGACCGCCTGCTCATATGCCTTTTGTACCTCCTCATGAAGGTCTGCAAACTCAGATGAAGCAGTATACTTAGAAATAAGCTCCATAATATCGTCATCGAGTTCATTCTCGCAGTATGTTCTGTTGAAATTACTGTATACATTGTTTATAAAGAGCTTTCCGTCCTTACCTGTCTCTATATAAAAGAAGTCAAGTGTAGGTGCCTGTGTATCAACTCCCGTAAACTTTATGCTGTTTTTAACAGACACAAAGTATGTTCCCTTTTTCAAACCATTCTTGGTGTAAGGTGTAATGTCATTGACTGACTCATAGTACTGGCTGACAACACCAATATAGCTCTTCTCGTTGTCGCTCATAGGTGTCGCAAGCTTGCCAAGTGTATCAAGGTCATCACCCACGTATGCCTTGTAATAATCAGCAAGTAATGTGCTGATATCGTCCTTGGCGTCATTTGTGTAATCCTTTTCAAACTCAAAATCCTTCACCGAAATCTCTGTCTGTGATCCTGCTTCAGTATTGGATTGTCTGCCATTATTGCCTCCTGCGACAACTACTATAAGTATAAGTATGAGTCCTACAAGTACACCTGCTACTCCAACGTATTTTTTATTTTCTGCGCAAAACTGCTTTATATTATCCAATGTTTCCTTGTTAAAAAAGTCCTTCATGTGATTCCTCCATTAACCCAACATATCAAAATCAAAGTATGTGACCGACGCGAATCGAACGCGCACTCGCCGGAGTCGGAGTCCGGAATTTTATCCATTAAACTACGGTCACAAAAAAGTTACCAACTATTTATATCACATCTTTTAGTTTTTTTCAATGTTACTTTTTTCTTATTATAACTTTTTATGCATACTATTATAATTGATAAAAATTTGACAACATATTTCATTTATCTTATTATTTAACTATTCGGACATTATTATATATTGGAAATTTTTTCCGATATGCCATTATAATATACCATTTTAATTAATAAAATCACTATTTATATAAGGAGTAGTATTATGAGTTTCACATTTTTAAACCAGCTTCCAACTCCTGCACAGATCAAGGAAGAATACCCTCTGTCAAAGGAGCTTACCGAGCTCAAAGCCAAGCGTGATGCAATGATTTCAGATGTCATTTGCGGAAAGGATGACAGATTTCTTGTCATTATCGGACCATGTTCAGCCGATAACGAGGATTCAGTCTGTGACTATGTCAGCCGCCTGACAAAGATTCAGGAGGATGTAAAGGACCGCGTAATTATCATCCCACGTGTATATACAAATAAACCAAGAACAACCGGCGAGGGCTACAAGGGTATCGCCTCACAGCCTGACCCTGAGAAGGCTCCTGATATGGTTGAGGGTCTTATTGCCATGAGAAAAATGCACATCCGCGCCATCGCAGAAAGCGGGCTCACCTGTGCAGATGAGATGCTTTACCCTGAGAACTGGGGCTATGTTGAGGATCTTCTCTCATATGTGGCAATAGGCGCTCGTTCTGTTGAGGATCAGCAGCATCGTCTCACCGTCAGCGGCTTCGATGTGGCAAGCGGTATGAAAAACCCTACAAGTGGTGATTTTTCTGTCATGCTCAATTCTGTTTATGCAGCACAGCACCCACATCATTTTGTTTACAGAGGCTATGAGGTTGAAACATCAGGAAATCCTCTGACACACGTTGTTTTAAGAGGCGCAGTCAGCAAGCATGGCAACACCACAACAAACTACCATTACGAGGATTTAATCCGTCTGCACGAGATGTACGACAAGATGGATGTTGTCAATCCTGCTGCTATCATAGATACAAACCATTCAAACTCCGGAAAGCAGTTCAAGGAGCAGATTCGTATCGCCAAAGAAGTTATGCACAACAGACAGCTTTCCTCTGATATCAAATCACTTGTCAAGGGTCTCATGATTGAGAGCTATATTGAGGAGGGCAGCCAGAAGATTGGCGAGCATGTCTACGGAAAATCCATCACCGATCCTTGTCTTGGATGGGAGGATTCAAAGAAGCTTATCTACGATATTGCAGAAATGAATTCTTAAGCCACAAACTATATACATATTTTTTCATAAAATACGAGCCACAGAATTTTATATCCTGTGGCTCGTATTATTTTGTCTGTTTATTTAATCATATTACTATAAGCAAGAACTGCACTGACTGTTTTGGAATCCTGTATTTTCCCCGCATAAATCATGTCGCACAGCTCCTTTAGGGTGTATATCTCTACATCGATTGACTCGGCATCATCGAGATGCTGCTCGCCCTTTTTCAGGTTTTTGGCAAGATAAACATCTACTTCTTCGTCGCAAAAGGCTACTGTTGTGCGAAGCGAAAGTAAAAATGAGATATCGTCAGAGCTGTAGCCTGTCTCCTCCTTAAGCTCCCTTTCTGCACACAGCCTTGTGTCTTCTCCCACAAAGTCCCTGCAGCCGGCCGGAATCTCTATTGTCTCTCTCTCGAGGGCATTTCTGTATTGGCGTACCATGATTATCCTGCCGTCATCAAGCACCGGAAGCACTGCCGCAGCGCCCTTTCTGTGTGAAACAAAATCCCATTCCTCAGTCTTACCGTTTGCAAACTGCATTGTATCCTTGTATATATCGAGTATTGAGCCCTTATATACAAGCTCTCTTTTTTGCCGTTTCATTTCATCAATCATTTTACTGTTTACCTTCTAAATAATTAAAGTTCAGAGTCTCCATTTTGATTAGAAATCAACCTCTGTGTCATAATAGCAGCACTTGAGAAGCTTTTCCATCTCCTCCTGGCTTGGCTGGCGCGGATTTGAGCCGGTGCAGGCATCAAGGATAGCATTTGCCGCAATCTCAGGAAGTCTCTCAAGGAATACCTCCTCCGGTACAAAGCCCTGCTCTGTCGGATAACTGTCTGCTCCGTAATTCTTGATGCAGTGTGGTATATTCAGGTCATCATTCATGCCGCGTAAGTATTTGATAAGAAGCTCAACCTTCTCATCAAGTGTCTCTCCACCCAGCTTCATGAAATCAGCTATTGCTCCGTAGCGCTCCTTTGCTGTCTCATCCTTTGCATTGAAAGCAATAACCTTTGGCAGATACATAGCATTGGCTGCTCCGTGGATGATATGTGCACCATAATCTGCAAAAGCTGCGCCTGTCTTGTGTGCCATTGAATGAACTATTCCAAGTAGTGCGTTGGAGAACGCCATTCCTGCCAGACACTGTGCATTGTGCATCGCATCTCTCTTTGCCATATCACCATTGTATGAATCAATCAGGTCATGCTGTATCATCTCTATTGCATGGAGTGCAAGCGGATCTGTAAAGTCACTGTTGGCTGTTGATACATATGCCTCGATGGCATGTGTCATGGCATCCATTCCTGTGTGTGCAACAAGCTTCTGTGGCATTGTCTCTGCAAGCTCAGGGTCTACGATTGCAACATCAGGTGTAATCTCAAAGTCTGCAATTGGATATTTGATGCCCTTCTCATAATCTGTGATGATTGAGAACGCAGTAACCTCTGTTGCTGTGCCCGATGTGGATGAAATAGCACAGAAATGTGCTTTCTTTCTAAGCTTTGGAATACCAAATACCTTGCACATATCCTCAAATGTGATATCCGGATACTCGTACTTAATCCACATAGCCTTAGCTGCATCTATAGGTGAGCCTCCACCGATAGCCACAATCCAGTCCGGTTCAAACTCAGCCATGGCAGCCGCACCTTTCATGACTGTCTCAACTGACGGATCAGGCTCGATTCCCTCAAAAAGCCTAACCTCCATGCCTGCTTCCTTCAAATAAGCCTCAGCCTTGTCTAAAAAGCCGAATCTCTTCATTGAGCCTCCGCCCACACAGATAATAGCCTTCTTTCCCTCAAAGCTCTTTAATGCCTCAAGCGCACCCTTTCCGTGATATAAATCTCTTGGTAATGTAAATCTCTGCATTGTAAAACCCTCCATATGATATTTTATTATATAGTTTCTCCCTTGTAATATTTATAAATATTGCAGCCATCAAATACTGAATAGTTGCTAAATATTACACTTACCATTTTATAACATTTTACTAATTTTGTCACGTACCATTATCTGTTTTTGTGAATACAAGATATTTTATACATATATTTTTATGCAATATATACAAATTTCTTTAGTAGTAATGAACAGTTACCGATAATTTATTTCATACCATAAGCACAACATTGTAAAAATCGGCTGCATTTACGTTTTTTTTGCAAAAAAGAAAAGGCTTCATAAGAAGCCTTTTCAAATGTACATGTTATTATGTCAAACCGACAATACGCTAATGCTCTACTTTGCGTAATCCACTATACGTGACTCACGTATTACATTAACCTTTATCTGACCCGGATACTCTAACTCAGACTCAATCTGCTTAGATATGTCTCTGGCCATGATAACCATGTCGGCGTCGCTGACCTGCTCAGGAACTACCATAATACGAATCTCTCTACCTGCCTGAATAGCAAAAGATTTCTCTACCCCTTTATAACCATTTGTAATGTCCTCTAACTGCTGAAGACGATTTGAATATGTCTCCAAAGTCTCTCTTCTTGCACCCGGACGTGCCGCACTGATCGTATCAGCTGCCTGCACGAGACATGCAATAAGTGACTCCGGTTCAACATCACCGTGATGTGATTCTACTGCATTAATCACAAGTGGTGACTCTTTGTATTTCTTACATAATTCGGCACCGAGCTGGATATGTGAACCCTCCATCTCGTGATCTACTGCCTTACCTATATCATGTAATAAGCCTGCACGCTTTGCCATTCTGACATCCTCACCAATTTCAGCAGCCAGTAAGCCAGTCAGCTGTGCAACCTCGATAGAATGCTTTAACGCATTCTGACCGTAGCTTGTTCTAAACTTCATCTTTCCAAGAAGACGCACAAGCTCCGGGTGAATACCATGTATGCCCACCTCAAGTGTGGCAGCCTCACCCTCTTCACGAATCATATTATCGACTTCCTTTTGAGCCTTCTCAACCATCTCCTCTATACGGGCCGGATGGATTCTTCCGTCAACAATAAGCTTCTCAAGAGCTATTCTTGCAACCTCTCTTCTAATTGGATCAAAGCTTGACAAGATAACTGCCTCAGGTGTGTCATCTATAATCAGATCTACACCTGTCATAGTCTCAAGAGTACGGATATTACGTCCCTCTCTTCCTATGATACGTCCCTTCATCTCATCATTCGGAAGCGATACTACTGAAATAGTAGTCTCAGACACATGGTCTGCTGCACATTTCTGAATAGCTGTAACCACGTAATCCTTAGCCTTACGGTTTGCCTCTTCCTTTGCTTTGTTTTCCATTTCCTTAATCATTTTTGCAGTATCAAGTTTTACATCTTCTTCAATGGTCTTTAAGAGATATTCTTTAGCTTGCTCGGAGGTTAATCCAGAGATTCTTTCAAGTTCCTGTAAACGCTGCTCGTTAAGCTTTGATATTTCAATCTTCTGCTTCTTGAGTTCCTCTTCCTTAACTGCAAATCCGGCTTCACGCTTCTCGATAGCTTCGAGCTTCTTGTCGACATTTTCTTCCTTCTGAACGATACGACGCTCATTACGGGAAATCTCGTTTCTACGCTCTTTGATTTCCTTATCCAGATCATTCTTAGCCTTAATAGACTCTTCCTTGATCTCAAGCATAGACTCGCGCTTCTTTTCCTCCGCAGTCTTTACAGCCTCATCAATGATTCCTCTTGCCTTCTCCTCAGCATTTCCTATCTTGGAGTTAGCAGATTTCTTCTCGTATGAAGCGGCTGCAAACCATACAATCAATGCAGTAACAATAATAGAAACTACAGCAGTAATGATATACGGTAGCATTACAGGAGCACCTCCTTTATTAAATTTTCATTGTATTTCACAAATTACAACAATTAAATTCTATACTTTTTGGTGCAAATTGTCAAGGTAATTGTGACCTCATTGCTGAAAGAATCTGGCTGCTCTTAAAGCCCCTGCGCATAAGAAACTGGTATATCCTGCGAAACTCCTTTTCATCACAATTATCAGGATCATAGTGTTTCTTTTCAAGCAGCTTTGCTATATGTTTCTCTTCATCAGCAGTGTATTCGCTGTCTATGGCACAATTTATATCATCTCTGCCTATGCCCTTTGTCATAAGCTTCTGCTCCAGCTGCCTGCGGCTTAAGCTGTCCTGATGATACCTGACATAT
>ERZ840096.1941-NODE-1941-length-18840-cov-18.043652_pt1 | contig 18840 bp, 18 predicted proteins | sample MGYA00519878_ERZ840096 | MGnify/ENA primary metagenome ERZ840096 (study PRJEB31850, sample SAMEA3708865) | human gut metagenome | biome: human gut; feature: human-associated habitat; material: faeces | place: China | collected 2014 ...
TCAAGCACCTGAAGGTGGTCTACTCCAAGGAGCCTGCCATGACCCCCATCGAGGACGACTCCATCAGCTGCAAGGATCACTGCATCTGTCCCCCGGGCACCCAGCGCAAGTGCACTGCACGGCGCACCGTGCCGGGCTCCAACGCCTTTGTACCCTCGGTGGCCGGTCTGATCATCGGCGGCGAGGTGGTCAAGGACCTTGTGGGCTTTGTACCGCTGAAGGGGTAAAAGATATCAAAAAACGCCAACATCTACACGGCTTTTGCAGATGTTGGCGTATTTTTTTGCACGGAGCAGCGTTCCATAACATAAAATTGCAACCAATTTGCAATTTGGTATTGCAATTGGGAAGGATATCGTGTATAATCTTCCCTGCATGAAAATGCAAACTGATTGCAAATTATTGAGAGACGACCCCCCTGCGGGTCTTTGGAGCGATTATTTATGGAACTGTTTTTGGATGTTCTGGGCGAAACCTTGGTGGATACCGCCAAGATGCTGCCCTTTCTGTTTCTGGCCTACCTGCTGATCGAGTATATTGAGCACCGCCACGGCGAGCGCATTGAGGCGCTGCTGGCGGGCGGCGGGCGCTGGGGCGCTGTGCCGGGCGCGGTACTGGGCTGTGTGCCGCAGTGCGGCTTCTCCGCCATTGCGTCCAACTTCTACGCCTCCCGGGTCATCACGCTGGGCACGCTGATGGCGGTGTACCTTGCTACCAGCGACGAAGCTATTCCGCTGCTGGTCTCCATGCCCGCCTACTGGGATAAGCTGGCCGTCCTGATGGTCATCAAGGTGGTGTACGCCATCGCGGTGGGCTTTGTGCTGGATTTTGTCCTGCGGGGCGTGCTGCCCAAAGGGCTGCGGGGCGGCTACACCGGCCATGCGGACGAGGTGGACTGCCACGAGGAGCACAGCGATGCCGAGGGCAACGAAAAGCCCATCTGGCAGGCGGCGCTGCGCCACACGCTGGAGATCTTTGTGTTCATCTTCGCTTTCAGTCTGGTGTTCGGCATGATCGTAGAGGGCGTGGGCGAGGATGTGTTCGCCGAGATGCTGGGCGACATGGGTTTCTTCCAGCCGGTGGTGGCGGCTCTGGTGGGGCTGATCCCCAACTGCGCCGCCAGCGTGCTGTTGACCCAGCTGTATGTGGAGGGTGCGCTGCGCTTTTCCAGCCTTGTGGCGGGTCTGTGCACCGGTGCGGGTGTGGGTCTGGCAGTGCTGTGGCGCGCCAACCCCTCGTGGAAGCAGAACCTCTTCATCACCGGCCTGACATGGGCCGCCGGTGCCTTTGTGGGCGTGGCCATGCAGGTGGTCGTGGCGGTGTTTGCCTGATTTCCCGTGAGGAAAACGATTTGAAATGCGCGCCGCGTTTGCTTTGCGCATAAGCTAAGGAAATATTATTTTTAATTTTGGGGTTCAGAAACGCCTGCGGGCGTTTCTGAACCCCATTTTCACGGGTAGGGTCGTAACGGCAAACAGCAGTTGCAGCGCCGCTTTCTGCGAAAGCGCGGCGCTGCGGGAAAGGCTGCATCTTGTCTTTACGACCCTTTCTGTGAAAAATGCGTTTGGAGCGCTCCGCAGAGCGCGACAAACGCCCTATATCAAAAGAAGTTTCCGCTATATTTGCCCAGAGCGCAAGCGGAGGGCATTTTTGATATTCCCCCTCTCCCGCTGGACTTTGAAATGTGTTATACTGGGAGAAAACGATGCACACAGGAGAGATGACCATGCAATATAAGATTCTGGCAAGCGATTACGACAACACGCTGATGCCCTTTGGCGAAGCAAAGCCCCGCCCGGCGGTGGTAAAGGCGGTAAAAAAGCTGCAGGCCGCCGGGGGTAAATTCGTGCTCAGTACCGGCCGCTCCTACCCGGGCATCCGGGATAAAAACCAGCTGGGCGGCATCCGGTACGACTACGCCATTACCTGCAACGGCGCCTGCGTGGTGGACAGGCAGGGCAACGTAATAGCCGAGCATCCGCTTACCAGCGAGGAGATGTATGTGCTGGTGGATTTTTGTGAGGATTATAACTACCCGCTGCAATTCAACTTCCGGGATGCCTATTACGCCTACTGCGAGTACGAGTATCTGCACACCGGCTATCAGATGATGAACAGCCCCGGGCTGGACTGCGTGGACGGAGAAGATCAGGACAGGCATCTGGTGGATATGCCCCACGCCGCCTTTGCCGCCATGCCGCCGCAGGAAGTGGAGCGCTTCCACGAAAAATACGGCTACCTTGGCCTGCACTGGATGCAGACGGGCGCGCAGAACGCGGACGGCTACTGCTACTACGATATCGTGCGCGGCGGCATGGATAAGGGCGTAGGGCTTGCCGACCTGTGTGCACAGATGGGGCTTACGCTGGCGGATGCCGTGGCTGTGGGCGATTCTGCCAACGATGTGGGGATGCTGAAAGTCGCGGGCCTGAGTGCCTGCATGGCAAACGGCACCCCGGACGCCAAGGCCGCTGCCGACCGGATCATCGGGGACGTGCGGGAGGATGGCGTGGCGGCGCTGATCGAGGAACTGTGGTTCGACGGCCCCCGCGCGGAGCCCTCCGGCAAGGACTTTGGCTCTGCATGGGGCAATATTGAAAGCGCAGGCGGCAGCTTATGAGCTTTGCACCGGTGTACGATGACCGCAGTCGGGCGCTGATTTTAGGCACATGGCCCAGCCCCAAAAGCCGGGAGATGGCCTTTTACTACGGCCATCCGCAAAATCGGTTCTGGCCGCTACTGGCGGCGCTGACCGGGGAGCCGCTGCCCGCGCGGGAGGATATCGCCGCCAAAAAGCAGCTGCTTTTGCGCCACGGGCTGGCACTGTGGGATACGCTGGAAAGCTGCACCATCACCGGCGCATCGGATGCCTCCATCCGGGATGTGGTGCCCAACGATATCGCCGGGCTGCTGCGCAAAGCACCCATCCGGGCGGTGTTCTGCAACGGTGCCACAGCTTACCGTATCTACACAAAATATCAGCAGCCGCTTACCGGCATCCCGGCTGTCCGTCTGCCAAGTACAAGCCCCGCCAACGCCGCCTGCAGCCCCGCCCGGCTGGAGGAACTTTGGGGCGCTGCGCTGGCGGACTGGATCGTAAAATGATGACAAGGCTGTAAATTCTTTTGCGGGATACTTGCGTTTTTTGCGGACGTTGTATTATGGATATCATAAGGGGCGCACTGCCCCGGACAAGGAGAAATGACCATGAGCAAGATCATCCGCACCCAAAAGCCCAGCGTGCTGCCCTTTTATGCGGCGGCGCTGGTGTTCGTGGTACTGTGCGCGGTGCTGCCGGTATACAAATTATGGGCACTGCTGGTGGCGCTGGGCGGTGCCGCCGTGGCCTTTGGCGTGGCAAAAAAGACCTGCCCGCCCCGGGTGGTGGAGCACGAGGTACCCTTCCACACCGGTGTGGAGGATGTGGACCAGATGCTGACCGATATCCAGCAGAAGCTGGACACCCTGCACGCACTGAACGAGGCTTTACCCGACCCGCAGCTGTCCGCCGCCATGACCCGTATGGAAAAGGCGGGCCGCTCCATCGTGGAAGCGGTGGAAGCAAACCCCGCCAAGGCAAAGCAGGTGCGCCGGTTTGCCAACTACTATCTGCCGGACGCCGTAAACGTTCTGCAGCAGTACGCAAAGCTTGCAAAGCAGGGTGTGCGGGGCGAGAACGCCGCCGCCATCCGCGCCGAGGTGGAGCACAACGCCGCCTCCATTGCCACGGCTTTTGAAAACCAGCTGGATGCCCTGTATGCGGCAGAGAGCATGGACCTGTCCGCAGACCTGACCGTTTTGCAGAATATGCTGAAAGGGCAGGGTCTGAGCAAGTAAAAACGGAACATTCCCTCGGGATTTTGAAAGGAAGGAATCACTTATGGCTGACAATACTCTGAACTTTGATCTGGATGCCCCCGCAGTGCCCACCCTGACGCTGGACCCCACCCCTGCTGCTGTGCCGCAGGAGGAAAAGCCCGCCGCTGCCCCTGCCCCGGAGGCACAGGTGAACCTGACCCCCGAGGAGCAGGCCATGGTGGATCAGTTTGCCCAGAAGATCGATATCACCAACAGCCAGCAGGTGCTGCAGTACGGCTCTGCCTGCCAGAAGAAGATCGGCGATTTCTCCGAAGCAGCCCTCTCCAAGGTGTCCACCAAGGATCTGGGTGAGGTGGGCGATATGATCACCGACCTCATTGGCGAGCTGAAGAGCTTTGACGCCAATGAGGAGCAGCAAAAGGGCATTATGGGCTTCTTCAAGAAAAAGACCAGCCAGCTGGATGCCCTCAAGACCAAGTACGACAAGACCGAGACCAACGTGGAAAAGATCCAGTCCATGCTGGAAGCCCATCAGGTGCAGCTGCTCAAGGATATCGCCATGCTGGACAAAATGTACGAGCTGAACATGGCCTACTTCAAGGAGCTGAGCATGTATATCCTTGCCGGCAAGAAAAAGCTGGCCGATGTGCGTGCCAACGAACTGCAGCAGGCTATGGATAAGGCCAAGGTCTCCGGTCTGCCGGAGGATGCACAGGCCGCCCGTGACCTTGCCGACCAGTGCGAGCGCTTTGAGAAAAAGCTGTATGATCTGGAACTGACCCGCAACATCAGCTTGCAGATGGGCCCCCAGATCCGTCTGTTGCAAAACAACAATACCATGATGGCAGAAAAGATCCAGTCCACCATCGTGAACACCATCCCGCTGTGGAAGAACCAGATGGTGCTGGCACTGGGTCTGGCACACAGCCAGCAGGCCATGCAGGCAGAGCGCGCCGTGACCAACATGACCAACGATCTGCTGAAGAAGAACGCCGAGGCACTGAAGCTGGGCACCATCGAGACCGCCAAGGAGAGCCAGCGCGGCATCGTGGATATCGAGACCCTGCAGCAGACCAACAAGAGCCTGATCGAGACGCTGGACGAACTGAACAAGATCCAGAGCGAGGGCCGCGCAAAGCGCGCCGCCGCCGAGCAGGAGCTGACCCGCATCGAGGACGAACTGAAAACCAAAATGATGGAGATCCGGAGCTGAAATGGCAAACGCTGATTTTTCTCAGAACAAACAAACCGCTCCCGGCGGCTTTGACGCGGGCAGCTACCGCGAAAAAGCAAAGCCGGAGCAGGCCGTAACGCTGACCCCGCGCCAGCAGAAGCTGGCCGCACTGGAAGCAAAGCTGCCCGCTGCGCTTTCCACCCGGGCGGCGGCGCTGGCCTTGAGCGTAGTGGTGATGCTGGCCGCCTTTTTCGGCTTTGGCAGCGCCAAGCTGCGCGGCAAGTACAACACTGCCCGTCAGTGGTTCACCGCAGGGGTCGCCGCCGACAACGGTTATAACCTGAGCGAGGAGCTGACCACCCGGGAGAATACGGCGGCGAACATCCTGACCACCGCCTCCAACACCCTTGACGCAGACAGCGCCGAGGTGCTGGCTGCACAGACGGCGCTGAACGATTTTTCCGCTTGTCTGCAGGCGGTGCAGAACGGCGGCAAAAGCCAGTCGCTGACCGCGCTGCCCTATTATCAGGGCAGCGCGATGCGCGCGCTGTATCAGGCCGATCAGGCGCTGGGCGCTGCCATCGACCAGCTGTATGCAAAATTGCAGGAGCAGGCCGCAGACCCCATGAAGATGGGTGCGGTGCAGGGGCAGTACGGCCAATTCAACAGTGCAGCCACCATCATTGGTACCTTGCAGTACAATACGGCGGTGTATGAATATCAGAAAGAAGTCGGCGGCTTCCCGGCCGGTGTGCTGGGCGCAGTTGCCGGCGTGAAGGAGGTTGAGCCCTTCGCATGAAAAATTTTGCAAAACGCATCAGCGCACTGGTGCTGGCCGTGGTGGTCAGCGCGGCAGTGCTGTGCCCGGCGGCCTTTGCCGCCCAGCTGCCCAGCCTGCCCAAGGATCAGTGCGTGGTGGACGATGCCGGTGTGCTGAGCAGCGGCACCGTGCAGACCATCACCGAACTGAACGCCCAGTTGGAATCCAGTTGCAGCGGCGCACAGATCGGTGTACTGACAGTAGAATACACAGGCAATGATTCCACAGAGGATTACGCCACACAGGCTTTCAACGCGTGGGGCATCGGTTCGTCCTCCAACAATAACGGTGTGCTGATCCTGCTTGTGATGGAGTCGGCGCAATATGCAGACGGCGACTACTACCTGACCTATGGCGATGGCTTCCGCAACACCACACTGGCAAAGCAGTCCAGTGCCATCGCCCAGACCATGGAGGATCAGTTTGCCGCAAAGGATTATGACGGCGCGGTGACCACCTGTGCCCGCAACGTGGCAAACACCATCGCGGATATTTACGGGGTCAGCCTTTCCGGCGGCACCGGTAACGGCAGCACCGTGCAGCCCGGCTATCAGGGCGGGCAGAGCAGCGGCGGCAGCACCCTGACCGACATCCTGACCCTTGTGGTCAGCGTTGTGCTGCTTATCGTCATCATCCGGTCGATGGCCTATGTTTTTGCCAGCCCCTGCGGTTGGCTGTGGTGCTTTGGCGGCCCGCGGCCTCCCCGCAGACGTCGCGGCCCGCCGCCGCCCCCGCCGGGCGGCTTCTACGGCGGCTTTGGCGGCATGGGCGGCGGCTCCTTCGGAGGCGGTGCCGGGCGCGGCGGTTTCGGCGGCGGCAGCTTTGGCGGCGGCTTCGGTGGCATGGGCGGCGGCTCCAGCCACGGCGGCGGCGGTGGCCGTGGGCGGTAATGAGAATAAAAAGAGAAAGGCAGTGGCTTTACCACTGCCTTTCTCTTTTTTACGCCTTTTATCGTGAATGAAATTCATTTGACAAAACAATTTTTGTAACTTATACTGGATGAAATCACGAAAAAATAAAGGAAGTATCTGTCATGCTGACTCTGGATAAGATCTACCACGCCGCCTTTGTGCTGAAGGACGTGGCGCGCAAGACCGACCTCATCGAAGCCCCCAAGCTGTCCAAGGACTGCCAGCTGTACCTTAAGACCGAGAACCTGCAGGCCACCGGCAGCTTTAAGGTGCGGGGCGCTTACTATAAAATCAGCCAGCTTTCTCAGGAGGAGAGTGCCAAGGGCGTCATTGCCTGCTCTGCGGGCAACCACGCGCAGGGCGTGGCGCTGGCGGCTACCCGGCGCGGTATCCGCAGCATCGTCTGTATGCCGGACGGCGCACCCCTGATGAAGGTGGAAAACACCAAAAATCTGGGCGCGGAGGTCTGCCTTGTGCCCGGCACCTACGACGAAGCCCACGACAAGGCCGTGCAGCTGCAAAAGGAGTACGACATGACCTTTATCCACCCCTACGATGACGAGCAGGTCATCGCCGGGCAGGGTACCATCGGCTTGGAGATCCTTGACCAGCTGCCGGATGTGGATGCTGTGGTGGTGCCGGTGGGCGGCGGCGGACTGATTTCCGGTATTGCCTTTGCCATCAAGACCCTGCGCCCGGAGGTCAAGGTGTACGGCGTACAGGCCGAGGGTGCCCCCAGTATGTACCGCAGCCTGCACGAGCACAAGTACCAGACCCTGAAATCTGCTTCCACCTTTGCGGACGGTATTCAGGTCAAGACCCCGGGCGAGCTGACCTATCAGCTATGCGAGCAGTATGTGGACGATATCGTTACCGTGACCGAGGACGAGACGGCAGCGGCCATTCTCTCCCTGATGGAGAACCAGAAGCTGGTGGCTGAGGGTGCAGGTGCTGTGCCGGTGGCGGCAGTGCTGTTCCACAAGCTGCCGGTGGAGGGCAAAAAGGTGGCCTGCGTCATCTCCGGCGGCAACATTGATGTGAACATCCTGAACCGCGTCATCACCCGCGGTCTTGTGATGAGCGGCCGCAAGGCAAACCTGACCATCGCGCTGGAGGACAAGCCCGGCCAGCTGAAAAAGGTGGCCGAGGTGGTATCCCGCTGCGGCAGCAATGTGGTGTCGGTGCAGCATGACGGCTCCGACCCCAATATGCCCATCTCCAGCTGCTTCCTCAAGCTGACGCTGGAGACCCGCGATGCCGACCAGATCGAGCAGATCCGCACTGAGCTGACCAAGGCCGGTTTCCAGCTGGTCAGCGAAAGAGTATAATAAAGATAATTGGACGATTTGGAATAGCCGACGCGTTCGCTCTGGCTATATTCAGCGGAAATTTTATTTTTATATTTGCAATCCAGAAAAGCCTGCGGGCTTTTCTGGATTGCCTTTTCACGAGAAAGGCCATGGTCGAAACGGCAGCGATTGAGATGCCGCTTCATGTCGACCCCTTCGGTGAAAAATGCGTTTGTCGTGCCCCGCAGGGCACGACAAACGCAAAATAAAAAAGAATGATTCCGCTATTTATGGCCAGAGCGAAGCGGAGGCCATTCTAAATTGTGATTTTATAACAAAGGAGAACTGCTACTATGAAAGTCGTATCTACCACCAACGCACCTGCCGCCATCGGCCCTTACAGTCAGGCACTGGATCTGGGCAACATGGTGTTTGTTTCCGGTCAGCTCCCGGTAGACCCCGCCACCGACACCATGGCTGATACCGTGGAGCAGCAGGCCGCACAGAGCCTTGCCAATCTGAAGGCGATTCTGGCCGAGGCGGGGCTTTCCATGAACAACGTGGTCAAGACGGTGATCTTTCTGGCTGACATCAACGATTTTGCCGCAGTGAATGCAGAGTACGCCAAGGCTTTTGCCGAGCCGTTCCCCGCCCGCAGCTGCGTGCAGGTGGCAGCCATCCCCAAGGGCGCAAAGCTGGAGATCGAGTGCATCGCCGTGCGGGACTGAGCGAATAAAGACAAGAAAAACGGGACACCGGAGCATCTGCGGATGCTTTGGTGTCCCGTTTTTGATATCAGGTTCGGAAAGCAGGTCTTTACTTCTGCACACCGGCCTCGCATTGCTCGATGAACTGCTTGGCCACCCGGGGGCTGCGGCCGCCGGCACGCAGGGCAAAGGCCTCAGCCTTGAGCAGCAGCTGCTCGGTGGGCATCTGGATGTTGTGCTGCTTGGCAAGCTGCTCCAGAATGGTCTCGAACCGTGCCTTTTCCGGCCGCTGGAAGGTGACCGTCAGGCCAAACCGGGCAGAAAGGCTCATCAGCTCCTGCCGGGTGTCGGCTTCATGGATGTCGTCGCCGGTGCGGTCCGAGAGGGTCTCCTTGATGAGGTGGCGGCGGTTGGAGGTGGCATACACCGCAATGTTTTGAGCGCGTCCGCCTACGCTGCCCTCCAAGATGGCCTTCAAGGCGGCAAAGTTGTCGTCGTTGGCGGTAAAGCTCAGGTCGTCGATGAACAAAATGAACTTGAGCGGGTTTGCCGCCAGCTTGTCCATCAGGTCGGGGATCTGATACAGCTGGTTCTTTTTTACCTCTACCAGCCGCAGTCCCTCGGGCGCAAACTCGTTGGCAATGGCCTTTACCGCGCTGGATTTGCCGGTACCGGCATCGCCGTACAGCAGCACATTGTTGGCGGGCATCCCGGCCAGCAGCGCCTTTGTGTTGGCAATCACCTTTTCCCGCTCCTTCTCGTAGCCGGGCAGCTCGGAAAGGCGCTGCGGGTCGGGGTATTTTACCGGCACAAGCTGGCCGTTCTCCACCGTGAATACATGGTGCTTTGCAAACATACCGTAGCCCTTTTTGCCCACCTCGCTCATGCGCTGGGCGTAGGCGGCGGCAAGGTCAAGCTCACAGGTCTGCCACCGGGGCAGGAACGCCAACTCCGGCCGCTGCGCCTGCTCCGAGTAGGCGGTCTGGAACAGTTCGTCCAGCGTCAGCCCGCACAGCTGCTGCAAAAACTGCAGCTCGCTGTCCAAGGCGCTTTGCAGCAGCGCGTCCAGCTGCCCGGCGGCGGCCTGCCGCACGCAGATGGTCTCGGCCTCCAGCACAGCATTGCTCAGGTAGCTGCCCCAGTTGGTGGTGTACTCGAACAAAGCGGCCTCAAAGGCGGCTACGGCATCGCACACCGGGCCGTAGGAGGTGCTGCCGGCTTCCATGCGGTCGGTCAGGTCTAAAAGCTTTGCCACAACAGGGTCGTTCAGCAGGGCGCGGAACACAACAAGCCCATGCAGATGGGCATTCCATTCTCTCAGTTTCATAGGTCGATCCCTTTTCCTCTCCATTGGCACATACCCTACAAAACGCAGGTACGCGGATATCAAAAGTATACAGCGGTTCGGGCGGGGATGCAAGGGGTGTTAAAAATGCTTCATCTTTGGGGTGATTCAGGTTACAAATTGTCGATTGACAAAAGCCCGGTTTATAGTATAATTTACATCAACAAATGCGCAGATGGGAAAAAGTACCACACGATCCCCACTGTTCAGAGAGCTGCCGTCTGGTGCAAGGCAGTCAGCGTTTCGTGCGGAAAATCATCCCGGAGCAGCCTGCCCAACGGGTGCAAACCCCTGTAAGCAGCGCCGGTTGCAGCCGTTACCGTGCAGGGCTTTGTTGGAAGCCCGTGAGAGGGTGTGCACAGCACGCCAACGAGAGTGGTACCGCAGAGAGCTTGATGTTACAAGGTCTTTGTCTCTTGAAGAAAGCAGGGGACAAGGGCTTTTTCTTTTTCAAAAGCTCTCCCCGGGGGAATGGATAAGAAGTGGAACAGGAATAGGAGCAACACCATGCAGTTGAATGGTTCTCAGATCTTTGTAGAGGTCCTGTGCGAGCAGGGAGTGGACACTCTTTTTGGCTACCCCGGCGGCGCTGTGCTGAACCTTTACGACGAGCTGTATAAGAATGCCGACCGCATCACCCATGTGCTTACCGCCCACGAGCAGGGCGCAGCCCATGCTGCGGACGGCTACGCCCGCGCCACCGGCCGCACCGGCGTGGTGCTGGCTACCAGCGGCCCGGGTGCCACCAATCTGGTCACCGGCATTGCCACCGCCTATATGGACTCGGTGCCCATGGTGGCCTTTACCGGCAACGTGCCCACCAGCAGCATCGGCAAGGACGGCTTTCAGGAAGCTTACATCGAGGGCATTACGGTGCCCATCACAAAGCATAACTTCACGGTGCGCCGGGTAGGGGACTTGGCTGACACCATGCGGGCAGCCTTCCGCATTGCGCAGAGCGGCCGCAAGGGCCCGGTGCTGGTGGATATCCCCAAGGACGTGACTGCAGCAGTGTGCGAGTTCACCCCCAAGCAGCCGGAGCCTATCCGCACCGTGACTACCTATAATGAGGAGCAGGTGCACTGGGCGGCAGACCTCATCAACGCCGCACAGCGTCCGCTGGTGTACTTTGGCGGCGGCGTGCGCAGCGCAGCCAGCTGCCAGCCGTTGCGGGATCTGCTGCACAAGGCGGAGATTCCCGCAACCTACACCCTGATGGCCGCAGGCGTTGTGCCCTACGGCGACCCGATGAATCTGGGGATGCTGGGGATGCACGGCTGCTACACCTCCAACCGGGCGGTGGCAGAGTGCGATGTGCTCATCGCGGTGGGTACCCGCTTTTCCGACCGCGTGGCGCTGAACCCCAAGACCTTTGCCAAAAACGCCACCATCATCCAGATCGATATTGACGCCAGCGAGCTGGGCAAGAACGTGGATGTGGATCTTTCCATCGTGGGCGATGCAGCCTATGTACTGAACGCCATGCTGCCCCAGATCAAGCCCGCCAAGCACCCGGAATGGATGAAGATAATCCAGAGCTGGCAGGCACAGGATTACCACCCCGTGTCTGACCCCACCCGGCTGATGCCCCATCAGGTCATCGGCGAGGTGTGCAACCAGTGCGGCCCCGACGCCGTGTATGTTACCGACGTGGGTCAGCACCAGATGTGGGCGGCGCAGTACCTGCGCCACACCAAGAGCCGTGGCTTTATCACCAGCGGCGGCCTTGGCACCATGGGCTTTGGCTACGGCGCTGCCATTGGTGCCCAGATGGCACTGGGACGCCAGCAGCGTGTGGTGATGTTTACTGGTGACGCCTCCTTCCACATGAACCTGAACGAAGCCTGCACCGCTGTCAGCTACGAGCTGCCCATCATCACGGTCATCTTCAATAACTCGGTGCTGGGCATGGTGCGCCAGTGGCAGACCAGCTTTTACGGCAAGCGTTACAGCCAGACCGACCCCCACCGCAAGACCGATTTTGTCAAGCTGGCAGACGGCTTTGGCCTGAAGGGCTACCGCTGCACCAATCTGCCGGAGTTTCAGGAAGCCTTTGCAGATGCCCTGCAGCAGAAGGGCCCCACTTGGATCGAGTGCATTATCGACAAAGACGAAAAGGTGCTGCCTATGATCCCCGGCGGCGGCGATATCAACGACATCATCATGGAATAAGGAGGACACAGCATGATGGAATCTGATCAGCGCAGGGTCATCAGCCTGCTGGTGGACAACCAGAGCGGCGTTCTGGCCCGGGTGTCCAACCTGTTCTGCCGCCGCGGCTTCAACATCGACAGCCTTACGGTGTCCGCCACCAACGACCCGACAGTCAGCCGCATCACGGTGACCATTACCAGCGACGAAAAGGCCTTGCAGCAGCTGGTATTGCAGACCGAGCGTCTGGAGGTCACCCGGCAGGTGTTCGTGCTGGACAGCGAGAAATCGCTGGAGCGGGAGCTGCTGCTGCTCAAGGTGGAATCGGACGTACACAACCGCTCAGAATTACGGGAGATCGCCTGCATCTACAAGGCAAAGATCATCGATCTTTCCCCGGACAGCATGGTGTTTGAACTCATCGGCCGACCGGACAAGCTGGACGCATTCTTAAAAATGTTCGAGGGCTACAACATCCTTGAGCAGTGCCGCACCGGCGTTACTGCACTGGAGCGCGGTGGGATGCACCAGCATATCCAGAAGCCGCCGCAGGAGGTGCGCTCCGTCCAGCTGCCCCCGCCGGGCGCAAGACGGGCATAAATCACATTGCTTTTCCGCTCGGGGTGAGCGAAAGATAGAACAGAGCATACAAGACCGGAAGATAAACCAACCAGAAAAAGTAAAAGGAGAATAACGATTATGGCTATCAAGAAATACTACGATTCCGACTGCAACCTCGGCGTGCTGGACGGCAAGACCGTCGCTGTCATCGGCTTCGGCAGCCAGGGTCATGCACACTCTGAGAATCTGGCCGAGAGCGGCGTCAACGTTGTGGTGGGCCTGCGCAAGGGTTCTGCTCACTGGGCAAAGGCTTCTGAGTTCGCTGCCACCCATGACAACTTCAAGGTCATGGAGGTGGAAGAGGCTGCCAAGGTCGGCGATGTTGTCATGATGCTGGTGCCCGATGAGCTGTGCGCCGATATCTACAACACCCAGGTTGCTCCCTACATGACCGAGGGCAAGGCACTGGCCTTTGCACACGGCTTCAACATCCACTTCAAGACCATCACCGCTCCCAAGAACGTGGACGTCATCATGATCGCTCCCAAGGGCCCCGGCCACATCGTGCGCCGCCTGTACACCGAGGGCGAGGGCTGCCCCTCTCTGATCTGCGTGGAGCAGGACTACACCGGTAAGGCCAAGGATATCGCACTGGCTTATGCTTCCGGCATCGGCGCAGGCCGTGCAGGCATCCTGCAGACCACCTTCAAGGAGGAGACCGAGACCGATCTGTTCGGCGAGCAGGCCGTGCTGTGCGGTGGTGTTTCCGAGCTGATCCACGCCGGTTTCGATACGCTGGTGGAGGCCGGTTACGAGCCCGAGATGGCCTACTTTGAGACCTGCCACGAGATGAAGCTGATTGTTGACCTGATCAACGAGGGCGGCTTCTCCAAAATGCGCTACTCCATCTCCAACACTGCCGAGTACGGCGACTACCGCACCGGCAAGCGCCTGATCACCGAGGAGACCCGCAAGGAGATGAAGAAGGTTCTGACCGAGATCCAGGACGGCACCTTTGCTTCCGAGTTCCTGACCGAGATGAGCCCCAAGGGCGGCCGCAAGGTGCACTTCCTTGCCAAGCGCCGTATGGAGGCTGAGCTGCCCATCGAGAAGGTGGGTGCTGAGCTGCGCAGCATGATGAGCTGGCTGAAGAAGTAAGAGGAGAACCCTCTCAGACCGCTTTTCGGCGGTCAGCTCCCCCGAAAGGGGGAGTTTTTGTTGAAAAGGGAACCTTATAGCTCCTCCGCGAAAACCTCTCCCTCTCGGGAGAGGTGGCACGATACAGCCGTGACGGAGAGGGCTTTATCAGAAAAGAGGATTTGCAATGAGAAGTGACAATGTGACTAAGGGCTCGGAGCGCGCGCCCAACCGCAGCTTGTTTTATGCGCTGGGCTACACCCCGGAGGAGCTGGAGCGCCCCCTCATCGGCGTGGTAAGCGCCTACAGCGAGATCGTGCCCGGACACATGAATCTGGATAAGATCGCCGAGGCTGTCAAGGCCGGTGTGCAGATGGCCGGTGGTACCCCCATCCTGATCCCCGCCATCGGTGTATGCGATGGCATCGCTATGGGTCATGTGGGCATGAAGTACTCTTTGGCCTCCCGTGAACTGATCTGCGACAGCGTGGAGACCATGCTGATGGCACACCAGCTGGACGGCCTTGTGCTGGTGCCCAACTGCGATAAGATCGTGCCCGGCATGGTGATGGCAGCGGTGCGCATGGATGTGCCCGCCGTGGTCTGCTCCGGCGGCCCCATGCTGGCCGGTACTTACGGCGGCGAGGAAGTGAGCCTTTCCAAGATGTTCGAGGCCGTGGGTGCCTATAAGGCCGGTATGATCACCGACGAGCAGCTGGAGGACTGCACCTGCAACTGCTGTCCCAGCTGCGGCAGCTGCTCCGGTATGTACACCGCCAACAGCATGAACTGCCTGTGCGAGGCCATCGGCATCGCACTGCCCGGCAACGGCACCATCCCGGCTGTGTACTCCAAGCGTCTGCAGCTGGCAAAGCACGCCGGTATGGCAGTGATGGAGATGGTGCGCAAGGGCATCACCGCGCGCCAGATCATCAACGAGCGCTCCATCCGCAACGCACTGACCTGTGATATGGCGCTGGGCTGCTCCACCAACACGGTGCTGCACCTGCTGGCCATCGCCTACGAGGCCGGTGTGCCCATCGACCTGAAGCTGTTCAACGAGATCAGCGCCAAGACCCCCAACCTTTGCCATTTGGCACCGGCAGGCCCCACCCATATGCCGGATCTGTACGCAGCGGGCGGCATCCCGGCGGTGCAGGCAGAGCTGGCAAAGAAGGGCTTGCTGGATCTGGATGTGCCCACCGTCACCGGCAAGACCCTTGGCGAGAACATCAAGGGTGCCCATATCCTGAACGAAAAGGCCATCCGTCCCATCGAGAACCCCTACTCTGAGACCGGCGGTCTGCAGATCCTGTGGGGCAACATTGCCCCGGACGGGTGCGTTGTCAAGCGCAGCGCCGTCGCCCCGGAGATGCAGCAGCATTCCGGCCCGGCGCGGGTGTTCAACAGCGAAGAGGAAGCCATTGCCGCTATCTACGCGGGCAAGATCGTCCCGGGCGATGTGGTGGTCATCCGCTACGAAGGCCCCAAGGGCGGCCCGGGTATGCGGGAGATGCTCAACCCCACCTCTGCGCTGGCAGGCATGAAGCTGGATAAGACGGTTGCTCTTATCACGGATGGCCGCTTCTCCGGTGCATCCCGCGGCGCTGCCATTGGCCACGTCAGCCCGGAAGCAGCTTCCGGCGGCCCTATCGGCCTGATCGAGGAAGGGGATACCATTTCCATTGATATCCCCAACGCCTCCATCACGCTGGAGGTCAGCGATGCAGTGCTGGCCGAGCGCAAGGCAAAGTACGTTGCGCCCGAGCCCAACATCAAGACCGGCTGGCTGAGCCGCTACGCCCGCATGGTCACCAGTGCAAATCTGGGTGCGGTGCTGAAATAAACGTAACGAAAGCGCCTGTTGTGCATCCGCACAACAGGCGCTTTTGTCACTCTCCATATTTCATGAGCATGGCGCGGACGGTGAGGAAGATGATCTTCCAGTCCACCCAGAAGCTGCGCTCTTGGATGTATTTCAGATCCAGCGCCACCCACTCGTCAAAGCTCATCTCGTTACGGTGGGGTGCGATCTGCCAGTAGCAGCTCAGTCCGGGGGTGACGTACAGCCGCTGGCGCTGGTAGTCGCTGTACAGCTCTACCTCCCGGGGCAGTGCGGGGCGCGGCCCCACGATGCTCATATCGCCCTGCAGCACGTTGAGCAGCTGTGGCAGCTCGTCCAGACTGGTCTTGCGCAGAAAACGTCCCACCCAGGTAATGCGGGGGTCGCCCTTGATCTTGAACACCGGGCCGTCCATCTGGTTCTGGCTCAGCAGCTCATTCAGCTGCTCCTCGGCGTCCGGGCACATGGTGCGAAACTTATACAGCCAGAACAGCTTGCCGTCCCGTCCTACCCGCCGCTGCCGGAAAATAGCTCCGTCTCCGGGGCTGTCCAGCACGATGGCAAGGCTGATCAGCAGTGCCAGCGGCGCAAGCAGGATCAGCGCCAGCAGGGAGAACACGATGTCCTGTGCACGCCGCAGCACCCAGTAACGCCGGTGGCTGCGCAGCGTCTTTTCCCGGTCGATAGAAATTTGCGGGGCGGCGCTGATTGTTGACTCCATGCAATGACCCACTCCTGCCTGTAAAATGTGTAGATTACAATATTTTAACATAAAACAGGACGCAATTCAACCGGATGAAGCGCGGCGGGCGGGGGACAGTAAGCCTGCTGAAAAAAAGTGAAAAAAGGTGGTTGACAAAACCCTTTTCTCATGCTAAAATAAACAAGTCGTCCGGCGCACGGATGCACAACAACTGAATATGGGCGTGTTCCCGAGTGGCCAATGGGGACAGACTGTAAATCTGCTGCTTTCAGCTTCGGTGGTTCGAATCCACCCGCGCCCACCAAACAAGAAAAATCCGAACCTATTTCCGATTGGAGAAGGGTTCGGATTTTTCGTTTTCTTCGGGTACAACAACGAAGGTTCCTGTGGACGGCGCAAAACTCCGATGCCTTGTCATAGACCGTAAGACAATCACAAGATTTGGAGGGTATGATTATGAAGTACGATGAAAGAGCCTGCAAGTTTAATATAGACACTGGCTGCGTGGAGCTGCTGCTCCGGGGCGGGAGAAAAATTTCCATTGACTGCACCGGGGTTGAGGATGCGCTGGATGTTACCATGGCACAGCGGACGGAACTGGACTATTTGATTTACAATGACCCGCTGGCGTATGCCGATTTGATCCTGAATGGTGACCCAGAGGAATATTTGAAAAATGCAGCCGGGAGCCATGGGTTAGAAGATTAAGGGCAAAAAAATAAGAGGTGTGCCCAACTGGACACACCTCGGTGAGATACATCTATATAAGGCAGGGCGTTCCCTTTACTGGGAGCGTCCTGCTGTTTTTATGCGGCAACAGGCAAGGCTTGTAGTGCTTCCTGCTCTTTCAGCCATTCCTCATATTCACGCTGGCCTTCCTCACTGTTGAAAAACTCAACCATGGAGGGATAAAAGCAACGCGCAAGGGTCTTGATTGCTTCATCCGGGTAGCCGGATTTGTTTGACTTCTTCTTTTTGTTCAAATGGTATCCTCCGAAAATCAAAGTTCTATATCCTGCTCACGCGTGCGGTTTCGCTGCGGCACATTCATGGTGCGCTCCTGCTTAGGGGCAAGAATCTTTTCCAGAAAGCTGCGCACCAGTTCAGGCGCACGGTGGAGCGCATCCAGATATGGCTTCACTTCATACCAGAGTTCATGATACTTTTGACCCCAATGAGCAGCTTCCTTCTTGGCGGTGGAAAGTTCTTCTTTCAGGCGGCGGTTCTCCACATCCATCATATAGCCGTGGTCGGCTTGCTTTTTCAGCTTGGAAAATTCTTCTTCGGTCAGCGAGTAGTTGCCGAGAAAGGTGCGCTTGCCGATATAATCCAGATCACGCGCATGAATGAGGGCTTCTTTTGTGAGCGTGGCCTTTTTCTGCACAGCGGCAAGTTCCTTTTCGGTCTTGGAGAGGGTTTTGTTGGTTTGGGTGAGGTGCTGCTCTTTCTGGTCAATCTGGGCGGTCAGGCTGTCCAGCCGTTCCTGCTCCCGTTGAACTTTGAATTGGGTGACGGTCAGGTGTTCTTCGGTGCTGCCGCGCTCGCCGCGCTCTACATCGGTGTACCCGGCAGCACGCATATAGTTGAAGAAATCGTCTTGCAGGATGCTGTACGACTTCTTCAGGACTGGTTTGCCGTTCTTTTGCAGGATAGGCTTTCCGGCATCGTCCAGCAGGGGCTTGGATGCCCACTTCTTGCTTCGGCTGACCTGCATGACAGTCTCCTTGACGGTGCCGACCAGTGCCTTGTTCTTGCAGCGTTTCGACCACAGGATCTGCTTTTCCGCCACAGGTACATAGACCACATGGAGGTGGTAGTGGTAAACTTCGCGGCCTAGTGCTTCGGTCATGGCACGGTTGATCTCATCGGCGTGCATGACAGCCGAAAGAACATATTGTTCACCGCCTACGATTTGCACAGCAGCTTTGTAGGCATCCTCATAGAACTGCTTGGCGAACTCGTAGCCGCCGTGGTTGTCGAAGTAGGCTGAGTTGACATCAAAGACAAGCTCACAGTAGTGGGTGGCATCCGGTTTCAGGCCGCGCGTGGAGATGGTTCCATCGGCTTCCAACTGGGCGAACAGGTCAGTGTAGCTGGCGGTTGGCTTTTTGAAGTGGACGTTCCATGCAGCGCGCTGGGGGATAATATCGGGGTTCCGATAGCTGTCCTTTTCACGCTCATTGTGCTGCTGGGTGTTGCCAACGGCCTTATCCGAAACGGCGAGATTCCGGACGCTTGTGCGGTCAATACCATCATTTCTTGCCAAAGGGCATCCCTCCTTTCGGGGTTCAGAGGAAGGTGACGGGGAACGGAGATGCACTTCCCCGGAAGTGTAATAACCCACTATGACACTTTCATCCCTATGGGCTGCAAAGTGTAG
>ERZ840096.1948-NODE-1948-length-18809-cov-15.914525_pt1 | contig 18809 bp, 18 predicted proteins | sample MGYA00519878_ERZ840096 | MGnify/ENA primary metagenome ERZ840096 (study PRJEB31850, sample SAMEA3708865) | human gut metagenome | biome: human gut; feature: human-associated habitat; material: faeces | place: China | collected 2014 ...
TCGACAAGGAACACATCTGTTGTGCCATGTCCGGCAAACAGAGCCTTGCCAAGAAGGAATGGCTTAAGCAGCGCTTTGAGGAGGGGCTTGTCTTTTACCGCAGTGCGGAGCGCGGCAAATGCTTTATCGAGTACATCCCGGCGGAAAACGCATGGGTGCCCATTGATGCCGATGGCTATCTGTACATCAACTGCCTGTGGGTCTCCGGCTCCTTGAAAGGGCACGGCTATTCTGGCGAACTGCTGGAAGAATGCCTTCGGGATGCCAAGGCGCAGGGCAAAAACGGCGTTTGTATTCTGTGTGCAGAGGGGCGCAAACGGGAGTTTCTCGCTGATCCCAAGTTTTTGACCCATAAGGGCTTCAAGGTTTCGGACATCTCCGATTGCGGCATCAACCTCATGTGCCTGCCCCTTGCAGAGAGTGCCCAGCCGCCAAAATTCAAGGCCTGCGCCAAGCACCCCAAGGTAGAGGAAAACGGCTTTGTCCTCTACTATACCGACCAGTGCCCCTACACCTATTATTGGGTGCCAAAGGTGCAGGAGGCCGCAAAGGAACATGGGATTCCGTTCAAAGCCATCCACGTCACAGAGAAAGAGACGGCACAGAGTGTGCCCGCACCCGTCACCACCTATGCACTGTTCCGGGATGGGAAATTCGTGACACAGGGCATCCAGTCGGATAAGAAATTTTTGAAATTAGCAGGCGCAGCGGATTGAGAGATTCAGGAGGAAAAATGCAATACGATCAAACGGTTATCACTCCAAAAGGACTGGCAGTCCACATCCGAAACGGTGTGGCATCCGATGGAAGCGCTGTGCTTGAAAACTTTGATTTGACACACGCAGAAACAGATTATCTGCTGAGTTATCCCGATGAAAATCACTTTGATGCGGAACAGGAAAGCCGCTACTTGGAGAAAAAAGCAACCAGTCCGAATGAGATCGAACTGATCGCCTTTGTGGACGGTAAAGTGGCAGGAACTGCTGGAATTGATGCAATCGGAGCGCAGTATAAAGTGGCGCATCGTGCCGAATTTGGCGTCAGCATCCTAAAAGAGTATTGGGGTCTGGGGATCGGGCGAGCCTTGATGGAAGCCTGTATCCATTGCGCTAAAACCGCCGGATACGCTCAGTTGGAGCTGGATGTAGTGGCGGAGAACGCAAGAGCAATCTCCATGTACCAGACGGCAGGATTTGTGGAATATGGCAGAAACCCAAAAGGTTTTCGCTCTCGGAACGCTGGATTTCAAGAACTGATCTCCATGCGGCTGGAATTGTAAAGCTTATCGACTGAAAACAGCCCTCCTGACCATGACGGCCGGGAGGGCTGTTTTTGGTAGGGAGGTTGACCAGTATGAGGACAATACCCGGACTACCGCAAGGCAAGGAATGAGATGCAGAAACTAGTTCGGGCACAGAAAAATGTAGAACGTTTTTTTGCAGAGGAAAAGAACACCACCGAGAAAACACAGACACGTTAAAAAAGTCGCCGAGGAGCTTTCCCTGTTGGGAGGCATCCTCGGCGGATTTTTTAGTTTATATAGCAGCTTTGCGGAGCAATGCGCCTGTTACCCGTATATTTTCCCCACGATCTTTCCGCGTGCTGCGGCGGGCAGAAGCTTGCACAGCAGGCTCAGGAACTTATACTGTGCACCGGAAACATAAACGACCGCCGGCTTCTTTTTCTCCACAATACCGGCGATGTACCGTCCAATGCGTGCCGGGTCCATGCCGTTTTGCTCGTCGTGCTCCATCTGACTGACGCTCCGGGAGATACGTCCGCCGTATTCATCATCGCCGAGAATGCTTTTCTGACGTGCTTTTGTAAATCCGGTGCAGATGTCACCCAATTCTACGACGGTAACATGGATGCCGTAGGGCTTGACTTCATTTGCCAGAGCGTAAGAGTAAGAAGAAACGGCGGCTTTGCTTGCGGAGTAGAAGGTCTGGAACGGAATGTGTGCTACGGCGGCAACGGAGCTGATGTTCACAATATGCCCCTTCCCCTGACGGCGTAGGAAGGGGAGAACCGCTTTATTTACAGTGACTGTCCCGAAAAAGTTCACATCAAACTGTGCTTTGGCTTGCTCCATGGACGTAAACTCCACCGCACCGGAAATGCCAAAGCCTGCACAGTTGACCACCGCATCAATTTTGGTCTCTTTTTGGATGACCTGCTGCACGGCGGCGGTGACAGCGTCTTCATCGGTCACATCGACGGATAGATGGGTGACACCCTCCATAGGGATACTTCTGCGGCTGAACTCATAGACGATGCAGCCGTTCTCCTTCAGAGCGGATGCCGTGCACCGCCCGATGCCGGAGCTTCCTCCGGTAACAATGACGACCTTGTTGTTTTCTCCCACCATGATTTTCCTCCTGAAAATGTTGATTTGGTTCGAGTATACCGCATCGCAGGGCGACTGTCTATACGGATAGCCGGATCGTGGAAAAGTACAGGGATCAACTTGCGTAAATTTTCACACAGATTGGCCTCTCTTTTTTACACAGCCAATGCCAATTAGCGCTTGAAAACGAAACACTGCGCAAGTATACTATACTAGTTATACTGTACAAGCTTGATCACAAATCAGTATGCCAGTTGACCATAAAAGACATACCAGAATTGAAGCGTGCGGCGGGGTCAAAACCCTACGAGGATGAAAATGAAATTCGATAGAAGACTTACAGATGAAATCTACACTTCCGATACGGTAAGGCTGGGAAAAAATGCATTTCAGGCCATGCAGGAGACGATCTATCATAATGGCGGTGTCGGAACCATTACCGGGTACTATGATGCCGAATTGTCGATCCTGTCGGTCAGTGATCTGTTGCTGCATAATCTGAACCACAGCTATGCATCCCTGATGGAACAGACAAAGGGTTCGCTGAAGAATCTTTTCTATAAGAAAGATGCCGCATTCCTCGACAATGCACGCTTTCGTCAGCTCCAAGGCGAAGGGGAAGGCCGGATCCTCACGGCAGATGGGGCTCCCGTCTATGTGCGTCTCTACAAAAAAGATGCAGTCGATACGGATGGAACACCGATCTGGATCATGTCAGTACAGATGAACTGGGCGTATGAGAACCTTGCGCTGGTTAATGAATCCATCCATTCTGCACTATGGTATTTTGAGTGTAATGAAAACGGTGAGATCGTTCATGTGAACTGGAGCCATGCGTTCCGGCAGATCCTTGGATATCATGACATTCTGGATTTTCCGAACAAACTGGATTCGTGGTCGAACCTTCTGCACCCGGAGGACTATGACCGGGTAATGCAGCTGCTTTTGGAAGCGATTGCGGACAAAACCAATGCTACGAAGTATAATGTTGAGTACCGACTGAAAATGCAGGATGGCCAATACCACTGGTTCCGGGCATCGGCGGAGGTGATACGCCGTCTGGATGGTTCGGCCAATCGAATTGCCGGAATCATCAGCAACATTGACGCGGAAAAAAGAAGCCGGATGCAGGCGCAGCGGGCAGCGGCATTTCACCGTGCATTTACCAGCGCAAACCTCTGCGAATACTATGTAAATCTGGAAAAGAACACCTTTGACACTTTCAAAGTGGAGCCCTCTTTGATGACGGCCTTTGAGCAGAACCACACATGGGATGGACTAGTCAGATTCCTTGTGGATAACTATGTGGTTGAAGAGGACAAAAAGTCTGTAACGGATTTCTACAATCGCGCCTACATCACGGAAAAACTAAAGGGGCTTGAGACGGAGCTGCGTCAGGAGTGCCGCATCGTTCTGGATGGGGAGGAACGATGGGTCAGCAACGTGGTCATGCGCGGCGAGATCGAAGATTCCGAATATGCGATGATTTTTCTGCGGGACATCACAGAGTCCAAAGCAGAGACGGCACGGCGGATGCAGATGGCCTCAGATAACGCATCGATGGATCTTTTGATCAAGAGTATGGTGCGTCTGCTGGACCGCTTTGTCGTCTGCGATCTGGAGAATGACCGGTACCGGTTCTATAATCTGCAAGGTGAAATGATATACGCGCCGACGGGAACCTACCATGATTTTGTGGAGCAGGTGGCTGTAAGGTATAAGACGTTGGAGCCATTGGCGGCGATAGACGCATTGTTCTCACCGGAAAATATCCGAAAGAATCTGCAGGGCGAGAACGACATCTACAAATTTGAATACTGCTCCATAGATGAGAACACCTATAAGATCGCTTCCTTCATTCCGCTGGAGTGGGATGGCACAAAGCTGGTCAAAGCACTGTTGGCATCTATGGATGTGTCACAGGAGAAAAAGGCCGAGATCGAATCCCATAAGGCACTGAAGGATGCGTACCGGGCGGCGGAAAACGCAAGCCGCGCCAAGACAGAATTTCTCTCCAATATGTCCCATGATATCCGTACACCGATGAATGCAATCGTTGGCTTGACCGCCATTGCGGGCGCGAATATCGAGAGTCAGGACAGGGTGGTCGAGTGCCTTGGCAAGATCACAAAGTCGAGCCGTCATCTGTTGGGACTGATCAATGAAGTGCTGGATATGGCCAGAATCGAGAGCGGGCGAATGAGCCTTGCCGAGGAGGATTTCAGCCTGCCGGAGCTGGTCGATAACCTGCTCACCCTCACAAAACCGGCAATCGACGAGCACAAACATCAGCTCGAAGTCCATGTTGAGCACATCGAGCACGAAGCTGTCTGCGGCGACAGCCTGCGCATCCAGCAGGTCTTTGTGAACCTGATGAGCAACGCCGTCAAGTACACCCCGGATGGCGGAAACATCACCCTTACGATCAAAGAAAAACCGAACGGCTTCTCGGAGCTTGGCTGCTACGAGTTTTCCATCGAGGACAACGGCATCGGTATGACGCCGGAATTCCAGAAGATCATGTTCGAGCCGTTCAGCCGGGCAGACGATCACCGGACGACCAAGGTGCAGGGCACCGGTCTTGGCATGGCCATTGCAAGAAACATCGTCAACCTGATGAATGGTGACATTCAGGTCGAAAGCGCTCCCAACAAGGGAACGAAGATCACGGTCACGGTCTATCTGAAGCTTCAGGAGAACGAGAAGGAACAGGAAAAAGAACTGCTCGATCTGCCGGTACTGGTCGTGGACGATGACAAGACCTGCTGCGAAAGCACCGTTGCAACCCTTCAGGAGATCGGCATAGCGGGCGAATGGGTCCTGACCGGCAAGGAAGCCGTGGAACGCTGCGCGGCGCGGCACAAGACCGGCCGCGACTATTTTGCGGTGATCCTGGACTGGAAGATGCCGGAGATGGACGGCATCGCAACGGCCAGAAGGATTCGGGAATGCGTTGGGGAGGACGTCACGATCATCATCCTGACTTCCTTTGATTTCAGCGAGATCGAAGAAGAAGCCAGAGCAGTGGGCGTGAATGCGTTTATGGCAAAACCGCTGTTCCGTTCTCGTCTGACGGCAACTCTGCGGCAGTTTACATCCGGGAAGAAGGAGAAAAACGCCCGGAACTATCTGGAAGATTTTGCGAAGGAAAACTATGCGGGTAAGCGGATCCTTCTTGTGGAAGATAATGCGCTGAACCGTGAGATCGCAACCGAGATCATAGGCATGACGGGCGTGACCATTGACATTGCCGAAAACGGAAAAATTGCAGTCGAAAAGGTGATGGAAGCGCCAGAAAAGTGGTACGATCTCATTTTTATGGACATCCAGATGCCCATCATGAATGGTTACGAAGCCACTGCTGCGATCCGTGCGCTTGCCGGCAGCCGGGGCAAAGTGCCCATCATTGCCATGACGGCAAATGCCTTTGCCGAGGACGTGCAGCTGGCAAAGAACACCGGCATGAACGAGCATATCGCCAAACCGCTTGATTTGAATAAGCTGAACGATGTGCTGAAACAGTGGCTGTGATCTGTGCATTGCCGTAAGGCGCGTGATACTGTTGACCGGGCAATCAAAAAGCATGAAATGAAGAACGCCGAGGAATCCCTTCCCATATGGGAGGAACCCTCGGCGTTCTTTAGTTTATATAGCAGCGGTCCTGTTTTATAAGCCAATCTTCACACAGCCGCTGGGCTTCGTCCTTTGTGCAGCAGGTGCAGTTGAAAAGTTTGCCACGGATGGAACAGTAGGTGTAGTGTACCCTCGAGACTCCATTGGCATCTCGAAAATCAACGCAGCGTTCCTCACCGGGCAGGGGCTTAAAGAAAAACGTAAGAAGGCTGAACATCGAATATCTAGAGCCGATGGAGATGATTCTCACGGCGAAGGCCGCAGAAAACCAGTATGTTGGTGTTGCTTGCGGCAAACTCGATCAGAGCTGTGAGGTGTATTCCAAGAGAAATCACTTGTTGTACCTTGACACGAAAGATGATAGCTATGAGTTAATTCCAACCAGTGGGAAAATGAAACCTTATAAGGTGGCGATTTTCTTCTCCGGTTTGGAGCGCTCTTTGAAAAACTCTAAGTACAATCTGCGGCAGGATGAGTGCAAGGCAGCGGCCTATGCACTAATGGGCTATGCAGGGATGGACTATGACACCTTTGCAAATACCCGGCTGCGCGATGTGCCGTATGAGGTGTTTGAAGCCTATAAAGACCGTCTGCCAGAATTGTGGCGTAGACGCGCAGAACACTATTACAGCGAGTTTGCTCGTGCCGAAAAGGGTGCAGAACTGTGGCGTAAAGGTGATTTGGAAGGCTACGGTCAGCTGGTTTTCGAGAGTGGCAAATCTTCTATTTATAATTACGAGTGTGGTTGCGATGAATTGAAAAAACTGTATGAAATTATGGCTGACACTGATGGTATCTACGGTGGCCGCTTCTCCGGTGCGGGATTCAAAGGCTGCTGCATGGCGCTGATTGACCCAGACAAGGCCGAAGATATTGAAGCAAAGGTCACAGCAGAGTATCTGAAAGCGTTCCCGGCATTGGAAGGAAAATATAGCTTCCACTTGTGTGAGAGCGCAGATGGTGTTGAGTTATAAGAGGAGAGTACAGATAGATGAAATGCTTGATTTTAGCGGCGGGTTACGCCACACGGCTCTATCCACTGACCGAGAATTTCCCGAAGCCGCTCCTGAAAGTGGGCGAGAAGTCCATCCTTGATTGGTTGGTGGATGATCTGGTGGACACCACCGACATTGACGAATTTGTGGTGATTTCCAACCACAAGTTCGCACAGCATTTTGAGGATTGGAAAAGTAATAAGCAAAAGACGCGGCCTTATGAGATTACTGTGATCGACGATGGTACAAGCACCAATGAAACTCGTCTGGGAGCAGTCAAAGATATTCAACTGGCGGTAGAAAAGCTGAATCTGGCTGATGATTTGCTGGTTATGGCTGGCGATAATGTGCTGGATTTCAGCCTTTCCAAGTTCGTTGATTTTGCCAAGGAAAAGAATACTTCCTGTGTGATGTGCCATGAGGAAAACGAACTGAAAAAGCAGCAGAAAACAGCAATCATTACGTTGGATGGCAATGACCTGATTACCAGCTATGAGGAGAAGCCGAAAGAGCCGAAAGGAAATCTGGCTGTGCCGCCGTTCTACTGCTATCGTGCTTGTGATGTAAAGCGGATTCAGGAAGCACTGGACAATGGCTGCGGTTATGACGCACCAGGTAGCTTTGCCGCATGGCTGAGCAAGCAGACCCCGATGCACGCTTACGTTATGCCGGGCAAACGGTATGACATTGGCGATATTAACAGCTACGAGTATGTAAAGAGTGTGTTCTCAAGATAAGTATACAAGGGAGAAAGTAATAATGAAGGAGTTTAAAGATTTGAAAATTGCCGTGGCCGGTACGGGGGCTAGAGATATAATAGGGTCAACCAAGAAAACCTACGATAACTAAAGGGTTTTGACGGCTTGAGTTGTCCTTCAAATGTTTTATTTGTTGAAAAACTGCAAGAAGCGGGAAATCCTGAGGGTTATATGTAGGTGGCTTTTGGAAGCTCTGTTTTGACCCACAAAAAGGAGCAACAGATAAAAAATGAAGGAGAGTTCAAGCCTACGGTGGATTGCCTTTGAGCGACCCGCCGTGGGCTTGTTTGCTGTTTTATCAAATAGAAAATTAGTGAGGGAGAATAGAACTATGAAAAACTATAAAATCGCTGTGGCCGGCACGGGATACGTCGGGCTTTCGCTGGGAGTGCTGCTGAGTCAGCATCATCAGGTAGTTGCAGTCGATATTGTGCAGGCTAAGGTCGATATGATTAACAATAAGAAATCCCCGATTCAGGATGACTATATTGAAAAATATCTGGCAGAAAAGGATCTGAATCTGACTGCAACCTTGGATGCGAAGGCTGCATACTCGGATGCGGATTTTGTTGTAATCGCGGCTCCTACTAACTATGATAGCAAGACCCAGCACTTTGATACGTCTGCGGTTGAAGCTGTAATTAAGCTGGTCATGGAATATAACCCGAACGCCATCATGGTTATTAAGTCCACAATCCCTGTGGGCTACACTGCTTCTGTTCGTGAAAAGTTCAATAGCAAGAATATCATTTTCAGCCCGGAATTCCTGCGTGAATCCAAGGCTCTCTATGACAACTTGTATCCTTCCCGCATCATCGTTGGAACTGACCTGAACGATGAGCGTCTGGTAGAAGCTGCTCATGAGTTTGCCGGTCTGTTGCAGGAAGGTGCTATCAAGGAGAACATCGACACGCTGTTTATGGGCTTCACCGAAGCAGAGGCAGTTAAGCTGTTTGCCAATACATATCTTGCCCTGCGTGTGGCTTACTTCAACGAGCTGGACACCTATGCAGAGAGCAAGGGCCTTAACACTCAGCAGATCATCGACGGAGTCTGCCTCGATCCTCGCATCGGCAGCCACTACAATAACCCGTCTTTTGGTTACGGCGGCTACTGCCTGCCCAAGGATACGAAGCAGCTGCTGGCTAACTATGCCGATGTACCAGAGAACCTGATCGAGGCTATTGTCGAGAGTAACAGAACTCGTAAAGACTTCATCGCCGACCGCGTCCTAAAGCTGGCTGGTTATTATGGTTATGACGAGGATAACGAGTACGACAAGGAACAGGAAAAATCTGTGACCATCGGTGTGTACCGTTTGACCATGAAGAGCAACAGCGATAACTTCCGCCAGAGTTCTATTCAGGGCGTTATGAAGCGCATCAAGGCCAAGGGCGCAACGGTAATCATTTACGAGCCGACTTTGAAAGACGGAGAGACTTTCTTTGGATCAGTAGTGGTTAATGATCTGGCTAAGTTCAAGGAAATGAGCCACGCCATCATCGCAAACCGCTATGACAAGAGCTTGGATGATGTGAAGGATAAGGTTTATACACGCGATATTTTCCAGAGAGATTAATAAATGTGGGTTAGTAGAGAGATGGATGAAAAGAAAAACGTGAAGATATGTTTTGCGGCATCATCAGGCGGACATTATGAGCAGCTAATGATGTTAAAACCACTGATGGAGAAATATGATAGCTTTGTCATTACTGAGAAGACAGATTATAGCGCAGAAGCAAAAGGCGAAAAAACATATTATATGAAACAGGTCAATCGCCGAGAAAAAGATTTTATCTGGCGGATGATTCAAAATGCCTGGAAGTCTATCGGCATTTATAGAAAAGAAAAACCCGATGTAGTTATCTGCACAGGAGTTCTTGCAATGATACCGATTTGCTTGATTTCTAAATTTATGGGCAAGAAACTGATCTACATAGAATCTTTTGCGAAAGTTACTTCCCCTACCGAAACCGGAAAATTGCTCTACAAGTTTGCGGATCAGTTTTATGTTCAGTGGAAGCCAATGCTGAAATTCTATCCTAAAGCCATATATTTAGGAGGAATCTATTAAATGGACAATAAGATATTTATAACACTTGGATCACAGAAATTTCAGTTTAATAGATTGCTGAAGGCTGTTGATGAGCTGTGTGAAAAAGGGACAGTTGATGCAGAAGATGTGTTTGCACAAATAGGCTACAGCGATTACCTTCCGAAAAATTTCAGCTATAAAAAGTTTTTGGATAGGGATGAGTTTAGCAATGAAATGGAAAAAGCCAACATTGTTATAACACATGGAGGCACTGGAGCCATTATTGGAGCTGTCAAGAGGGGAAAGAAGGTTATAGCTGTTCCGAGGCTCGCGAAATATGGTGAGCATGTTGATGATCATCAGCTCCAATTGATAAAGCAGTTTGATGACCTTAATTTGATATGCTCTTGTCATGATGTTGGTGATTTGGAAACTGCACTTGATACAGTGCAACAGACAAAGTATAACAGCTATAAATCAAATACAATTAACATTATCAATAGTATTGAAGAATATATAAAAGGAAATTGATTATGAACAGAGATGAAGTTATGACTTTTGTGAAAAAAAGTCTAAAGTTTCTACCAGATAAAAGCTATATCAAGCTCTATTATCGGTTAAGAGTTGGAAGAAAACTAAATACGGATAATCCAACGACTTTGAATGAAAAGCTCCAGTGGCTGAAATTTAATTATAGGTTTCCGCTACAATCAATCGTGTCTGATAAGTTGCTGGTTCGAGATTATGTGAAAGAAAAAATAGGAGAGGAATATCTAATTCCACTATTAGGTAGTTGGGAAAAATATGAAGACATTGATTTTTCTTTGCTTCCAAAGCAATTTGTCTTGAAATGCAATCACGATTCTGGCGGATTAGTAGTTTGTACAGACAAAAATAAACTTGATCATGCAAACGCGAGAAGAAAAATTGAAAAATCCTTAAAGAGTAATTTCTTTTATATTGGTCGCGAGTATCAATATAAGAACATTAAGCCGATGATTCTCTGCGAAAAATTCATTTCTGATGATGGAAATGTTCCGATGGATTATAAGATTTATTGCTTTAATGGTAAGCCGGATGTCATATTGGTTTGCAAAGACCGATTTAGCAAAAATTCACACAAAGCATCTTACTTATACTATGACCAAGAATGGAATTTCATTCCATTGAACAAAGGCGATGATAAGTTGCCTGATCCTAAAATTCCAATGCCAAAGAACTTAGATAAAATGTTAGAAATAGCAAAAATTTTATCTAAGGATTTTGTTTTTGCGCGTATCGATTTGTATAATATTAACGGACAAATTTATTTCGGGGAAATCACTTTGTCACCGAATTCTGGATTTGATGCGGATATAACATACGAAACGGATTTGATGTTCGGTAATAAATTAAAAATACCATATTGGGATTCTATAAATAGAAGAAATTAATTGAATAAAAAAGAAAGTGGAATTAAGAAGAGTATACGGAAGTGACTATTTTGCCTTGATGCCACCTGTTTTGACCATTGTTATCAGCCTTATTACGAAGAAATTTTCTCATCGAAATCGTTGTTGGCTGCGGTGCGTATTGCAACCTTGGTATTATTGTTATGATTAAACAGTACGATTAATTAAGAATTTAATATGTTGTTTTGTCGAAGGGGACGGCAGAACTTGGTAGAAAATAATGAATTTTTATAGAAGATTTATTGTGGGATGTGAGGAGGATAAATGTGCCTAGACTGCAACTACTTGTAGCAACAATGAATTTGACGGATATTATTGGGCTATGTGATGAAATGCATATTGCATCAGATGCATTAATTATAAATCAAGCAGATAGCGTGAAATATGAATACGTATTTTATCATGGATATAAGATAGAATGCTATACTTTTGCAGAAAGAGGATTATCAAGAAGTAGAAATAATGCTCTTTTGAGATGCACAGGGGATATTTTGTGCATTGCAGATGATGACATGGTATACACAGACACCTATAGAGAAGATATTATAAGTGAGTTTCAAAAACATCCGGAAGCGGATGCGTTGGTTTTCAATGTAACAGCACTTAATGACGAACGATCAGGAAAGCCTATAGAAAAGTATACACGTGTAGGAAAAAGAGAATCTCGTGAATATGGATCGGTTCATATCGCCATAAAGAAGAGAGCACTTATAGGTAAAAATGTTTATTTTAACACCTTGTTTGGAAGTGGAGCAATGTATTCATGCGGAGAGGATACATTGTTTCTAAAGGAATTAATTGAAAAAGGTCTAAAGCTATATAAGTCCCCTATCAGAATAGCAAGTGTTGATATGAGCGATTCAACTTGGTTTAAGGGATATAATGAAAAATATTTTAAGGACAAAGGGGCACTTATCGAAGCAGCGTATCCAAGGATTTCAGGGCTCCTTGCAATATTACAATCAGTACGAAATAGCAAAAAATGCATGGGAAGTTACAAATATGCGGCAAAAATCTTTTCGTATTATATTTCGGGAATAGCTGACTACCGAAAGGTGATTAGTGAAGGCGATGTTGCCGAAGGAGAAAATATTAAATAATGAAAATCGCAAAGAAAGATATTTTGCCTTTTCTGGGATTTTTTCTGATTACAATTGGAAACGGAAAATATTTAGGTGCAAAATTCGGAGACTTAATTGAGTATTTAGGGATAGCAGTATTATTGATTTTATGTTACTGGCCAAGTAAGGAACATCATGTAAGCGTAACAGAAACAATCAAAGTACTCTTCTTGACATCATTGTTGTCAATTGGTGTATTTATAAAAGGGACACCGACAAAAGCTTGTTATATGATTGCGATGACTTCATTCGCGTTGATGTCGTTTGCATTGATGTCGCAAAGTATCTTGTCTACAAATAAGAGAATTAAAATTGCTGCTAATGCTATTTTTTTGGGTGCTGTTTTTTCTGCATTCATTGGCTTAATCACCGGGACATTAGGATTCTCACTTGGATCAGATGAATCGATTGTAGGAATACTATATGTGTCTGGATTTCAGGTGAAAAACTATTGTGGTGGAATATGGCTCCTTTTGTTTGTTCTTAACTATATATACTATATGAGAAACGGAAGACTCGGCCATAAAGAAAGAACCGTTTTGGCACTCTTCCTTTTGCTGATTGTTCTTAGTGGCTCAAAAGGCGCACTCGCGCTTAGCATGATTTGGATTTTGCTGATAAATTTTGATAAAATTCTGAAGCTTAGAAAAAAACAAAAAAGAATATTTGTTCTCTTTGCTGGAATCATTGCCTGCTTAATAGGCGTATATATATATAATAATATTTTAATTAATGTGTATACTTATGCGTACCGTATGCGTGGCTTGAGCAATCTTGTGGATTATTTGTTGCAAGATTTAAGGAATCTGTTCTTTGGTGTCTCAGATATTGCTTATGCAAATACAGGTTTCAGTTATACGACTAATATGAGACAATTCCTTGGGTGGCAATCTAGTGTAGAGATGTCCTATGTTAATATTCTAATAAAAAACGGATTGATCGGATATGCTTCATATATTTTGATTTTTAAGGATTTCTTAAGCGGCTGCAAACGGTGCACTGCAATAGATCAAAGCATAGTTAAGTCTTTAGTTATTGTATTGTTGATATCCGGCCTGACGGAGACATATGCTGCTTCCATTCATTATGTTGTCGGACCGGTAATGTACTGCTTGATTAGAGGGTTGATATATCAAGATAGATGTCACTTACATGCAAGATAAGTTTTGACGCCAGCGTGTCGCTACATTGTTTTATTATTTTTCTGAATGGAGTATTAAAAATAGATGAAGCTTTCAATAATAGTGCCGATATATAACGTAGAAAAATATCTTCCACAGTGTATAGATTCAATTCTGAATCAGGATTATGTAGATTTCGAGTTAATACTGGTTAATGATGGCTCCCCAGATGATTCACTTTCTATATGTCGTCAATATGCAGAAAAAGATAAAAGAGTGCGTGTCATAAATAAACCGAACGGGGGATTGACCTCTTCTCGGAAGGCTGGAGCAAAGATTGCTAAAGGTGAATACGTTATTTGTGTAGATAGCGACGACTATGTTGAGCAGGGGTACTTTTCTTGTGTTGCAAGGTCGTTAGATGAATTCAACCCGGATATGGTGGTACTTAGTCATTATTCGTTAGAGGACAACAAAAAGATTTTGCACAAAGATTTTGTGGTGCAAGGTCTCTTGCAAGACAAAGAATACGAAGAAGTCAGAGATAAATTCATCTATGATCCTACGGATAAAAATATTTCAAATCCAGGCATAATCTCATATTCTTTGTGGTGCAAGGTCGTTAGGCGAGAAATATATGTAAAGGCACAAGAGCAGGTAGACGATAAGATCGTTATTGGTGAGGATATGCTATGCTCTTTGTATTGTTTGCAACTTGCAAAATCAATGGTTTGCCTAGATGAAAGTTTCTATGTTTATAGAATATTAAATAACTCGATGATGCACTCGTATAATGTAAAAAAGTTCGAACATTTTGAGAATACAGTTAGAGCATTGGTTGAGTCTGAGATAGTAGATGATCGTCGAATATATGCGTATTCCTTTCATGCGTTATGTAATGAGTATGCTGGAATTGCAGAATCAGTTAATTCGATATCCGAGTTTAGAGATAAAATAAAAGGAACTCAAAAGTTTAAACTCTTATATGATATGGCAAGCAGAGTGGATAAATCAAACTGCGATTTAGCAAGTAGATTTAAAATTTGGCTTGTTAATAATAAAAAATATGATTTGATGTTTTGGTTGCTAAAGTTGAAAAACAGATAACGAAAATAGAAGGTAGATATAATGAGAGAGTATTTATCAGATAAACAAGTAAAGAGCGAGTTGACAGCACTTCTGCAGGTGGTTCATGAATTTTTAGTTGAACATAATATTAAATATACACGATGTTGTGACAGGAGGAAAGTATGGAAACTTTATATGAATACCTATTAGATAACTATAAAGAAAATGAGCCGATTTTCCTTGCAGACCTTCAAGTTGATGGAATGACCCGCACGAATGTCCGGCAGCAAATCAAGAAGTTGACAGATACAGGTAAAGTAAAACGCTTTGATAATGGAATTTACTTTTTACCCAAAAAGACAATCTTTAAGTCCGGCTCACAGCTTGCACCGGAAAAAGTTCTGGAATGTAAGTATCTGCGAGATAAAGATGAACGCTGTGGCTATGTGAGCGGCCTGATGTTCTTTAACCAGATGGGGCTTACTACGCAGGTCCCTATGATGTATGAGGTTGTGTCGAACAAGGCAACAAATGATTATCGAGAAACCTCTCTGGCGAAATCCCGCGTGATCGTGCGAAAGCCGAAAGTGCCTGTGACAGAGAAAAATTATAAAGATCTTCAGTTTCTGGATATGCTGAAAGATGTAGATGTATATTCGGAAGTGACGGGAAAGCCATTGCAGGAACGGTTGTATCGCCATATGGATGATGCACACTTGAGCATTTCGGAGATGGAACCGTACTTTGCTTATTATCCAGATAAGCTATATAAAAATCTGGTGGAAACGAGGGTGATTTACAAGGACATTGAAGAGGAGATACTGCTGGAGATAAAAAAGAGGGATGGCTTATAAAAAGCTATCCCTCTTTTGACGGCCAGTCGGTTTGAGCATCGTAGAGAGGCTTGACTGGATCTGTCCTAATATTATATGCGGAAGAATCAGACATGATTCCTCCAGTCAGAAGGCAAATGCAATTTTCCGAGGTCAATATCGCGCTGATACTTGTTTAGAAGTGCATCAAAGCTAGTGATAAAATCGTTCCATTCGTCATCGGATGGACGTAAATATTTCATGGCGAGCAAGAAATGATAAAGACCACAATAGCGTGGAGCCGGATTTTGCTGATCGACACTTAATAGCTTGGGCTTTGTCGTAAGGGAACGATTATATATTCTGGAGTTGTGAGCGCAAATGTTCCGCAGAACAACAACAGCATGAATCCAGGATGAGAACATCTCAAGGCTTGGAGTGGCAAGGTTACCTTTTGCAGAAGTGTATTTATAAAACTGGGCCAGACTGGGATATACAGAATCTGTGCCTGTTGAAAGATTCTTGATATACTTGGAAAGCGTTCCAAAAGACATTACTTCAACAGCAGCCCAAAGGGGAATCTGCCCATCATGGTTGTCATAATTGTGGGTGATAAATACATCTGTTGAACGTGCAATTTCTGATGAAATGGATGCAGTGTTTCGCCAAAATATCGCTTTATCCTTGAAGATAGAAGGGTCAAGATAAATCAGCGCATCATTTTTCTGCAGGAGAGCTTCGCAAAATCTGGAACGAAGAGCAACTTCTATTTTACAGGTCATGCCAAATAGTAAAGAGCGCAACTCCATGTCAAAGTTGTAGATGTGACAAATGGTGTCGAACGTGACATTTGGTATGTATTTTTTAGTGGCGTTATCATAGAGATGAAAACTATATCCGCGCAGACGATAAAATCCAATCTCATTTAAAGCCGTTTCTACTTTCTGGTCATCAGTTATTACTAGACCAGCATCTTTGTACTTTTGAATCAGAGCAGCAGTCTGATATATATTCTTTGGATAGGGTTTCATTTGTACAATCCTCATAAAATGAAAAGGCCCGCCGGTTTGAGCATCGTAGAGAGGCTTGGCGGGATCTGTTGACTATTATTTTATCACTAAAATGAGGGCTTGTCAATCACTTTCTTTATGTCATGCGGAATTTTTTCTTTTTTATATATCTGAAGCAATGTAATAAGATGCGTCAGCAATGTAACAAGACGCGTCTGCCGGAAGGTTATAGCGTGAATTCACGCGTGGCGTGCTTTTGTACGGAGGGTTGATTCAAGATGTTTTCGACATTTGAACAGACAGTTTGTAATTCACGGTGGTAGTCTTTGAAATACTGGTAAGTTTCATATTGTGCGCTCTTCTGCTGTACCAGAAGTTCTTTTTCAGAACGCAGGTCTTTCATGGTTGGAAGTTTCCCGTCTTGTGAATTTTGCTTTAGAAATTGCAACGCTTCTTCATATTTGGCAATCTCATCTGCATAGTTCTGTCGGAAATCCTTTTTGTTGGTGGATTTCAGAAAATCAGCGTAGACCGATTTTGTAGAAAGATACTGTCCCAGATAATGAATCCGTTCGTTCACTTTTTTCAGTTTGGCTTCAGTGAGCTTGGCATCGCTGCGGGCTTTTGCCATTTTGGACTGAATTGTATCTGTGGTATCTTGCAATTTTTCCTGAGTGTCATACCCATGCTCCTGAATGTAGGCAACCGTTTTAGCTATTTGCTGTAAATTGCTGATTTTTACTTTCTGGGCATAGGCTCGGCTTTGCTGGGCCTTAATGCAATTCTGCAAATCAACCACAAGACGCAGGTCGGATTTGATGAACAGAATGGTGATAGGATCGTTCTGCATCCATTGCGCCTGATTCTGTTCAGCGGCGAGTGCATTTTCTTCAAAGAGCTGCAAAAGGTATTCTCGGTCATAGTGGCTTCCCAGTTTCCGGGCAGATATGTACTTCTGCCAATCTGATGTAAGATAGCTGAATCGCCCCCGATGGTCTTTGACCTGTATTCCGTATTCTGCTTTGAGTAGCCGCTGAAAGTCTTCAAAAGATTTCGCACGTTCCGCAATGTCGTTGATGGCATTGCGGATTTTTTCTTTGTTGGTTTCAAATTTTGTTTTCATGGGTGCGATGCCTTCTGCCATTATCTCCATGTTGGCCATATCAAGATTTAGCTGTCCTCTGCGCTGGGCATGATATTCCTGCTGTGTGATTCTTTCTGCGGCAGGAGAGAGCAGATCGACCTGATATAATCCCTCGCGTTGGCAGATGTCCATAAGAGAACTTTGTAAATGACGGAGATACTCTTTTGTCAGATGGTGCTTATATCCTGCCTTGCAGTCGATGGCACGTTCAGTATAAGGCTGAGAGGCTATATCTTCTTTTCGCAGGCTGTTGATAATGATATGGGTATGGATATTACCGGAGTTGTTGCTGCCGTCTGTATGAGTGCAGACAAGTGCCTGATGCCCAGGAAAATTTGCTTTGGCATATTCCATGCCAATAGCTTGTGCTTGCTCCCCGGTCAAACCATGATCGGCAACATCCATGGGATCGTGGCTGATAATGTAATGGTGGCATTTGATTTCATCGTATCTTTGATTTTTATGGTATTGCTGGTTGAGCAATTCACACTCAAGATCGAATGCTTCAGGATTGCAGTTCAATCCATCAAAATAAAACTCATCCCGGAGCATGGAATTGCCGTTTTCATCAAGGATGGGAACGAGGTGAAATTCATCATGCTGGTATTTCAAGTAATCAATAACAGCACCATAGTCAGCGTTTTTTACTGCGAAGTGTTTTAGGATTGCCATAGATTCCTCCCAAGTGAACAATTTCTCGACGAAGTTCCCGAACCTCTGTGATGCATTTTTTAATTTCGTCTACGATACTGACGGTGATTTTTCCACCGCTGTGCAAATAGCGGGTAATCTGATTCAGATTGTTTCCGATGCCAGCAGCGATTGTAACTAGCTGATGGATTTCTGACGTGTCCGCAACGATGTAATGAGTGCTTGATGGTGCTTCCTTGAGAAAACACTTTCGGATATATGTGCTGGTGGGTAGTCCTGCACTTTCAGCGTAGCCGGATACGATTTCATATTCCATCTCGCTGCAACGGATATGAATATCGTGGGTTCTCTGAATGGGCTGCTTGTTTTTTGGTCTTGCCATAGTGGTATCCTCCTGATTTTTTGAGAAAAGATTTATCCCGACAAGCCGTAGGCGGTCGGCTGCGACCACTTTAGTGGAAGCCAGATAGCCAAAATCTGTGATTTTGCGCGTGCCGTGGGAATGGGGAACGGAATCCCCATCAAGATTGTCAGAGAACAAAAATCCCGAAAGGGAGTTTTTGGTCTACGCAGGCGAATCTTGCGCTACTTACGGTGGAAGCCGTAGTCTTACGCATTTTTCGGGTTCTTCTATCTTTAGAATCGGGCAGAGCGTGTTTCGCA
>ERZ840096.1963-NODE-1963-length-18697-cov-12.374638_pt1 | contig 18697 bp, 14 predicted proteins | sample MGYA00519878_ERZ840096 | MGnify/ENA primary metagenome ERZ840096 (study PRJEB31850, sample SAMEA3708865) | human gut metagenome | biome: human gut; feature: human-associated habitat; material: faeces | place: China | collected 2014 ...
AGTACCTATGCAGTTCCGACTTACAAGCTCCCGACTTTAGTCGGGAGTAGTTGACTTACATCATCCTTTCTATGAAAAAGTATGAAAATTTTTGTCGGGCTTTGCAGAATTACAGCATTAAAGACAGTCGGGAAAAATACATTTCCATGTTCGAGGATTTGCAAAAAGAAATCGAGGCTAACTGGCTTTAGCGAAAAATTCGGCTGCAGTACAATAAGATATCCTGGGGAATCCAGGCAGAGACAAAGCGCAGCAGCGTCGAGGCGGCATCGGGGGTAATCACGGTGCGGCCTTTTTTGATGCCCTTAAAAGAGCGACGGGCAATGCTTTCCTTGGTGCCGGCCAGCAGGTAATGGCGGAACTGATGCTTTTGGTCCGTCGTACTGGCAATCTTGATGAATTCTGTATCTTTGACCCAATACGGACAGACCGCCGAAACGAGGATGCCCTGTGGGGCCAGTTCAGCGGCCAGTGCCCGGCTGTAGCGCAGGAGAAAGGCCTTGGTCGCCGAATAGACGGCCAGTTCCGGAATAGGCAGGAAAGCGGCACACGAACAAATCTGGACGAGGTGGCTGCCGGCCTTGCAGTATGGCAGGACTAACTGGACCAGGCTGATTGCGGCCCGGTCATTGAGGTCGACCATCTTTTCCTGAACGCCTGACGGAATCGTCATGACGGAACCCATCTTGCCGAAGCCCGCTGCATGAATCAAATAGCGGACGATAGCCCTACTATCGGTTAAGGCTTGCTGTAAAATCCGAAAGGAACCGTTCTCGGTCAGGTCCAGCGGATAGAGGCGGCTTTTCGTCTTCAAGGCCCCGGCCAGGTCTTCCAGCTGCGGACGGCGCCGGGCGACGAGCCAGATTTCATCTAAGCCTTCGTCATCCAATAATTTCACGTATTCCCTTCCCAACCCCGAAGAGGCACCGGTCACAATGGCTATATCCATGATTTCCCCTCCTGACACTTTCGATAGCACTGCAAATATTCAGCTTCGACGTCGGCAAAAGGCCGTGGTTCATAATCGGGAAGGCAATGCACCTGTGGCTGCGCACTGTCCGGCTTGTCCTGCAAGAGATAGGTCAGATCATACCAGAGGAACGCATTGTCAATGTCTTTGAGGAGCCGCGTTTCTTCTGCTGTCAAAGGCTGGCCCAGGAATTTCTCGTAAATGACGTCGAGCAGCCTGGCTTCCGTCTGACGGTAAATCGGCATGAGCTGCTTCATCGGCCGTGGTACGTCAGACATATAACATTCCGTCGCATCGTGCAATAGGGCTGCCAGGACCAGGTGAGATGGCAAATTCCTGGCCCGGGTCTCCTTGGCACATTGCAGGCAATGCTGGCCAACGGAATAAAAAGTCGTCACATGGCCATTGCCCCGACAGATGAGCGACAGGGCGTGGGCAATGTCTTCGATACAGATAGCCTCGGGATTGGGATGGGTAATGTCGAAATGTTTTCCACTGTAGGTAGTGATTTGAGGAGACATGGTGTTTAGGTACTTCTTTCTCTGATTATTTTTGCGTTTGGGGGCATATTATTCCGATAAGTATTAATTATCGGAAAATCTAGGTTTTAAGCTAAAATTTCTATATCTTGCCGCCGCGTTTGCCGCCATGATTTTACAAAATCGAATCGAGTTTCTTCATGGCTTCCCGATTACGCTTATCTGTAATAGTATCGTAAATATTAGCCGTCGTCGCAATCGAAGAATGACCTAGCCGCTTGGACACGTAGTCGAGCTCGATATTATTTTCCAACATCATCGTGGCATGGGTATGGCGGAAAGAATGGAAGCTGCCGCCACCGAATTCCTTTTTACACCACATATTGAAATAGCGCATATCATTGCTGTTCATCGGACGGCCGTCTTCGCGGGTACAGACAAAATCGCTTTCGACGTAATCGTCACCGTAGAGACGGTGGTTCTTGGCCTGCTGGGCCTTATGGCGGACCAGGGCTTTGTATAAAGTCTCATTAAAGGGAATCGTCCGGACCGATGACTTGGTCTTGGGCGTCGCCTTGCAAACAGGGATGCCTTTTTTATCATATAAGGTACTATCAACGGAAATCGTTCGGTTTTCCATGTCGATATGAGACCATTGCAAGGCCAGACATTCCCCGACACGAAGGCCTGTACAATAGGCAATCATGCAGGGAGCGTAATACTTATGCCCCAACGGAAAGGCGTGGAAAATAATCTGTATCTGCTGATGCGAAAAGATGACCGGCTTTTTCCGGGGAACGTCAAATTTCGGCATCTTGACATTGGCCATGGGATTCGTTTCGATGTACTGGCGGTTGGAAACGGCCCAGCGCATGGCATCATTGAAGACCGTGAAAATCGACTTGACCGTCGAGCGGGAATAACCATCCTGCTTCAAGCTGTTGATCCAGTCCTGGATTTCCGCCGTCGTCAGCGCATCCAAAGCTTCATTCCCGAAACGGGCACCAATATGCCATTTAATGATTCCCGCATAGGAATCGTACGTATTGGGACCTAAATTGATACGCACATCTTTTTCCAGCCATTCCAATAAAAAATCCATCATCTTTATGACTGGTTTTTCCGAAACCGCTGCTTCATCGAGAGCCTTCATGGCCTGCCGATAGGCTTTAGCGGCCTGTGCATACGAAGTACCGCCGACGCGTTCTTCCCGTAGCCTGCCCTGACCATCTTCCGTCGGGACTTCAATCGTATAATACCATTTCTTGCCTCGTTTTCGTAAATACATATGCGGCACCTCCTTTGTTTACTATTGTACTATGAGAAAAGACAAGATGCAACAAATGTTCCTGCAAAATTTGCCGATTTAAGGAAATTTAAACAGGCACTCCATGTAATAACTCACGGAATAGTTAAATTCTCCTTATAAAGGCATTTACGGAAATTATGTAAAAATCCGGCAAAAAAAGAAACTATGTTCGACGAGGCATTCGCCCCCATCATCGAACATAGTTTCTAATTGCTTTATTTGGCCGATATGGTAAAATAAAAACAGAGATAGTCCGATGGCGGAACATCGGCTCTCCTCTAAATGTTGTAATTGAAGAAGGCCGTGTACCGCAAAGGTATGCGGTTTTTTTCAACTTACAAATTATTTTTTGCTAGCTGAAATAACCAGCACAATAAGCGTAGCAAAAGCTATCATCAAGGATAATGCTTCATATACACTCATGCCGATTACCCCGCTTTCGCGAGGAAAACCGAATACATCGAACTATCTCATGAGAATAAGTTCATCATGTTTTTAGACAGACTTCAAGAAAGAGTCGCCAGCTCGTGTTAGTCTTAAGGGGATTTAACATGAGCTGGCGGCTTTTTATACTTGAACGAACGTTTTCAATGGATTTTTTGCTGAATAGCGAACAGTTTGTCCAGTTGGTCTGTCGGCAGCACGTTCAGGTGGGAAATGTCGTTCCGTGCCTGGTAGGCGCACTGGAACCAGTCGTCGTCTTTTTCTTGGAAGAAGAGGCCCTGCCCCCGCAGGTAGTGCTGCAGGTGACGGAGTTCCAGGTCCGTAGGCCGGTTCAGTTCTTTTCCGTATTCGTCCTGCTGGGGCAGTATCTGCTGTATCATCGTTTCGTATTTCCGGACCAAGTAACGGCGGATGTCTTCGAGGATGGGCAGGACGTGCTGCATCTGTGTTTCCAGGAGGATTGGCACCAAATCGACCGATAGCTTTTGTTCCTGTATGACTGTTTCCGGGTGGAAGTACAGGTCCTGCCGGGCCAGGGCCAGGCAGAGGCGGCCATCCATGCCGGCGATTTTGGCGATGATGTCGGCGGCATAGTACTGCTGACACAGGTTGAGTTCTGTATCGCGCAGACAGGTCATGGCGAAATACTGGATATCATAATGATAGAGGTAGTGCTTGCGGTCCAGGAGGTGTACACCGGCCATCTTGTCCCAGGCTGCCAGGACCGGAGAAGGGGCCCGGAAGACCCAGGCACTCCCCTCCCGGCCGGCCAAGCGGCCTACGGCAGCGGCAGCCTGGGCCAGCCAGGGACAGTCACCGGAAGCGGAATCGATAAAAAAGACGTAATGCTGCAGCCCGGACTGACGGATCAGGCTGGTCAGCGGCGATTCATCTAAGGGGTCGAAGCGGAACTGGGGTGCATATTGCTGGGCGATGAAGGCTGTAAAGGCATTGACATCGTCAAAATCATCGGCAGCGATGCGCACGTAATGGCAGTCACAGTCATAGCTGGAAATGCGGTCTTTCAGGGCTTCCGTGAACACGTCATCATCTAAGTCGGCATCCATGGCCAGGCACTGCTGGTCCAGGATGGCCCTGGCGATTTCCTTGACATATTTATGAGGTCCGGCGACTTCACGCCACCAGATATTGCCGGCTCCTTCATTCCATTCACGCGTTTCCATATTCTCTCAGCTTCCTTTCGATATCGTCCCAATCGCCCATCATCATGTAGAAGTTGTAGCGGTTGAAGACATAGCCCTTCCCGCCTTCTTCCTGATGGAGGATGTTCAAATCGGTCATTTCATCAATCAGGGCCTGGAGCTGTTCATCTCGCATGTCGGCGATTTTATGGACTTCGTAAGCGGCGCACACATCCCGGATGGTGTCGAGGGTGACCGGCACGACCCGCTGCTGTTCATACTGGTACTGATAGGCGACGACGAGGGCGATGATGGCATAGTAATTGTCCGCATCCAGTTCCAGGGTAATCATGAACAGGTCATCGATTTTCTGCCGGAATTTTTCGTCCTTCAGCAAGTCTTTCAAGTAGCTTTCATCCAATGGATAAGGCGGCGTATTGCAGTCCGTGAAGAGCTGGTTCTTGTATTGGCTGCGGATACTTTCGACGAGGTTCTTGCCGTAATACTGGATCAGTCCCGGGAAGTAATTGGTCTGGGCCAGGATAGTGCTGATGATATCCTGGTTGCGGATTTCAAAACCCAGGTAGCTGAGCGGTTTTAAGAGGAGTTCGTTCGCTTCCAGGTAGCCGAAGGGCTTGACGACCAGGTGGTCCAGCTGGGCGAAGACGGTATTATCGCCTAACTGTCTCCGGTCGAAGCGGATGACGTTGTGCAGGCCGGCAAAGATGAATTTGAAATGGCCCGGCACGTAGTCGCGGATGTCCTTTAGCACTTCAATAGGACGGTTCTGCTGAGCCGCCGCATCGACGAGGAAATGGTCCGATTCGTCATAGAGGATCATGAGCTTGTCGATGTTTTTCTTTCCTTGTGACCACAGGTCTTTCAAGCTCCGCCCCAGTTCATCCCACGTCCGGACATGTTTGTTCAGGATGCCTGCCCGCCGGAGTTCGTCGCACGTATCGCCTAAGACAGCGTCGCCATCTTTGTTCTTGATGTCGAGGTAAATGGCATAGTTCCCCTGCTCCGGATGGTGGACCAGGTAGCGGGTCTGCCGCAAGAGGGCACTCTTGCCCAGCTGCCGGCCGCCATAGACGAAGACCGGGCCGGCCATGTCCTGGATGGCTGCCAATTCAGCCGACCGGCCAATGAACATTTCCGGCGGAATCCGGGCTTCACTGATGAAGGGCTGGACATAGGCAAAGGGCAATGCCAGGGCCAGCAGCTTATCGTTGCGGTCGTTCTTTTCAAAATGCGTCAGGTACAGGGCCAGGACCCGGTCCAGGACCAAGACGTTCTGCATATCCAGGTTGGTCTTCATGAGTCTGGCCAATTCGCGCCGATCCGAAAGGGTCAGGGCGGAGTCGAGGAAAAAGAGGGTCCCCTTTTCTTTGGCTACACTGAGCTGGGATATTTCATTGACGATGCTCTGCGGCGTGTGGCTGCCCCGGAAGAGGACGACATTCAGCCCATTGTAGTAGGCGCCGCTGCCAAAGACGGCAAAGGGATGGTGGAACCGGGGCGGATTCTTTTCGAACTTCACACTGTAACAGGTACAATTCTTTTCGGCCCGGCTGACCTGGATATCGGCGATGTTCCCATATCCCAGGCCCTCTAACAAGGGCTTCATCGATTTGCCGGGGGCGCTGGATTCAGCCGACCAGGCTTCGACGAAGTCGAGGCCGTCCTTTTCCTTGCGGTTCAGGCGGTCATGGACCCGTTTATTGCGGATTCCCGGTTTCTGGTCATAAATATTCTTTAGAGATAATTTTTTATTCTTGTTGCACAAATCGAATTCGGCCTGGTACTGTTCCAGGAATTGCGTGAACGTCTTCAGGCCGAAATCACCTTGATAATTCAGGATGAGCTTCATTTCACGAGGGCTCTTGTGAGCACAGCGGTGCAGGTAGTCTTCGACGATGGTCAGGTTGCCATGGTCGAGCCAGGCCTGAATCGGGTCCAGCCAGGACAAGTCTTCCTCCTGGATTTGGGAGAGGAACTGGTCCAATTCGCGCTGCACGCTCTGACGGCGCGGTTCCGCTTCTTCATCGATGTGTTTCAGGCAGCTCTGGAGCAAGTCCTTGTACAGGGCAAAGTTCTGGGTCTTTTTGAAGTGGCTCCGGGCGGTATCGGCTACGGAAAAATAATGTTCCATCCGTTCCTTACCGATGATCTTGCCATAATTAGCGGCTAATTCGACGTCGCTCCGGTAACTTTCCGTATCGTCTCCGGCGTACTGTATCCCGTTCTGCAAGACCAGGTCCCATTTGCCGATGCGTTTCACTGTATCGTCCAGGCCGGCGATTTCTTTGGCCAATCCCAGATTGTAACAACGGACGGCCTGGTGATATGCTTCCTGCCAGGAAAGGTCCGCCGTTTGGGACAAGCGTGCCTGGATATACCGCTGCAAGCGCGGGACGAGCGGGTATTCCCCGTCATAGTCCGGCATCAAATCGGGCAGATAATCCGAATCCAGTTCAAAGGCGTTAGCTTTTAGTAAAGGGGCATAGTAAGGTTCGCCGCTGGAACAGCCCTGGAACTGCCGGGTCAAGTCGTTCAATAAGGCCTGAAGCACGGCTTTCGCCAGCTCATCCATCACGGTATCTACGGTCTGTCCGGCCAGCTCCGCCTGGGCCTGTTGTAACAGATCCAACCCTTTTTGCCGCTGCTGCGCCAAGACGTCCGGTGAAAGGCCATGCTGGTTCTGCTCATGCTGTGCCGCCTGTTTGGCCAGGATATAGCGACAAAGGATGAGCACGGATTTCTTGATCAATTTGATTTGCTGCGTCGCATCTTTTCCCAGGAAGCGTTCGTTCTTTCGTTCGCCCACGGGAATACTGAACCAAACGCCGTCCAAATATTCTTTTACTTTATTTTCATTGACCAGGCGGTCTTCAATCCGATTTACTGGCGTATCCGCTGTCAAGGGCGCATTAAGGAAAGTATTACAAAAATCGCTGAGTTCCGTAAGGTCGAAGGCATCGACGTCTTTGAAATACGGGATGACCTGCCCACGGCCGCCGTATAACTGAGCGCGAAGGCCCCGCAGCCGGGGATGGGGCGACGGTTTCCGTTCATCCATGCACAGGGCCTGGTACTGTTCGGCTACGGCCTGACGGGCCCCATCGAGATCGACAGGCTGGCGGTCCGATGCGTGCTGCTGCAGACCATAGGCCAAGGACATACCTTGGGTATCGGCAAAGTTCTTGCATAAGGATACAAATTGTTTCAACATCGGAATGGCTGTAAAGGCTTCATTCGGTTCTTCATTGATGCGGCTCCACGTCTTGCTCAGTAAGTAGCCTTTCGGTTCAGCCGGAGCAAAAAAGGCGCGGACCATGGCGGCAGCATTCAGGACATCCCGGGACTGGCCCATTTCGATGGCCGGCAGGGAAATCATGGAATCCCAGAAATCGAAGCCGTCGGAATGGGCAGCCGGGTCATACAGCGGATCGTCGAGGATATAGGCGATTTCATCAGACAAAGCGTCCCAAGCTTCTTCGTCAGGACCAGCCGTGCTGGCCAGGGCATGGAGCCAGAAACTGCCTTCGGCCCGATGGCCTTTCTGGAGCAGCTGGCAGAAGGACTGCAAAGCGTCGACCCTATCCGTGACTGCATCAGCCGTCGAGTCAGGAACTGCTTCTTCTGACGGTACCGATTCTGGCTGGGCTTCTTCCGTTTTTTCTGTTTCTTCCGGTTCTTCTGGTACCCCAGGTGCATCGGATTCATCTGGCCCATCCAGGTCCGGGACTTCCGCGACATGTTCATTGAGGAACAGCATTTTCTGCGTCTTTTCCCGGATATCCAGGCAATCGGGGATATCCACTTCGGCTTTCTTCACAGCTACGGCAAAGAGGTCATCGGCCGTCAGGACTTCGCCTTTTGACGAAAATCGGGGATATCCACTTCGGCTTTCTTCACAGCTACGGCAAAGAGGTCATCGGCCGTCAGGACTTCGCCTTTTGACGAAAAGAGAAAATCCCCCTTTTCATCGGGATGGGTCAAGGCCACATAGATATCTTCGGTCCCGAAACGGGTCATCCAGGGCTTGGCGTCTTCCCGGGAATCAATCAAGAGCAGCTTGACAGCCGTCGATTTCGCCAGGTACTGGAAGTCTTTCTGATCGGCTTCCAGCTCGGCTTCCGAAAAGGGTGGCCTGATGAGGAGGCATGCCGGCAGGAAGGTTCCATCATCGACCACCATGGACTTCCCAAAAATCACATAGCCAAAAAAGGCTTGGCGCTGAGCCCTGAAAAAGGCTATTTCATAGGGACTGTGATCCAATACCTGAAGGACGAAGCGCTCCATTTCATATAAGCGGCTGAAGCAGGTCCAGTCCGTCATTCTCGTAAAATATGGGATATTGAAATATTTGCGCACTTTGTCACGCTTCAAGACGTCATACGTCTCTGGCGTGAGCCGGTAAAAGGGCTGCGTTCCCCACTGATATTTGGCGGCCAGGCCCCAGTCCAGGAAGCGGCTGCGGATGGCTTGGAGACTGTTTTCAAACGTATCGGCGCCCATTCTTTTCTGCTGTTCCTGCAAGCCCCTCGACAGCCGGGCTTCTTCCCCTTCCCCGACAAAATCATGGAAACAGAGGGCCATGAGCCAGAAGATAGCCATCCCTTCGGTCTGTTCAGCGAACTGCTGGATGTCATGGGTAAAGGATTTAGCCCCTTTCAATTTAGCACGCAAGGGCTTCTGTTGAACCAAAGCCACGCCGTCAGGCATAGCCGGCGCCAAATCGGCCTTTTCCAGGGCCGGTACGGGTGTTGGTTCCGGTTCCGGAGTGAAAGCCAGTGTAGGCGGTACTTTTGCCGTAGGTTCCTCGGGAGCCGCAGTCGACTGCCCTTCTGTCAAGCGGAAATCATGATAGATGCAGGCCAGGCTGATATCGCCGCCGAACTGGCTGCGCAGGGAATCGGCCAGGTCCCGGTCCAAGAGGGGTCCGTCGAAGTGGACGGCTTCCAGGAAGCGGATATATTTTTCTGCCCGTGCCGATAGCTCGTCGAAGGTCAGGGACAGGCCCAACAAGGCCTTGACATCGCCCTGCATCTGGCGGAACTGGCTGGCTATGGACTCATCGGTTCCCACATAGGCCACGTCGAATATGCCTTCCAATTGATGTACCATGGCTTTCATAGCCTCGCGGTTTTCCTGTTCCCGATGCCAAGCTTCAATCCGTTCCCCTAATTCATCGGCTTTATCGGCCGTCGCAATCTGGACCTGTGCCAGGGCCTGACATAGCGCATCCTGGGCCTGGCTCAGTGCTTGCAAATCGTCCCGGACGGCTTGCTGCTGACGTTCCGGAAACCACAATCCATTATCCAAGGCTACACATAACTCCTGAATATGCTGCCGGCTGTCTTTACGGACAACCATCATATGCTCGTAGAGTTCTTTAAGCTTTTCATATTTATCCATTCCGGTCATCTCCTATTCCGTACTTTCTTGACTCACTGCGAACCGCTCTATTTATTAATTCGATACAAAATAGTAAAATCCTGCACCATTTTTTTATCCAGTATTTACGCATTTCATACATTCCTTTGCTATACTGAAAAAACTAGCATAGAAAAGGAATGATAGAGAGTGAAGAAACTGACTTATGAAAATATTGCCCATGCGAAAGAGTTGAATGTCTAAAAACATGTTGTAGAGAAAGGAATCATGCATATGCTACGTTATGGAAAAGGAACATTTCTCACTACGGTGATGGCCGGGCTGCTGACCCTGTCTCTGATTACGGCAGGATGCGGCAGTACGACACAGACTAAGAGTACTGCCGTTTCAGTCAAGGCCATGAAAGTCCTCCAACAGGATACGGCTGTGAGCCACGACTATTCTGGATAGATCAAATCGACTAACGCCGTCACGATCAAGCCCCGCGTCTCTGGGGAAATCGTGGAGAAATACTTCACGTCTGGCGCCCCTGTCGAAAAGGGGCAGGCCTTATATAAAATCGACGACCGCCAATATGAATCGGACGTCCTCTCGGCTAAATCGAATGTCGACAAGGCCCGGACGACGCTCAATAACTCCCTCGTCGACTTGAACCGCTATCAGCAGTTGGCAGCATCCGGCGCCGTAGCGGAACAGACCTTGACGAATCAGCAGGCGACGGTAGACAGCAATCAGTCGAGTTACGACGATGCCAATGCCCTCTTGCAGAAGGCCCAGGAAAATTTAGACGATACGATTATCCGGTCGCCGATTGCCGGCAAGCTTTCTGTCGACGATGTCCCCAGCGGGACCTATGTCACGGCTGGCAATACGGCTTTAGTATCGGTCGGTTCGATCAACCCTATCTACGTCCAGTTCTCGATCAGTGAAAATGAATTCTTGAATTTCCGCATGGCCGATGACAAGGATGCCAATGGGCCAGAAAATCATACGCCGCCGACAGCATCCCTGACCTTGAGCAACGGCAAGAAATACGACGAAATCTCAACATCATACCAGTTCGACCGGGAAGTCTCGGACAGTACGGGGACGATTACGGTCAAGGCCCTCTTCAATAATGCCGATGGCGTTCTCCTGCCGGGGATGTTCGCCCGCGTCACTATGGAAGGCCAGCCTTTGAAGGATGCTATCCTTGTGCCTCAGCGTGCGGTCCAGCAGGTCCTGGACCAGTCCTTTGTCATCGTTGTCGGGAGCGATAATAAGTCCGTCGCCCGCGTCGTCACCTTAGGCGACCAGGTTGGCAGCTATTATATCGTCAAGAGCGGCCTCGACAAGGATGATGTCGTCGTCGTTGAAGGCTTGAGTAATTTGAAGGAAGGCCAGGACCTGGACGTCACTATGACCACGGCTGATGAATTGGGCCTGTCCCTGACAGCCGATGACTCTTCTTCTACGTCGTCCGTATCGCTTACGGCTAAATAAGGAGGCGCGTCATGTCTAGTTTCTTTATCCGACGGCCTATTTTCGCCATCGTCATTTCCATTATCATCGTCATCTTGGGGGCCTTATCCCTCCTCTCCTTACCGATTGCCCAGTATCCGCAGATTTCGCTGCCGACAGTCAATCTGAGTACGACGTACACCGGCGCTAATGCGACGATCGTCAATCAGACTGTCGCCCAAGTCATCGAAGACCAGCTCAAAGGCGTCGACGATATGTCTTATATGTCCTCGACGTCGAGTAACGACGGCTCGTATAGCCTGTCTGTCGTTTTCAGCTTGGACAGTGACGGCAATACAGATGCCATCAACGTCCAGAACGACGCCAATCTAGCCAAAAACAGCCTGCCCAGCGACGTACAGACCCAGGGGCTGACCGTTCGCAGGTCGTCAGGCGACATGGTCCTCATGGCCAACCTTTATTCGCCGAACGGAACGTATAACCAGGCTTTCCTCAAGAATTACGCCGATATTTACTTGCTCGATAAAATCCAGCGCATCGACGGCGTCGGCAACGTCAATACCTTTGGTTCCAGCTATGCCATGCGCGTCTGGCTCAATCCGGAAAAACTGGCTGAACGCGGCCTGACCGTATCGGACGTCGTCTCGGCCATCAAAGAACAGAATATGTCGGCTCCGGCCGGGACCATCGGCAGCCTGCCGGCTCTGGCCACACAGGAAAAGCAATACAGCGCTAAAGTCGAAGGCCAATTGACGACGCCGGAACAATTCGGCAATATTATCTTGAAATCGGCTTCAAACGGCCAATTCGTCTACCTCAAGGATGTAGCCAACATCCAGACGGGGACGCAGAACGAAAGCAGCAATTCCAAGATTAACGGGAAGACCGGTATCGGCTTCGGTATCCAGCTTTCCAGTGACGCCAATGCCTTAGATACGATTACGGAAGTCAAGAAGGTCCTGGACCAGGCTAAGGAAACATTCCCGCCTGACCTGGATTATACCATCGTCATGGACAATACGAATTTCATCAATGCTTCGATTAACGAAGTCAAAGATACCTTCGTCGAATCGCTGCTCCTGGTCATCCTCGTCGTCTTCGTCTTTCTGCAGAAATGGCGGACGACGCTTATCCCAGTCCTGGCCGTGCCCGTTTCTATCGTCGGCACTTTTGCTTCTTTCAAAATCCTCGATTTCACCATCAATACGCTGACCCTGTTCGCCATGGTCTTGGCCATCGGCCTGGTCGTCGACGACGCTATTGTCGTCATTGAAAACGTTGAAGAGCATATGTCCAAGGATAAACAGTCTGCTAAGGATGCGACGGAAGCAGCCATGAAAGAAGTCCAAGGGCCCATCATCGCTACGACAGCCGTCTTGGCTTCGATTTTCATTCCCGTCGCTTTCATCGGCGGTGTCACTGGCGTCCTGTACAAGCAGTTCGCCGTGACCATCACCATTTCCGTCGTCATTTCGGTTTTCGTCGCCCTGACCTTGACGCCAGCCTTATGCGGTGTCCTTCTGAAGCCCGGCGACAAGGCCATCCAAGGCGGGCCGTTAGGCGCCTTCTTCCGCGGGTTCAACCGGGCTTTCGACCATTTCAAGGACCGCTACACGGGGAAAGTCGGCTGGATGATCCGTCATCTGAAATATGCCGCTGTCTTCCTCATCCTGGTCACGGGCCTCATGGGCATCTGCTACCAGGTCCTGCCTTCGACGTTTGTCCCCGATGAAGACCAAGGCGTGTTCATGGCCAGCATCACCATGCCTGAAGGGACTTCCTTGAACCAGACTGTCAAGACCGTCGACGCGGCAGCCGAAGAGACACGGCAGATTCCCGGTGTCAAAGATGTCATGACCCACGCCGGCGGTTCCCTTTGGAGCCGTCGGCTCAGAATACATCATCCGCCAGCTGGCAACTTTGTTCAATGCCAACACGAGCGGCTTTTTGAACAGTGTCTACATGCAAATCGGCGTCATCATGATTATCGGCCTGGCAGCGAAGAACGCCATCCTCATCGTCGAGTTCGCCAAAGAGCGCGTCGACAAGGGCATCGACCCGATGGAAGCCGTCGTCATCGCATCCAAGCTGCGCCTGCGGCCAATCCTCATGACGGCCTTTACGGCCATCATCGGCTGCCTGCCCCTGGCCTTTGCCAGCGGAGCTGGTGCTGGAGCCCGCTGCGGCATGGGTGTTGCCGTTGTCGGCGGTATGACCTTTGCCACCCTATGTGGCCTGCTCCTTATCCCGGCATTCTATATCATCTCCGAAAAAATGGCCCGCAACTTCTGGAAAGCCACGGGACTGAAACGAATCAAATTCAAATACCGCATGTTGAGGCGGTGAAAAAAAGCTTGTCGCATGTGCGACAAGCTTTTTTAAGTGGTTAGTAGCTAGTGGTTAGTGGTTAGCGGATGGTTTTAAATTTAAAGCAATCGCCTCAAACATCATACATCAAACTTCAAACATAAAAGAGAACGTGGCCTCGCATGATGGCAGAAACCTTCACGCGACACCATCCCTACTCATGTACGATGAGTTCCAAGATGTCTGGCCGGGTGTAGTGGCCGGCGGCGTCAAATTCCATGTGGCGCAGGATGACTTGGTCCAGGTCCAGGTCGGCGTAGATGATGGCTTCCTGGTCCCAGACGGGTTCGGTAACGTAATGGCCGCACGGGTCGATGATGCAGCTGCCGCCGCGGCAGGTCCCCTGATTCAGCTTAGATACGGCTTCGCTTTCAACCAGGTCTGCCGGATACATGTCCTTGGTAAAATACTGGTCGACGTTGAAAACGTAGCAGCGCCCTTCGATGGCGATATGCTTGATCGTATCCTGCCATTCTGGGTTATCATTCGTATTCGGTGCCAGATAGAGGCTGACGCCTTTCTGGTACAGGGCCGTCCGGGCCAGGGGCATGTAATTTTCCCAGCAAATGAGCGAACCCATGGGCCCCCACGGCGTCTGGACGACGGGGAAATACGTGGCTGGCTCATGCGAGTCGGCCCAGATATAGCGTTCGGCACCGGTCGGCTTGATTTTCCGGTGATGGGCGGCCAGTGTGCCGTCCGGCGCAAAGATGACGTTGCTGCAATACAGGGAATACGTCGTCTCGTCCCGTTCGGTAATGCCCAGGCTGACATAAGCCCCAGCGGCCTGAGCCGCAGCGGCGATGTCCTGCAGGTCTTCACGGACGATAACGGACTGGTCGTAATAGCGCTTCCAGTCGGCCCGTTCCGCTTCGGACCGGCTGCCGACGGTAAAGCCAAAGGTCAGGCCATAAGGATAACATGGGACCAGCGATTCGGGAAAAACGATGAGCTGTGCCCCCTGCTGGCCGGCAGCTTTGATCTGGCAGGCTACTTTTTGTAAGGTCGCCTTTTTATTGAACATGACCGGTGAGGCCTGTATGATGGCGGCGTGTAATGTTTTTTGTAGGTTTCTCATGATAGATTCTCGCTTCCGATAAATTATAGTCTATAGGACGAGCTGGTGAAAGGCCTGGCCGTCCAGGTCCTTCCAGGTGAAGGTATTCCCATCCCAGAGGAGATAGCTGTGCGGGCTATTGTCTTTGGGGAGAGACGTCGAGCCGGGATTCAAGTAATAGTTATCTTGGCCGAAGGGCTGCCAGACCGGGACATGGGTATGGCCATGGAGCAGGATGTCGCCGGGCTGCATGGGCGGCAGGGATTCCAGGTTGTAACGGTCGCCATGGGTCGCATAGACGAGGCGGCTGCCCTGGGTCAGGATGGCATAGGTGGCCATGATGGGGAATTCCAGTACCATTTGGTCTACATCGGCGTCACAATTTCCACGGACACAGAAGATGGAGTCTTTGACTTCGTTGAGCATGGCAAAGACTTCCTTCGGGGCATAGTCTTTGGGCAAGTCATTGCGCGGCCCGTGATAGAGGATATCGCCGAGCAGGACCAGGCGGTCAGCCCCTTCCCGCTTCCAGGCGTCGAGCATACGGCGGCAGTAATAAGCCGAACCGTGAATATCTGAAGCAATGAAGAATTTCAACTTATTTCGCTCCTTTCTTGGCGTCGATGGCCGCAAAGACCGTGCAGTAATTGCCTTCCGGTGTCCGGCATTTCGAGCAGTGGACACAGCGGGCCGGCCGCAAATCACCTTGGATCCAGCGGTGAACTAAATCCGGTTCCGATAACAAAGGACGGCATAGGCCGATACCAGCCAGTTTCGACGTCTTCAAGGCCGTTTCCATTTGCTTCGGGTCCTTGAAGCCGCCGGTCACATAGACAGGGACACTCACGGCGTCGGCTATGTCTTTGGCGTAATCGAGGAAATAGCCGCCGTCGCGGACGACGTGGCCATCCCATTCCAGACCGATTTCCTGTTGAGCCTTGCCGTGGATATTGCCGCTCACTTCGATGGCGTCGATGCCCGACTGCTGCAGGCGCCGGCAGATATCCAACGATTCGGCGAAGGTCAGGCCGCCTTCAAAGAAATCGGAACAGGTAATCTTGATCCAAATGGGAAAATGCATTCCTACGGCCTTGCGGATGGCGGCAATGATATCGCCGACGATGCGGTAACGGTTGGCCGGCGAACCGCCATAGGCATCACTGCGCCGATTATAATAGGGACTGAGGAACTGGTTGAGCAGGTACGAATGGCCGCCGTGGATTTCAACGGCATCGAAGCCGCTGTCGCGGACGCGCTTGGCTGCCTGGGCATATTCGTCGATGAGGTGCCGGATATCATCCGGGCTCATGGCGACACCGACGGTCCCGGTCTTGCGTTCCGGCACGGCCGACGGCGAAAAAATCGTCCGCCCTTCCCGTTCAAAGGTCGTCTTGGTCCCGCCATAGGCGATCTGCATCATGATTTTCGATCCATAGGCGTGGACGCGCCGCGTCAATTCCTGGTACTGCGGAATGAAGGCATCGTCATAAATGCCCATCATGCCGGCATTGGGCCGGTCTTTCCCATCGACGCGGGCATAGCCCGTACAGATCAGGCCCACTTCATTCTTGGCCAGCTGGTCATAGATGCGGTACTGTTTTTCCGACATATAGCCCTCATCATCGGCCAAAGCTTCCCACGTCGCACTGCGGAGGATGCGGTTGCGCACGGGCATCCCGGCGATGACGGCATGTTCCAATAATTTCATATATAATCCTCCTTTTTGTCGATTGGCCAACTAGCCACTAGCCACTAGCCACTAGCCACTAGCCACTAGCCACTAGCCACTAATCCAGTATACGAATTTTTCGCTGAAACTGCAAGGGATGAACGGACGACCGCAGCCAGCCGACTGACAGCCCGGCGAAATTCTTCCGGCGTCGTATAGGCATAGGATAAACGCAGTGACTGGGTATGGCGGCTGGAATAGATATCGCCAGGATTGATGAGGATCCCGGCCTCTGCCGCCTTGTGGAAGAGCATCTCCATAGGCAGCCTGTCGCGGAGGGTGAGCCAAATATAGAAGCCGCCCTGCGGTACCTGCCAATCCGCAAGACCCGCAAAGTCTTCGTCCAAAACTTGGCAGGCCGCCTGGCAGCGTCGCTGCAATTCGCATCGCAGCCATCCAAGATACTGTGCATAGCGGCCACTGGTCAGGAAGCGGGCCAAGACTTGCTGAGACAGGGAGCTGGCGCCATAGTCAATCTGCATCTTGACGTCACCCAGGCGCTGTACGACTGGTTCCGGCGCAATCATCCAGCCGATGCGCAGCCCTGGTGCCAAGGATTTGGAAACACTGCCCAAATAAAGGACCTGACCTCCTGTATCCAGGCTTTTCAAGGATGGCGGCGGCGTTCCGTCAAAGGTCAATTCCTCATAAGCTCCGTCTTCGATGATGGGCAGGCCATAGCGGCTGCACAACGCCAGGAGTTGGACACGGCGCTGACGGCTCATAGTCCGGCCCGTCGGGTTGTGGTTCGTCGGGATGGTATAGAGGACGCTATTGACTATATCTGAAGACTGGCGCAAGTGCTTCTCCAATGCTTCCAGGGATAGGCCCTGGTCGTCCATGGGCAGGCCGCAGAGGCGGAGATGTGCAGACTGGAAGACCTGGAGCGATTTGACATACGTCGGGTCTTCGACGTAAACCGTCGCCCCGCCGCGGAGAAGCCCAGCCGATATGAGCTGGAGTCCCTGTAGGGCGCCCGACGTAATCAGGATGGACGACAGGGACACAGCCAGTCCCCGTTTCCGGGCATAGTCTGCCAGGGCCTGACGTAGGACAGGCATCCCCAGGGGCTCGACATACCCCAGGGATGTAATGGCATCGGCCACATCCCGCAAAGTCTGACGGAAGGCATCCTGCGGGAACAGCCTAGGGTCCAGTTCCCCCGTACCGAGACGGATCAGGCGGTCATCGAACTCTAAGCTATTGATGGCCTGGACGATTTCCTGATTAGCCCGGAAATAACCAGCTGTCATGTAGCGGTTCCAATCCGGCTGAACCGGCAGACGCAGGGACCAGGCCGTACTGGCTACGACCGTCCCCTGGCTGCCCCGGCCCTGGAGTACGCCCGCTTCCAGCAGCGGCTTCAGAGCCTGATTCAGGGTACTCCGGTTCACCTGGAAGTGCCGGGCCATAGCGCGCTGAGATGGCAGGCGCGTCCCGGCTGGCCATTCACCACTTTCCATTTTTCCATACATCCATTCGAGGATCTGCCGGTATACGGGCACAGGCTGCGCCGGATCCGGATGCCATTCAATCTGGACAGGAATATGCCGCTTCATCACCTCATCTCCTTTTGGTTGGTATAATTCATGTCGCTTTGGCGGGTTGGAATCCCGTTTCTCTCTGTTATACTGTGATTATACCACATGAACCAACCGGTTTTGGTTGGAAAAGGAGGCTTTTTTATGTTCTTTTTTCAAGGCCTGACCATGGGGCTGGCCTACGTCGCCCCTATTGGCATGCAGAATCTCTTCGTCATCCATTCGGCGTTATCCCATTCCCTGCGCCGCGCCGTCGCGACGGCGTTCATCGTCCTTTTCTTCGACATCAGCCTGTCGCTGAGCTGCTTTTATGGCATCGGCACGCTGCTGAATCATCTTCCCTGGCTCAAAGTGGTCATCCTGGGCACAGGCACGCTGCTCATCCTCTACATGGCCTATGGTATGATCCGCCAGGTCCCGGATGCGCTGACCCTCAAAGACCAGCCAATTTCCCTGGGCCAGACCGTTTCCAAAGCCTGCATCGTCACCTGGATGAACCCCCAGGCCATCTTAGACGGCACAATGCTCCTCGGCGCCTTCCGCATCACCCTGCCTGCTACAGAAGCCATGACGTTCCTGACGGGCGTCCTCATGGCCTCAGGCCTCTGGTTCCTTTCCCTCACGGGCTGCGTCGCCGCCTTCCGCCACGCCATTACACCCGGCATCCTGCGCGCCATCAATATCCTCTGCGGCACGGTCCTCATGCTGTACGGCCTCCACTTAGGCTATACCTTCGTACAGCTTTTTTAACCTGATTCTGCAAGAAGTCTCCCGCCTCTTTAGGCGGTGAGATGAATT
>ERZ840096.1973-NODE-1973-length-18577-cov-4.302451_pt1 | contig 18577 bp, 15 predicted proteins | sample MGYA00519878_ERZ840096 | MGnify/ENA primary metagenome ERZ840096 (study PRJEB31850, sample SAMEA3708865) | human gut metagenome | biome: human gut; feature: human-associated habitat; material: faeces | place: China | collected 2014 ...
CCGGTGGATTCTTATCAAACAGTATTCTCGATTCCCTTATTTCATCTAAACTCTTTACTCTTTTGCTCATATTTCTTTTATTCCTTTACAGGCATGAATACATCCGCAACCATGGTTTCATCCTCTTCATTCCTGTCCACATAGATAGTATAATTGCAGCCATCCAGCTCAATATCATTCTCAAATGCATAAACTCCAAGCTTGTCATAGGCAAATTTCAGCTTATCCTCCGGTCCGATATAACGTGCATAGAGACAGTTCTTTACACGTAAAATGGAATCCATCTTGTAAGGTGGTTCTACGTTATGGATGAAGTTGTCTGTCTGAAGCATAAACTGCATTTTAATATCTACAGCTCCGTCATCTTTAATTTCAAAACTCGTAGCCTGAATTAATGGCCCAATCTGTTTTGCTCCATGAGTTTGTATATAAGTATTCAATTTATTGATTTCAATGTCAAAAAGTTCATCCGATTCAGATTCTAAATCCACCTGCACAGATAATACATTTTGAAGTTTTAAAATTTTGTGTTCTGAAAGAGTTATTGTGTTCATATATTTTTATCCTAACTTTTAATAATTGTTTTTTTTATTTGCTTTTAATAAAAAAATTAAATTTAAAACATTTCCAACAATTACAATCAGCACTGTGAATATACTCAATACACCCTCAGCATTTGGAATAACAAATATTGAACATAAAATTAGTAAAAATTGTACTATCACATATATTATTATTTTATTCTTCATCTGATAATTTCTCCCTTTATAATAAAATATTCTATAACTTACCTACTATAATAGTAGGTAAGTTTTTGTTCCTAGCAATATATATATCTTACTTTCTTCCCATTATATAATTTTCCAGATTTTAATATCGGAATATATGTGTTTAATCCACCTTTCGATGCCGCATAGCTCCAAACGGCTGCTGCAATTCCACAAGCTCCTGCTGTAACTCCTCCAGCTATTGCTCCTATTGGACCTGTCAAAGCTCCTATAATTGACGCTACACCAGATATAACTCCATAAGCAAGTGCTATTTTAGAACATTCTGCTGCTGTAAAGTGTACCCTATATGTATCAAACAATTTTCCCGAAGAGTATTTAGATACTCTAATTCCCCCTTCCATATAAGTCATCTCCTCTTCATTCATAACAGCATAACTGCTAGGGAGCACCAGTGCTCCATCGTAACACATATCCATGTATGTGTACCTCCTTTTTTCTTTGTTTTATTTTTGCCATTCCCGTCTGCAGACAGTCCTGACTCTATGTAAAGCTTTTACATACAAAAATTAATCATCTATGTGTAGCTCATTACACCTTTATCGTTCGATTCCACTGAATCTTCACACTGTTTTTCTTTTATTTCATCTTCTCTGATAACAAAATTTCCCTGCTGCATTTCCCACAATCTGTAATACAGTCCTTTCCTCTCAAGCAACTGCTGATGTGTTCCCTGTTCTACAATTTTCCCTTTATCCATTACTATTATCTTGTCACAGTTTTTTACTGTTGCAAGCCTGTGCGCAATAATGAGCATGGTCTTTTTTCTGAATTTATTGTATATCATATCGAAGATTATATTTTCCGTTGCAAAATCCAGATTACTTGTGGATTCATCCATGATATAAAACTGATTTTCCTTTAGAAATGCTCTTGCAAGTGCAATTCGCTGTTTCTCGCCTCCACTCAGACCATTTCCTGCTTCCTCAAGATAAGTATAATACTGCATCGGCAATCTCTTTATGAATTCATGGGCATCAGCGGCTTTGGCAGCCTCTTTTACCTCGTCAAGCGTTGCACTCTGTCTCGTAACTCTTATATTGTCATAAATACTTTTTGAAAAAAGCTCTATATTCTGTGGCACATATGATATCGCATGACGTATATCGTCATTCTTATATTCTGATATCTCCATCCCATCTATAGTTATATTCCCCGCCTCCGGCTCATAATATTTGAGCAGTAGCTTGGCTATTGTAGATTTTCCGCTTCCGCTTGCCCCCACAAGTGCCACTTTCTGTCCTTTTTCTATAATAAAGCTCACATCATCCAAAGCCGGTTTTCTGTTTCCGTATCTGAAAGTGACATGATCAAGCTTAATATCTCCATCAATGCTTGATATCTCCTGATACTGTCTCTCGCTTTTCTGTTCTCTCTCATAATCCATGATTTCAGAAAGCCTTTTCATTGAAATATTTGCTTCCTGAATGGATAACTGAAGGCTTACCAGATTGCCTATAGGATCCATAAAGTATCCTGCAAGTGTGTTAAATGCCATGAAGCTTCCAAGCGTCATGTTGTTATTTATGACCTGCATTATTCCTACATACAGAAGCACCAGATTCCCAACTCCCGATATAACACTCGATATTGTTGACTGCACGTTTGAAAGCATGCCCTCTTTATAACTTATTCTAAGAGATTTTATGTATTCCCGCTCTATGCTTTCGAGCTCTATATCCTCATTAGCATTTCCCTTTATTGTCTCAACTGCGCGAAGCCCTTCTATTATTTCCGAGTTGAGTATGGATGACTGCTGCATCTGTTCTTCGTTTATCTTCTTATATGGCTGTTTAAATATAAATACGAGCACAATACTTATGAGTGTCATCATTATGATCACTGCAAAAAGCTTTGGATTCATCTGAAAAAGTATTACTCCGGTTATCAAAGCCATTGATATGTCCATGATCAGTGATAATGCTATACTGGTAAATATGTCTTTTATGGTAAATGCATCCGAAAACCTGGTTGTAATATCACCGGTCTTACGGCTCGCAAAAAATTTCATCGGTAATTTGTATATATGTTCAAAATACCCCAGCATAAGTGGTATATCTATCTTTATTGACAGGTGCATAAGAATCCACTGTCTCACAAAACTTACAAATGTAGATGTCAATGATATTCCAAGAAATACCGCAAGCATCATCTTTAATACATCTTTTTGCTGATACGGAAGTATTTCATCATATATTATATTGTTAAAAAGTGATGATAAAATTCCCAGAAGCGTAACCAGAAGTGATGCTACAAGAGCATATATAAACAGCTTCTTCTGTGGAAGCAGCAGCTTTATATATCTGTCGAATAACTTCGTTCCCTTTATCTTTTCACGCTCAAACTCACTATTTGGTTTCAGCAGGAGCATGGCCCCTGTAAATTTCTTATAAAACTCGTCTATAGTCAGTCTCTCAAGATCCTTAGCCGGATCACCTATTATCACATACTTTTTTGTGATTCTGAATATCACTACAAAATGCGATAAGCCTTCCTTTGTCACGATATTTGCTATAGCCGGTAATGTATATCTGCTAACAAAACCCTCTTTATCTACTTTTACAGCCTGACAGTTAAATCCAAGTTCTTCTGCACACTTTGACAATCCTATAAGGTTTGTTCCTTTCAGGTCTGTTCCCATCATATCACGTAATTTTGTAATTGTTGTCTCTTTTTTATAGTGCAGACAGACCATGCCCATGCAAGCTGCTGCACAGTCTGTTGCATCATGTTGTTTTATGAAAGTGTATCTCATTCTTTATTCCCTTATCAACCAGATTTCAATAACTATAATCCTAATAGTTTTTTTATTATAAGCCATACGTCACTGTTCATTGATGTATTATTCATTCTTTAGTACCTCTCTTTCGTTTATATAAAAACAGTACCACTTATTCTAACTTGTTTTCAACACCTTAAGAATGAGCGGTACTTTTTTTGTAACGAATGGTATTTATTTTTTTATTGCAATACTTACACTAAACTTTCCATCATCTGCGCAAAAGTTATAATTTCCTTCACACAGCCTGACTTCATCTATTATATTACTTACCCCATATCCATGTGATAATCTATCATCCTTTGATGTATATCTCCCCAACTTAGATATATCAACTTCCCATTCAATAGGGTTCTCTATCATAATGACCATATAATTTTTCACATTTGATATATTAATCATAATTTCTTTCTTTTTTTTCTGTAATCTACTACATGCTTCAACTGCATTTGAAATACAATTTGAAAGTATTGTACAAATTGTTAAATCAGAAATTTCATTCCTGCCACTAAAATTTCCCATACAAATAAACTTAATTAATGGATTTTTTTGATTAAAGTAATAGATAATTGCATCAATTATTCCGTTATCATAATATGATTCCAATTTTTTACCTATATCATAATGCATTTTGATGTCATATATATACTTAACAGCTTCATCATATTGTTCTGTATCTAACAGATTATACAATATATTTATATGAGCATTCATATCATGTTTTATTTTCCGTATTTCTCGCATATGAGAATACAATTGACTATAATGTTCTTTTTGAATAATCAGATAGTTTTGTTTTATCTTATTATCTATCTCAAGTTGCTTCTTATATGCACCCAAAAACATAAAAACAATTCCAAATATTCCTAACATAACAAATGAAATCATTGTTAATACATTTATTACAATTTTAAGTCTATCCTGACCAGGTAAAATTATATCATCGGTCATTACAATTATTCCCATATTGATTATTTCTATCATGGACGAAGCCATAAAATATATAGGATCAATACGCGCTATCATGGACGACACTTTTTTGAATTGATTTATTATTTTGCCAATAAGACAAATTATAATAATAGTAATTATGTATACCACTAACTCATTATTGCTGCCAACTATAATTTTAATCGGATATTCTATTACATCGATATATCCATATGCAAACAAAAACACTGCTAATTTACGCCACATCGTTTCTTTGAATAGTATCCCTGTAGCAATTAAAGCACTCGGAAGCGCTAATATGGTATACCATATGCTTTGTGTCGGTCGAATAAAGATAACAATAATTTCACCTAACTGCATTAACATTATGAGCATAAACGCAAAATATTTTTTTAACTTGATATCACCAATCTCCAGCTTACATATCAGCCATTCAAATAATATTAATTCTAAAATCATCTATCTGCTCTTTCAACCCTTGCCACTTTACACATATAATTAAAAAAATCTTCTTGTATTTGTTTTTTCATTCTTCTACTCCTCTTTAGCTTCACCCCATCTGTCATAATTATCTCATCTCCAATTGTATTAACATTTTCAAAATTAATTATAACACTCCTGCTTATTCTGGCAAAATTCATATCCTTCAACATTTCATAAAGCTGTGATACACCTTTATCTGTAATAAAATATTCGCTCCCATCTAACATGTATATCTTTAAGTACCTTCCCTGTGCAATACCATACACTATATCTGAAATTTTAAACTTTGTCAGTCCACTTATAGTATTTAGAAAAATCCATTTTACTCTTCTATTAATAATATTTATCGCATGAAGCAATTTCTTTTCCATTTCCTCATCCTTCACAGGCTTCTTAATAAAATCTGTAACATTTTGCCCATATGCTTTACTCATTATTTCATCATGGCTAGTACAGAAAATAATCAGTACCTCATTGTCCGTCTGTTCCAACAAATCACGGACTTTCAGACCATCTATGTGTTCCATCTCCATGTCTAGTATCAATATATCAGGTTTCTCACAATCCATAACCTGAATTCCTGACTCATACTGGATAATTTTAACTTCTATATCATTTTTTAAAGCTATAGTTCTTATACTTTCCGATATTTTTATTCTACATGCTTCTTCATCATCACATATTCCAATTCTGTACATCATCCTGTATTCCTTTTCTAAACTTACTCTATAATAAATAATATACAATCTATAATTCATTTGCAATCAAATCTGCATAAATGACATAAATTCGCACATAAATGATATTTCACGCATTTATGGATAAGCTTAATCAGGATGGCATAATCAATTTTATAAAGTATAGAATTACAGACTTTAAGAAGGATCTCAAGACTATGGTTGCTGATTAATATGTCTTAAATCCGCGATATCACAAGCTTTCCATCCTGCACATCAACCCTGACCTTATTAGACTCTATCCCCGCTGCCTCAAGCATCTCATCAGTGAGTTTTATCCTGTGCGCCTTGTCCAATACCGTATATTCCATTGCAGGGTGTTTCTTCAATTTCTCCGTGCTTACCTTTCCGTCAGATATAAGCACTGTGCGGTCTACACGGCCTGCAAGTGCCATATCGTGTGTGACTATGATGATGGTTATACCAAGCTCTTTGTTCAGCTTATGAAACAGCTCATAGATTGTATCAGCAGTCCTTGTATCAACAGCTCCGGTCGGTTCATCCGCAAGCAGTATGTCCGGCTTATTTGCCAGGGCCACCGCTATCGCTGCGCGTTGCTGCTCTCCTCCCGATAGCTGAGCCGGAAGCTTATCCTTATGCTCCTGTAATCCCACTGCATTTAACAGTTTAAGGGCATAGCTTTTATTATTATCCTTGCGTTTTTTTATAATTTCTCCGTGTTTTAAATTATCGGTATTTCCGGTATTTTCAAACATCATCACTGCCTCGACATTCTGCAGCACAGTCAGGTATGGGAACAGATTTTTGGCACTTTTCTGCCACACAAAGCCCACCTTGTCCCTGCGGTATCTCACCATTTCAGCTTCTGAATATGTGGAAATATCTTTTCCGTCAATAGTGAGCACTCCCGCCGTGGGTGTTTCCAGTCCTCCTATCATATTTAAAAGGGTGGATTTTCCGCTGCCGGATTTTCCTATTACCGCAAGCATCTCCCCTGTTTCCACCGTCAGGTCAAGCCCCTCCAGTGCCATCACCTTTTTATCGTCTGTCTCATATATTTTTACCAGTCCATCGCAGTTTATCATCTGGTTTTCTCCCTTTTAATTTAAATTACTATGCCGTCACTAAGCTCAAACACTTCATCTCCCAGCTCCATAAGGTTTGGATCATGCGTGGTCATAACTATTGTGATGTCCTCATCGTCTATCAACTCACGGAACAATCGCATGACTTCAAATCCAGAAGCGGTATCAAGTGCTCCTGTCGGCTCATCCGCAAAGACCACCTTCGGGCGATGAACCACAGCGCGCGCTATCGCAACTCTCTGCTGCTCACCTCCCGATAATTGTTCCGGCATATGGTTCATGCGCTTTGAGAGTCCGACACGCTCCAGCAGCTCTGATACTCTGTCATGCGTATTCTCATTTATCACATCGTTTTTTGCATCTCCAATGTCATTATCCATATCAGTCAAATTCTTCCGTATCTGACGTTTATTTTTCGCAAGTCTAAGGGCAAATTCCACATTCTCATATGCCGTCATCGTGGGAATTAGTGCTATAGACTGGAATACAAATCCCATCTCATACCGCCTTAGCATTTCCCGGTCTTTCTCGGTCATCTGCTCGAGATTTTTATCCAGAAACTGCACACTTCCCTCTGTCGGCATATCAAGCGCACTAAGGATATTAAGAAGTGTGGTCTTTCCGGAGCCGGAACGCCCTTTTAAGATGGCAAGTGTTCCTTTTTTTATCTCCATGGATACTCCGTCAAGTGCGTGGACTGTTGTACCATCTCCCGCCTTGAAATATCTTTTTATATTTTGAGCAATTATCGCATTTTCCATATGTCACGACCTCATTTTTTACATGCTAACTATCTTCTCCAAGCCTTAGTGCCTGTGCTATCTTCATACTCTTAAGCAGTCTGCTGATAACCACATAGCATACGGCTACAGCCACGAAAAGTACTCCTGTAAGCTCCAGCATATCAGATGGATAAATATATACATTTACTCCGATATTGTGTTTCTGCGGCAGATATATGATCGATATGAGCCTTACAAACATCGCTGTTGCAGTTATACCTATGCCTGCTCCCGCAAGAAGCGGCAGAAATGATAAAAATATCTGCTCGTTTAAAAGCATTGCTTTTACCTCTCTCATTCTCATGCCCATTGCGCGGTATATACCAAACTGCAGCTCCCTCTGTTTTAGTGTCATAACCCAATACAGCAAAAATCCTACTGAGCACACTATCAGTGAAAGTATAAAACTTAATGTAAACATACCGTTTGTGATCTGCACTGTGGCTGAGTTTTTATTCTCGTCTATAAGCTGCTGCGCGGATGTTATATTCCTGTATATTTCACTCTGTACTTTTTCACTTTGAGTGTCTGTTAAATTGTCTGCTGTACTATCTGAATTTTCACTGTTCTCACCGCCCAGATATCCCACAATATCATCCACCGTTTTTCCTTTTGACAGGTTCATCCACACACTGTACGGTGTCATGCCGAACTTTTCCACAACCGTAGCATAATTTGCAACGATCAGGTATTTCTCCTGCTCGGTCACATTTTTGTCTGCATCTGTCTCATAGGTGTAACGCTCGTAGCCCGGAAAACCTTTTACTATGGCACATACCTTTACATTCTCGGATGCGTAGATCTGATCTTCATCGACAGCCTCCGGTACATACCTTGAGTAATTTAAGCTGTCACCAGCTTTAAGTCCCAGATCTTTTGCCAGATTTGACGAAATGATGACTCCGTCCGGCTCTTTTGCCAGCTCATTCAGGTAATTGAACCAGTGAGCGTCATTAATATCATCATTTTGGTCACTCTGCAATTTCGCAGTCTCACCGAATTCTTTTGTGTTTATCGCCATAAGATATGCATCCGAAACCGAACCACTGCCTGCGGAAATGTCTACCCTCTCGTCCTCAAGCACACGCGTGACACCGTCACAGATGCCCTCATTTTTGAGCGACTCGTATTTACCGAAATCAGGCTCGTCATACATCCAGTTTACAGAGCCATTTTTATTGTACTGTATCCTGAGTCTGAAATCTTCGTTGTATATCGCGTCACACCCCACATTGTAGACGATACGCTGCTCCATATTGCTGTTCATGGTGCGCGCCATATTTGCGTCAAAAATACCGCCAGCCACTGTCATGATAAGAAATACTGCCAGAAATCCCTGATTGTATCTGGTTCGTTTTAGCTGTAAAAATGATGCATACATTGCCGGAGAAAAATGCTTTTTAAAGAGCCTGTCCACAAGCAGAATAATAAGTCCGGTAAGTCTTACGCACAAAAGTGCCGCTGCAAATATAAAAAGCGAATTGTCCAGTATCATGACAGGATCTATGCTCCTGTTCTCAAGAACAGATATCGCAAGCGTACTCTTCTGCTTGTTGTAATTGTAAAGCAGATATGCTGACAGAGCCAAAAGTATAACGTCTATAAAGCATTTCTCCCAAAGAGGCTTTTTCTTTGATATTCGTCCCCTACTGCTGCGCTCTGATATGGCATCCTTTGATTTTTTCCACACCGGAACTGTGATAAACAGCACCATGATAACTGCCGCTGCCACCGCATAGACAAGCATCTGCCATACAAATTTGTAAGTGCTTATATCCTTTGCCGTAAATCTTAAAAATCCGTCTGTAGATGCGGCAGCCCGGCACATTATATATCCGAGTACTATTCCGAGTACACAGCCCGCAAACGCTATTATTCCCGACTGCTGTAAGTACAAAATAAATACCTGTAATTTTGTCGCACCGCGGCTTCTTAAAACAAGTATGTCATTTTGCTCGAGCGAAAGTATCTGTACAGATATCATTCTTATAAATAAAATCAAAAGCACAAGACACGGCAGCTCCAACGCCCAAAGCATCAGCTTTATCGTCTTCTGCTGTGTAAAAAAGCGCTCCAGCGTATCACGGATGTTGTCATTGTAGAGCTTGTCAGCATCCTTAAACTGCTCCATATACCCATCATAAAGTGAGGCATTTTCCGTGTTGATCTGCGTATAATCCAGCATGAGAAAATCACTGTAGCTGATATTGTCCTCGCTGTAATACTGCATCATTTCGTCAAAAACATCCTGCGAAACAAATATCACATCGCCCATATCCGAAAGCGTCTTGGCCCAATATGGATTGTTTATATCTTTTTCACGACAGATCTGTGATATGACGAAAGTAATTTCCTTTTTCCCACTGCCATCAGGTACATGTAAATAGATTTTTTCACCTGCTACAAGTCCGTAGTGATCCATTGTCTTTTCGCTTATACTGCATTCGAATGTGGCTGTGTCAGTCTGAGATTTTACAACATCCGCGTACTCCGAAAGTCCCGGCAGATATCCTATTGTAAAATAATTGTTAGGTCCTCCAAACTCTGTATCTGCGCGTCCTCCTGGGAGTGTGATAAGCTGCTGTGAGGAAACCTTGTTTATATCCACATATTCAATCCACTTCTGCTCGTATCCTGACAGCTTATCAAGTACTGACTGCGAATCAGGATAATCTGCCACCGCATATGTTCCCTCGCGGCTCATCTGTGCAGGAAACTCATTCTGCTGTGTGGCATGATCCGTAAAAAGTCTGTCGAGTATCTGATTTCCCGCACCCTTTTCAAACATAGAGTGGCACACAAAAAGTGCTATAAACAAAGCCACTCCCATAAGCAGACACAAATTTAACCATTTTCTGTTTTTTAATTTATTAATTACGAAGCCAAACATATTTCATCGCCCTCATCAATACCGTAAAGCACAAGTGTATCGCTGCCTGATGTATAATCGCTCAATATTACCGGCTGCTTTACCACGCTGTCCCCATCAATTTTCCACACATAGTATGATATATCATCCTTGTCCATCGGATTGACCTGCTTGTGTATGATCGAAGTCGGCACCACTACCACCTTTTTAAAAGAAACATAAGAAAACTTTACAGCAGATGCCCTGGTCAGATCATCCGGTATTCCATTGTCAAGTTTTATATAAAATGCTGCATTTCCATATCCTGAATCTGTGTTTCCTGTAATATGCACACCTTTATCATCCTGATTTATATATCCCCTTTGAGCTTGCCTGCCGTAACCGGCAAAACCGATACAGTTTCCGTAGATTGTTGTACCGTCCAGCTCAAGTGATACGCGCTCTCCCACATCTGCTATATTGTCCGTATATACTTTATAGTTATTGCTATCCTTTACCAGGACCTGCAGTACGTCCGTGGAATTTCCGGTTATCTGCAGGATATCTGAGCCTTCCTCCACATTATCTCCTGCCTTGACACTCACCTTTGAAACTTTTCCGTCATTTTTGGCATATACTGAAATATTTCCTTTGCCGTCATTTCCTGCGCTTATGCTGTCATATGCTGACTGTAGCCGGGAAAGCTGATAGGTGTGGTCTGCACCGGCAAGTTTTTTCTGCAGATCAAGCAGCTGTAAGTTCAATTTCAACTGCTGCTCTTCATATGCTGTATCCGGCTTTTCATCCTGTTTGTTATTTTCTTCTGCGCTGCTACCACCTTCAGATAAATCTTTTACCTGTTTATCGTAATCTGCGATCTTGTGCGCATAGGATTCATTCTCCGAGTCGATCTCATTTTTTGCCTCTGTTATGGCAGCTTTGCCCTCTCCGGTATCCACCACGTAAAGCAGCATCCCATTTTCTACCGTATCGTCCTGCTTCACATTGACCGATACGATCTGCCCTTCATAATCACAGGTTTCGGTTATCGTCCCTGCGTCAGATCTGCTGTAGCTCACACCGTAGTTTGCTATATCAAAGTCAGACCTTGTTACCGTATATTTGCTGTACCTTGTCGGAACCTGATCTGTAGAATTATAGTAGACCAGCTCCCCCTCTTTTAAGCCCTCTGTGACCTGTGTATAGTTTTCATCATACTCACCTGTTGTTATGATGCGTTTCTCGCGGCCGCCCTCATCATTTTTCACATAGACATATCTGGTATCGCCATCCTTATAGATGGAATCTTTTCCCACGACAAGTGCCTGATTTGCTTTTGTTTTTTCAAAATATACCGGATACATCTGTCCTGCCGTAAGAAACAGCTTTTCCCTGCTTTCCACGCACACATCCGGATAGCGGTTGTTTATCTTCGAAAGTACCAAAACCTCTGATGTATATTGAGACTCGGTGACATCATATTTTTCTCCATCGACTATCACATATTTCTTGTCATAATCACTGTATTTGTACTCATTTATGGCTATATCTTTTATATCCAGCACAAGGTCATCCGTATCGGAGACAATGACTATATTCTCGTATGCCGCAGCAGACCTTCCACCTGTCAGCTTCTTAGTGTAAGTGACAAGACCACTGTGGGCTGCCTTAAGCGTTCCATCATCAACGATCTTCTGATATAAAGCCATCTGCTCATTGATCTTTTGCACGCGGTATTTGTGAAGCTGCTTATCGTACCGTTCATTTTCCTGTTCTGTGGCTATCAGTGTGTTGTTCTCCTGCTCTGCTGCCTGACTCTCCCATAATTTGATCTGCGTATCCGAGATCTGCGCGGATATCTCATATGTCTCATTCTCATGCGCCAGCGCATCCTTACATTCCTGCAACTGTTTTTTTGCCTCATCCACATCACAGACTGCAAGCACATCCCCCGCATTTACTGTATCTCCCGGCTCCACATATATCTGTGAAATATTTACATTGGCACTGTAGTAATTGCAGTAATCCCTCGGAACTGCAGTAGCCATCAGCACCTGCATAGAGCCGATCGTACCGTATTCCACAGGTCTATAGGCTTCATTTAACGCTACAGGTTCTTCAAGCTTTGGTATGCTGCTTTCTGTCATTTTTCCACAGCCGCCTGCCACAAACGATACACATATCCCCAGTACTGCCAGTTTTTTTATTGATAAAAGGTTTCTGTTCTTCACTGCAAAACCACCTCATCCCCGCTTTTAAGTCCTTCTGTGATGATCCGGTAGTCTCCCACCTGATCTCCGGCACTTATCCATACCGCCTGTCTGTATCCATTCTCATCCAGTGTGTATACAAAATACCTGCCATCCTTCTCATGTACTGCGTCCTTTTGCACATACACAGCATTTTCTATAGCAGGGCGCGTCACTTCCATTGAAAATATCTGTGCATCCGATACTGCCGACATGTCCGATACCGGTTCAAAAACAACCTTTTTATCGTCCACCTCTTTTACCTTAAGTTCAAACTCTATATCAAATGCTGTTGCCGTGTATATATCACCTACATTAAAGTCATAACCTTCCGGTCTGTCAGCCTCGTAATTGCCGTTTCCGCTGATTTCTGTTATAAGATTGCTGCCCGGTTCAAAAACTCCCGCCAAAAGCGAATTGTTCATTGCTGTGATCGTGCCATCCTCGGATGCCGTGATCTGATATCTCGACAGTTTTTCCTTAGCCTCATCAAGATAAAGCTGCGCAACCTCTGTATCCTTATCAAGCTGGGCAATATCGCTTGAATAATCCTGAGTATCATCGATTTTCATAATAGCCCTGTAGTGCTCTGCCAGAAGCTTATTCTGGCTGATCTGCCCGCTGTAGTCCTCAATCTTTTTCTGTATCTCCCCGGATTTAAAAGCCACCAGTATATCACCCTTTTTCACATGATCACCCACTGCCACATTTACCTTTTCGAGCGTAAGCTCCGTGTTTGTCGCACCATAGGAAAACCTGGTATAGCCCTGCGCGCTCAGACTGATGGTAGTCTGAGGTGTGAGTGAACCGCTCTGTACCGTAACTGTCTGGTATGATATTTTCTCGTAGGAAGCTCTGTCCGTCTGTGCAAGCTCCTTTTGTGCCACCCCACATCCTGAAAATAAAATAGAGGTAATTGCAGCGGTAAGCGTCAAACGCCCTATATATTTTTTCTTTTTATTAATCATATATTTTCCACATCTTTTCCATCAAAATATGAACCCGATCCATTATCTAAATTTTATATGAGTTCATCAATCCTTATGATCGTGCCATCTATAGCGTTCACATACACCGGATATCTGTCGTAGCCCTTATCCTGTTTTGACAGACACCATGCTGGAACATAAGTATATTTATCCTTGTCAGATGCATCCTTCAAACGGATATATCCGAGCTTTAGATTGTTGTAAGTGTGATTTTGTGTAAAATCATACTGATCTGAATTCTTTGTCATGTCATCCTTGATGATCTCTTTTATAGTGTCCATTGACAAAAGTTCTACGTTTTTTGACTCATTTACAATATCAACCGGGTAAGAAACATTAAATTCCGTCACTCCCTGATCCGTCACAATAAAGGAACTGCTGCCATATGGCATAAAATCATCATAGTTATCGAGTTTCTCCCATATATCCATATTCCGGGTGAAATCGAGTGACTTGCAAAACGCTATGCCATCCACACCCTCGCCATAATCTATGATATATCCCCAGGCTGTATCCTTTATAACGCTCTCTTTATCATCAGTTTTTACGGTATCATCGCCATCCTCTATCACTCCTGCGCTCCACTCGTAGTCTGAGGTTCCTATATATACCTGTGAAGCCCTGCCTAATTTATTTTGAAATTCTTCTGCCTTCTTTACAGCTTCGTCTTTGGTCAATACACACTCGTTGTCATATCCAGAGGTAGTATCTCCACCTGTAGAATCTCCATTTAAGCCCCCTACACCCTGCTCCTGGGCAAATGATGGTGGTCCGTAATAGCCATACTCACTGCTATCATATGATGTGCCCTCACTTCCTGCTTTAAGAGGCTGTGCTGAAATATATTCAAGCGAACCGTCCTCAGCAATTCCAAACCTAAGCTCACAGAAAACATTACCAATATATCCCAGATACTCATTACAATCCGTATAGTCTGTGGCTATTTCACGCGTATCCAGTGCAGATGGTTCTGCCTTTTCATACTGTTCCAGCAGATCATTTTCACTTTTCATCACCCTGCTGACGCCCTCTTCTGTGATAAGTCCCGCATCAATTTCCTGCTGATACCCGGCAATCTCATTTTTTACAACCTCCATGCTGTGATATATCTCTTCTTTCGTATAATGAGGTATGTCGTGATAATATACGGTACTATCGCCAAAATAAGCCTCTATCACACTCTTTTTGAAATCGGCACCCACCTTTATATTCTTCACCTCAACAACCGACATGCTTTTGCAGTCCGGCAGGGTAATGTCTGCTGAAATATCCACATCCACACTTTTGTCAGATGTCTCAACAGAAAAGCTGTCATTCCATTTCGTACTGTCGTCAAACGCACTTATATCACTTCCTGCTTTTGTGTTTATATTTTCAGTTTCCATATTGTAATCTACTTTTTTTCCTGAACAGCCGGTTAATGCTATTGCAAGAACCAACGCCGATATAATAACGTTTTTCCTCTTCATAGCCTCTCCTTTACAGTGAATTTTCCAAATTTATGATCGTGCCATCTATAGCGTTTACAAAGATAGCATTTTGCTCATTGGAGTCTACCATACGTGACAGTACCCACGCCGGAACATAGCTGTATTTTCCCTGTTCACTGTCACTTCTTATCTTCAAATAACTAAGCTGCAGCTTATTGAATGTTGCCGCGGTATCATATTTATCAGGATTTTCCGTAATCTCCGCCTTGATGATCTGCTCTATATTTTTCAGAGAAATAAGCTCCACATCCTTATAGATCTGTGTTACATTTACCGGATATTCCAACTGCACATCGATTATTCCATCATCCGTGACTGTAAGAAGTGTACTGTCAGGCAGTGTAACATCATCTATATCACTATCATTTGCTTCATACACCGACAAATAGGTATCCATATCAAATCCATCCTTAAATGTGATGCCGTCTATGCCGGTCGCGTATGAATAAATATATCCCCACGCTGCTGTCTGATAGTCATTTTCCTTTTCGCTGTCAATATTAAAACCTATCCAGCTGCACTCACATTCACCTCGTTCCACCAGATCCTGCATTCCCAATTTACTAAGGAAATTCCCGGCTTCTTTTTTGGCTGATGCGGCAGATTTACTGCCCTCATTTGAGGTCTCGTCTGCCTTATCCTTTAGATCATCATCCTGAAAAGTCTGCGTTATGGTATCATAGTCCTCATTCCTTAAAGATGGTGGACCGTAATCTGTCCCGGACTGATGCAAGGCGTAAGCATGTACCTTGTGAGCCTCAAACTCCACCTCACAGAACACATCACCCTTGTAGCCTGCAAATACTTCACAGTTTTCGAGATCCTTTGCCACGGTATAAGTAGTCTTTGCCGTTTCAAGCTTATCCCTGTATTCAGCCAGCCGCTGTTCCAACCACTCCCTGTAAGTATCATCCTGTTCTTTCTGCCAGTACTCTATGACCTCATTCAGTTCGTCAACAGTATAATGATCCGGATCGTGATAATAGTACTCGTTCCCACCAAAATATAAATCCAGAAACGCTTTTTGTAATCAGCATCTATCTTTACATTTTCCACCTCAACAACCGACATGTTATCAAAGTCCGGAACTACAATATTTGCATTTACATATACTGTTTTCTCGCCATTACCGGTCTGTATTGTAAAGTTTTCATTCCAGCCGGAGTCTGCCCTGATATCAGCTAAGGCAGACATATTTTTTGTCTCTTTACTTTCGCTCTCATTCCCATAATCTACTTTTTTGCCGGCACAGCCTGTGAATGATGTGAGGACAAGTGCCTCGATGAGTGTCATAATCGCTGCAAATATTCTTGTATGTTTTCTCATATGCCAATCCTCCCTGATATGTCACATTTTTTCTACAACATAATTATTCCTGTGAAAGTACGGTCCGATGTAAACATTCTGTATCTTAACTCAGATCGTCCGGATGTATCACACTTCCGTCAATCGCGTTGATAAATACAGGGCATGCATTTGTAGTGTCTTTCTGCAGCAATTCCAGACTCCATGCCGGAATATAACTGTATTTTTGCATATCAGTCCGGTTGTTTACCCTTATGTATGCAAGTTTTAGAGTATAATATTTTACATTTGTATCCAGTACATATTCATCAGCATTGTTTTTAAGTTCATCCCGGGCAATATCAAATATATTTTCTAAAGGAAGCATTTCTACATTTTCCTGTGTTCTTACTATACTTACCGGGCAGTCTATATAAAAAGTACCTATACCATATTTATCAATATAAAAATTGTAGAATTCATTATCAAAAGTATCCTCTATACTATCACCATATTTCATATTGTATCCGCTGTAATCCATCGGGTTTAAAGCATCATCAAATAATATTTTGCCAACTCCGATATTGTAGTAAAATCTATAACCACTTACACACTCATGTATATCATCTTCCTGATACACATGATCGGCTCTTTCGTTATATCCACTCCATTTCAGCTGCGAGCTCTCAGTCTGCGGGATGGATGAAAAACCTGTCTCTTTCAAAAAGCTGTCTATCATATTCCCCGCTTCTTCTATTGTGATACCCGATTCATTTTCCTCCTGCTCAATTTCCTCTCCCGATGTATCCTGTGAATCCGTGATATCATATACCGTATCATATTCCATGAGTGAATCCGGTCCAAAGTATTGCTGCACATATCCATCGTTAAATATATTGCTCCACTCGTATTCATTACTTCCTGTCTTTTTGGTATATCCCTCAATCGGACCTGCGCCAATTCCCGACAGCCATTTATTTTCATCACCATCTGCAACAAAATTCACGTTATACCAAGTGTTTCCTTTTTTTCCTACAAACTCATCACATGAATCATACTCTGTAGCTATAGTCCATTCATCCCCGGCATTTTCCAGATAATGCGTATATTCCTTCAAAAACTCAGCTCTGTTTCCTGTGCCAGATGTATCAGTTGGTGTTGTTGAGGAATTTATGGAATCAATAAGATTTTGAAGCTGTGTTTTTGTCCAATGTTCTTTATCATAGTAATAAATCTGCGACTCTCCAAAGTATGCCTTCAATACCTTTTCCTTGAGCTTTGCAGTATAAGGTATCTTTTCCACTTCAACTACTGACATTGTCTTACAATCAGGCAGTTCCACTTTTGCACTTATATCTATATTTACATTTCCAATTTCTGTCTGCACGGAAAACTCATCGCTGTAGGTCTCATCTGTACTAAAATCCTTTACATTGCATACAGCACTTTTTGTCAATTTTTCTGTATCAGTGCCATAATCTACCTTTTTATCTACACAGCCTGCCAGTGATGTGAGGACAAGTGCCTCGATGAGTGTCATAATTGCTGCAAATAATCTCATATTTCGTGAAGACATGTTACCCCTTTTATCCATATGTAGCTCTCCTCCCTTTTTTTCTTTCCCGGTGACTATTCAGAATAGTTATCTTCCATGTTGTTATAATGAGTATATATGTCAGTTGTAAACTTTTTGTATCATACATTGCTTTTTTATTATAAAAACCCTGTCTGCACATACTTATGCAAACCGGGTCTATATTTAACGTATCTTGTAACTATTAAACTATACCAATTCAGGAATTTTATATCCTGCTTCCTCCATCGATTTTTCAAATTCTCCAAGGCTGACATTTGCCTCTTCGGCTGCTACATCTATTTTTAACCTTCCCTTTGAAACCAATGAATACAACATATTATTTTTTCCCTGAAGAATCCCCTCTTCCTTCTGTTCCTCACCATACTCTTTGGCATATTCCTTTGCATATTCTTTTGCATATTCTTTGGCATATTCCATTGCATACTGTCTTACTGCTTCACTCATAGCACCACGTCCTTCCTTTTCTTTATAATAAGCCACTGCTTTTGACAATGCCTCGCTTTTTATCTGCTCCGGCCTGCACTGGTGAAAATCTCTCATCATCCGACCTATAT
>ERZ840096.1988-NODE-1988-length-18419-cov-6.207852_pt1 | contig 18419 bp, 16 predicted proteins | sample MGYA00519878_ERZ840096 | MGnify/ENA primary metagenome ERZ840096 (study PRJEB31850, sample SAMEA3708865) | human gut metagenome | biome: human gut; feature: human-associated habitat; material: faeces | place: China | collected 2014 ...
AAATTTTTCATTTGGCTCGAGACTCGAGACTCGAGACCGAGCCGCTATGCGGCTCTTACTTCTTCACCCACACCCGTTCCTTCACATCCAGTTTCTCGATGGGTTTGGGATCGGCGGTGGGTTCCCCGAAGGGCATCTGGGCCACCAGGGTCCAGCTGTCCGGTACCTGGAAGGCCGCCTTGATGGCGTCGTCGATGATCGGGTTGTAGTGCTGGATGTTCACCCCCAGCCCCAGGTCCGTGAGAGCCGTCCACAGGGCGAACTGGAGCATTCCGTTCCCCTGGCTGGCCCATACCGGGAAGTTGGCCGCGTACCCCGGGAACTGTTTCTGGAGCTTTTTCACCGTGTCCGTTTCCTCAAAATACAGCAGAGTGCCGTAGGCAGCGGCAAACCCCTTCACCTTGGCTTCCGTAGGGGCGAATTTCTCCGCCGGCACGATTTTCCGCAGGGTTTCCATCACGATGTCCCACACCTTGTCATGGTACTTCCCCAGGGCCACGATCACCCGGCCGCTCTGCATGTTGAAGGCCGAAGGCACCTCCCGGGTCACCTTTTCCACCGTGTCGATGATGGTGTCCTCCGCTACCGGGATGTTCCTTCCCAGGGCATAATTGGTCCGCCGATGAGCCACCGCCTGATAAAAATTCCGTTCTGTCATGATATTCATCCCCTTAACTGTTATTTTACAAAATACATTTGATGGGTATAGTATACCATATGGGTGGGGAAAAGGGAAGGGGCGCGCCAAAGGCACGCCCTTCCCGGCCGACGGTTTTCCCATATTTCCAGGAACCCGCCCTGGGGGTTCCTTCCATAAAAAAGAACCCGCCCCCAAAAGGCGGGTTCTTTCCTTTGACCATTGACCATTGACAGCCCTATTCCATTTTCTCCGTCAGTTCCTTCAGATACGCCTTGAACGCCGGGCCCAGGTCCTGTCTCCGCAGAGCGAATTCCACGGTGGCTTTCAGGTAGCCCAGCTTGTCACCGGTGTCGTACCGTTTCCCTTCGAAATTGTAGGCATAGACGCTTTCGTTGTGAGCCATCACCCGGAGGGCGTCGGTGAGCTGGATTTCCCCGCCCTTCCCGGGCCGGGTCTGTTCCAGTACATCGAACACATCCGGGGTGATCACGTACCGTCCTAGGGCGGCAAACCGGCTGGGAGCCTCTTCCACGCTGGGTTTTTCCACCATGTCCTTCACCTTCAGCAGGTTGTGGTCGTCGGTTTCCTCCCCGTCGATGATCCCGTAGGCGGACACCTGTTCCGGCTTCACCACCTGGCAGCCGATCACCGTGCCCCCGGTTTTGTCATACTGGTCCATGAGCTGCTTCAGGGCCGGTTCCCCGCTGCCGTTGTACACCACATCATCCCCCAGGATCACACCGAAGGGTTCCCCGTCGATGAAATCCTTGGCGCAGAGGATGGCGTCCCCCAGGCCCCGCTGGTATTTCTGCCGCACATAGTGGATCTTGATGCTGGAAATGGCCCGGACCTGCTTCAGCAGTTCCATCTTCCCGCTTTCGTACAGGTGCTCTTCCAGTTCCGGAGAGCTGTCGAAATGATCCTCGATGGCCCGTTTGGCGTGGCCGGAGATGATCAGGATCTGTTCGATGCCGCTGTGGAGGATTTCTTCCACAATGTACTGGATGGTGGGTTTGTCCACAATGGGCAGCATTTCCTTGGGCATGGCTTTGGTTTCCGGCAGGAACCGGGTGCCGAACCCGGCAGCCGGGATCACGGCTTTACGGACTTTCATCATTGGGCATTCTCCTTTGTTTCTTCATGGGCGGCCTTTTTGGGTGCTTTTTTGTTGAACCGCTGCATCAGTTCTCCCACGTCTACCCCCTGCATCCAGGCTTCCACCGCATCGGCGGCCTGTTCCAGGGCTTCCTGGATCTTTTCCTTGTCCTCTCCCTGGAAGGGATGGAGCACGTGGCTGATCACCGCCTGTTCCTGGTGGACCGGGTGGCCGATGCCCACCTTGATCCGGGGATAGGCCTGGCTCCCCAGGGCCCGTTCAATGGATTTCAGGCCGTTGTGGCCTCCGGAAGACCCTTTCCGGCGGATCCGCAGGGTCCCCACCGGCAAGTCCATGTCGTCCTGGATCACCAGCACGTCTTCTGGGGGGATGTGGTAAAAGTTGGCAAAATCCGCCACTGCCGCCCCGCTGTTGTTCATGTAGGTGGTGGGTTTGATCACCCAGCATTTTTCCGGCATCCGTTTTTCCAGGTAAGCGGCATTGTCCGCCTTCCGCCAGGCGTCCGTGTCCCCCCACCTGCTGGCCAGGATGTCCGCGGTCATGAACCCGATATTGTGCCGGGTCCCGGCATATTCCCGCCCGATGTTCCCCAGGGCAACAACTAGTTTCATAAGATTCTCCTATAAACGCAAAAAGGGTGCTGCACCGCAGCACCCTTTTACCCTTTAAATTTCAAACAGCTGGCTGATGGACAGCTGGTTGTAAATCCGCAGGATGGTCTCTGCCAGGATCGGAGCCACAGAAAGCTGGGTAATCTTCGGATGCTTTTTGTTGGGCGGCAGAGGAATCGTGTTGGTCACGATCAGTTCCTTGATTTCGGACTGGGCGATACGGCTCAGTGCCGGATCCGTCAGGATGGGATGGGTTACGCAGGCGTAGATGTCCTTGGCGCCGAATTTCTTCAGAGCCTTGGCCCCTTCGCACAGGGAACCGGCGGTATCCACAATGTCATCCACCATGATGCAGATCTTGCCTTCCACATTGCCGATCAGGTTCATGACTTCCGCCACACCAGGTTCCGGCCGTCTCTTGTCGATGATGGCCAGGCCGCATTCCAGACGGTTGGCAATGTTCCGGGCACGGCTTACCCCGCCCAGGTCCGGAGAAATCACCACCATGTCTTCCGGTGCAAAGCCTTTTTCCTTCACATAGTCTGCCAGGATCGGGCCCCCGGGCATATGGTCCACGGGAATGTCAAAGAAGCCCTGGATCTGGGCTGCATGGAGATCCACCGTCACCAGACGGGTGATCCCGGAAACGGTCATCAGGTCCGCCATCAGTTTGGCAGTGATGGGTTCCCGGCCCCGGGCCTTTCTGTCCTGACGGGCATAGCCGTAGAAGGGAACCACTGCGGTAATGTGCCGTGCGCTGGCTCTCTTGAAGGCGTCGCACATGATCAGCAGTTCCATCACGTTGTCGTTGACAGCCGGTCCGCAGGTGGGCTGGATCACAAATACATCCTTGCCCCGGACACTTTCATTGATCATGACCTGGACTTCTCCGTTGTTGAACCGGTTGATCACCGCGTCCCCAACCGTAGTTCCCAGATAGGCAGCGATTTCACGTGCCAGATCAGGGTTGGCGTTCCCGGAGAAAATCGCCATGTCTTCGCCTGTTTTATCACCCAACATACAATCAATACCCCCACTGCTTTATAATGTAATTCTATTAAAAAGTATACAACTCATTGAGGTTTGTGGCAAGGGAAAAAAATGAGAGGCAACAGCCTCTCATTTTGGGTCGCAGCCAAAAAAGGGGCCCAAGGCCCCTTTTTTATTTCCTGTTCCGGTACTTTTCCGCCCAGCCGGGGATGTTCACCTGTTTCCCCCGGGCTACCCCCAGGGCGTTTTCCGGCACATCCTTGGTGATGGTGGAGCCGGCGGCGATGTAGCTGCCTTTGCCGATGGTCACCGGGGCCACCAGGTTGCTGTTGCAGCCTACGAAGGCGTCGTCCTCGATCACCGTCCGGTGCTTCACCTTCCCGTCGTAGTTCACGGTAATGGTGCCGCAGCCCATGTTCACCCCGCTGCCGATGTCGCTGTCCCCGATGTACTGGAGATGGGGCAGCTTGGTGCCCACTCCCACATTGGAGTTCTTCACTTCCACGAAGTTCCCCATCTTCACCTTGTCCCCGATCACCGTGTTGGGCCGCAGATGGTCGTAGGGCCCCATATGGACCCCATTGCCCACCTGGCAGTCATGGGCATAGGCGAACTGGATATGGGTGTCATTCCCCACTTTCACATTGGTGAACCGGACCTGGGGGCCCACTTCGCAGTCTTCCCCGATCTCCGTTTCCCCTTCCAGCCAGGTGAAGGGATAGAGCACCGTATCCCGGCCCACCTTCACGGATTTTTCCACAAAGGTGCTGGCAGGATCCATCACCGTGACCCCGCTGTCCATCAGTTTCCCCAGGATCCGTTCATTCATCACCTTCTGGGCCACCGCCAGCTGCCGCCGGGAGTTGATCCCCATGACCATGTCGAAATCCCCGGTTTTGATCCCGGCCACCGAGCGGCCCCGTTTCAGGCATTCCGCCAGGATGTCCGTCAGGTAGTATTCCCCCTGGGCATTGTCGTTCTTCAGGTTCACCAGAAGGTCGAACAGCAGGGGCAGTTCCACACAGTAGATCCCGGTATTGATTTCCCGGATCTTCCGCTGTTCCGGGGTGGCGTCCTTTTCTTCCACGATCCCGGTAACCTGGCCGGCATCGTCCCGGAGGATCCGTCCGTAGCCGAAAGGATCCGGAGCTTCCGCCGTAAGCACGCTGACCCCGGCGCCGTTTTTCAGATGGGTTTCATAGAACTTCTTCAGTTCTTCCCCTTCCAGAAGAGGCGTATCCCCGCAGAGGATCAGCGCCGTCCCTTTTGCATCTCCCAGCAGGTCCCGGGCCTGGAGCACCGCATGGCCGGTGCCCAGCTGTTCTTCCTGGACTGCCACCCGGGCCCGGGTTCCCAAAAATTCCGTCACCTGTTCGGAACCGAAGCCCACGATCACGATCTTGTCGTCCGCCCCTGCTTCGTCCGCTGCGTCCAGCACATGTTCCAGCATGGGCTTGCCGCTCAGTTTATGCAGGACCTTGGGGAGCTTGGATTTCATCCGGGTCCCCTTCCCTGCCGCCAGGATAATTGCCGCCAAATCTGCCATTCTTCCTTGCCTCCTAAAAATTACCGCAGTTCAATTTTGTAGCCCGCCTTGCGCAGGGTATCCGCCACTTCTTTGGAATGCTGCGCGTTCCGGGTCTCCACATCCAGTTCCACCCGGGTCACACCCAGGGGCACGGTCCGGTCTGCCCGGTCGTGGTTGATGTAGAGGATGTTGATTTTCATTTCTTCCAGATAGCTGACGAACTTCAGCAGTTCCCCCGGCCGGTCCACCATCCAGGTGACCATCCGGACCCGCCGGCCGGTGCGCACCAGCCCCCGTTCGATGATCTGGGAAATGGTGTTCACGTCGATGTTCCCGCCGCTGATCACCGCTGCCGCCCGGTCGCTGCCCGGGACGATGTGGTGCAGCAGGGCTGCCAGAGGCGCTGCCCCGGCTCCTTCCACCACCATCTTGCCCCGTTCCAGCATCAGCAGCATGGCGGCACAGATGTCCTCTTCGTTCACCAGCAGCATGTCGTCCACATATTTGTGGATCAGGTCCCAGGTGAGCTTCCCGGGGATCCCTACGGCGATCCCGTCGGCGATGGTCTTGCCCACCCCGTGGGTCACCCATTTGTTTTCCTTTTTGCACAGGTACATGGCCGGAGCCTGTTCCGTCTGGACCCCGTACACCTTCACCTTGGGATTCACCTGCTTCACCGCCGCGGCGATCCCGGCCAGAAGGCCCCCGCCTCCTACCGGCACCACAATGCTTTCGATATAGGGATTCTGTTCCAGGATTTCCAGGCCGATGGTCCCCTGGCCGGCGATCACCGCCGGGTCGTCATAGGGATGGACAAAATAGGCGCCGGTCTCCTTCTGGATCTCCTGGGCCTTGGCCAGGGATTCGTCGAAGGTCTTCCCGTAAAGCACCACGTCCGCCCCGTAGCCTTTGGTGGCTTCCGCCTTGGCCAGAGGCGCCCCTTCCGGCATCACCACCGTGGATTTGCAGTGGGCCATCCGGCTCCCCAGGGCCACCCCCTGGGCATGGTTCCCGGCAGAAGCGGCAATGATCCCCTTGGCCTTCTGTTCCTCGCTGAGGGTCATGATGCAGTTGGATGCCCCCCGGACCTTGAAGGACCCGGTGCGCTGGAGGTTTTCCAGCTTCAGGAACACGTCCCGCTCACTGATGGTGCTGAAAGTATGGTTGTGTTCCAGCGGGGTTTTGTGGACCAGCTTTTCCAGCCGCTCCTGGGCAGCCCGGATGGTTTCCAGGGTGATGGTTGTGTCTGTCATGGGAATCTCTCCTTTTTTGGGTATTGGGTACGGCAAAATATGATGGATCTGTTACAGCATTTCCGGGACGATGTCGATGGCTTTCGTCTCGTCATCCACCCCTTTCAGGGTCATCAGGGACGCATATTCGCTGACGATCTTCTTTTCCGGCTCCCGGCTGGCAATGAACAGGTAGGTGCCCACCACTTCGGCCCCCACTTCTTCCGCCAGTTCCTGCATGCCCCGGGCGGTGCCCCCCGCCCGCATGAAGTCGTCCACCACCAGTACCCGGCTCTTGGGGGCCAGGGCCTTCCGGGGCAGGCTCATGGTCTGGATCTTCTTGCTGGAGCCGCTCACATAGCTGATGGAAACCGCCGGGCCTTCAGTGATCCGGGCTTCCTTCCGGGCCATCACCATGGGGATGTTGAAGGCACGGGCAGTGGCCAGGGCCAGGGAAATCCCCTTGGCTTCCACAGTCATAATGTAGTCCGGCTGGAGTTCCAGGGTCCGCTGCATGATGATTTCCCCCAGCCGGAAGGAAATCTGGGGATCGAACAGCAGGTCGTTCATGTAGATCATTCCCCCTGGAAGCAGCCGGGCAGGGTCGTTGAGCCGTTTGGCCAGGGTCCAGAGGAATTCGTTGTCCGCTTCAGGAGAATGATAGGGAATGAACCGGACCCCCCCGCTGGCTCCCGCCACGGTTTCGATGATTCCCAGATCGTAGGTGGACAGCCCGTTCCGGACAGTCTGGACATCTTCGCTGAGGGTGCTTTTGGCCACGGCGAATTTTTCACAGAAATAGCTGAAAGGAAACAGCTGAAAAGGATGATCGTTCAGTTCTTTGGTCAGTGCCACAATACGTTCCAGTCGTTTGATCCGTGCCATTATGCATTCCCCTCCTTCTTGTTCCCTGCCTTCTGGTCAGCGTTTTCCTTTTCCTTGGCTTCGATGACCTTCAGCAGGGTCCGTTCCGCGTTTTCCATATGGGTCCGCACCGCCTTCTGGGCCTTGTCCACACTGCGCTGGGCAATGGCGTCATAAATGGCCTGGTGCTCCTTGATCATATCGTCCAGACGGCCGGGGTAAGGCATGGACCGGCCCCGGATGGCAGTGATCTGTTCCCGCAGGTTGCTGATGATGTTCATGCACCGGCGGTTCCGGCTGGCCTTGTAGATCACATCATGGAACGCCGTATCGTTTTCGATGATCCGGGGATAATCTTTGGCCGCCACCAGAGGCTTGTCCGCATCCAGCAGGGTCTTCATCTCCTTGATTTCGTCATCCCCGATCCGTTCCGCTGCCAGTCCCGCTGCCAGAACGTCCAGGGCCGTACGGATCTCGTACACTTCGTTGATGTCCTTGATGGAAATGTCCGCCACATAGGCGCCCCGCCGGGGGATCATCACCACCAGGCCCTCCAGTTCCATTTTCCGGATGGCTTCCCGTACCGGAGTCCGGCTGACCCCCATCTCTTCCGCCAGCTGAAGTTCCATCAGCCGCATCCCTGCCGGGAACTGTCCGCTGATAATGGCCTGGCGGATGTTGTCCACCACCACATCCCGCAGGGGTCTGTAACTGTCCAAAGGAATCTGTTTCAATTGCCGCACCATAATAAACTATGCCTCCTCAACCGTATGTGCCACTTCAAGTTGTATATCCTGCCGTCTCCCTGCCAGGCATTCTGCCGCCCGGGCCGCTGCCTGCCGGTCCGGGAAGATCCCGAACACCGTAGGGCCGCTGCCGCTCATCAGGGCTTTTTCCGCCCCCAGGGCCGTCAGTTCCTGTTTCAGCTCCTGGAGCACCGGATACCGGTTCACCGTCACCCGTTCCAGGTCGTTGCCCATCCTGTCCAGAATCCCCTGCCGGTTCCCCTGGCGGATGGCATTTTCCAGTCCCCGGATGTCCAGGGGCACCCGGCCGGGGGTCCGGTCCATTTCCCCGTAGACCCAGGCGGTGGATACCCCCAGGTTCCGGGGTTTGGCCAGGACCAGATCCAGCCGGGGCACCGGGGGCAGGACGGTCATCTTTTCCCCCCGTCCCCGGGCCCGCTGAGTGCCTCCGTACAGACAGAAAGGAACGTCGCTGCCGATACTGGCCGCCAGTTCCTCCAGGGCCTGCCGGTCCAAGGGCTGCCCGCAAAGGTCATTGAGCCCCCGGAGCACCGCCGCTGCGTCCGTACTGCCCCCCGCCAGCCCTGCCGCCAGGAAGATCCTTTTGGTGCAGGCCAGGTGCCAGTTGACGGCCAGACCGGTTTTTGCGCTGAACGCCCGGGCCGCTTTCACCATCAGGTTGCTGCCGTCACAGGGCAGGTCCGGGTTGTCGCAGACAAGAGACAGTCCCTCCCCCGGGGCAAAGGAAACCGTGTCCGCCAGGGAAATGGACTGCATGATCATGTCCACCTGATGATAGCCGTCAGGACGGCGGCCCAGCACGCTGAGCCCCAGATTGATTTTACCGTATGCCTTCCGCTCCATGGTTTGCTCCTTTGTCCATCAGGGGAAGTCCCCCCGCAAAAATGATTGTGTATTCTGTATTCATTTATTGTACCGTGAAAACCCATTTGCCGCAATAGTTGACAGGGGTTTTTATGAACATTTTTCAAAAATTTTTCACGAACGTTCTTTAATTATAATTTTCAGTCACCGTCTGTCGGAAATATGGGGAACATGGTACAATGGGGGAAGCGGCCTGGGGGCGCCTCTGTCAGCGGTCAGCGGCCGGTGGTCAGCGGCCGTTGGTGGCCGGATGCCCTGGCATCCGGCTTTGAACCTGTGGCCCTCTGGGCGGCCGGGAAGGGCTCCCCTGCGGGGAGCCCCTACACCGTTGGGGTCAGAGGATCACTGGGGCGATCCGGGGATTCCAGCCAGGCAACCCTTCGATGAACCCCGTTGTCCCCCATCCTCCGACCCTGACGCCGTAGGGGCGGCCGGGTTGGGCTCGCCTGCGGCAAGCCCCTACAACCTTGGGATCAAGAGATCATCACGGCGATCCGGGGATTCCAGCCAGGCCAACCCTTCGATGAACCCCGTTGTCCCACACCCTCCGACCCTGACGCCGTAGGGGCGCGCCAAAGGCACGCCCTTCCCGGCCTCCGGTTTTCCTATATTTCCAGGAACCCGCCTTGCGGGTTCCTTCCAACTGCAAAGCGGCCCTGCCGCTTTTCCCCATACACCGGGGCTGCCCTGCCAGCCCCCAAAGGAGGTCCTGCCATTGAAAAAAAACATCATCCGCTACTGCATCACCGCCCTGGGATGCCTGCTGATGGCCCTTTCCATCAACGCCTTCTTCGTCCAGCACCATTTCCTGTCCGGCGGCATCTCCGGGGTATCCATCATCCTGTACTACCTGACCGGCTGGCCCCCGGGGATCACCAGCCTGATCTTCAACATCCCCCTGTTCTACATAGCCTGGAAATTCATGAGCCGCCAGTTCTTCATCGACAGCGTCATCGGCACCGTGCTGTTCTCCCTGGCCCTGGACGGCACCGCCTTTGTCCAGGCCTACGTGAACATCCCGGACAAGCTCCTGTGCTGCATGGCCGGGGGCGCCCTGGGCGGCCTGGGCGGAGCCCTGGTATACCGGTCCGAAGCCTCCACCGGCGGAGTGGACATCCTGGGCTTCCTTACCAAAAAATACTACAACATTTCCGTAAGCACCACCAACTTTCTCTTCGACTGCTGCGTCATGCTGGCCGCCGTGGTGTTCCTGGGGCTCACCCCGGTGCTCTACAGCCTGGTGCTGTTCTTCATCACCTTCAAGGCCACCAACCTGTTCATGGTGGGCTTCGACTACAAGAAACAGGTGATCATCGTATCCACCCACGCGGAAGAGATCAGCCGGCGGGTCATGGACGAAGTGAACCGGGGGGTCACCATCCTCCACGGGGAAGGGGGCTACACCCGCCGGCCCCTCCAGGTGATTCTGGTGGTGGTGAAGCTCACCCAGCTGGCCCACCTGGAAACCATCATCAAAGAAGTGGACCCTATGGCCTTCGTAACCATCCAGGACGCCAACAACGTGTTCGGCAGAGGTTTCACCCAGCCCAACCTGGATCTGGAAGAGGAGCGGAGGCTGAGGAAGTAGGGGCGCGCCGAAGGCACGCCCTTCCCTGGCCTCCGGTTTTATACAATCAAAAGGACCTGGCTCATTCGGCCAGGTCCTATCCTGAAGCTTCCGACTTCCGACTAAAAAAGGGCTGTTGCACATGCAACAGCCCTTTTTCTTCCGTATCTTATTTAAACATATTGATGAACACCATCAGGATACCGGAGTTGCAGAAGTCCACGAACATGGCCCCTACCAGAGGTACCGCGAAGAATGCCCGGGGAGCCGGACCATAGTTGGCGGTGATGGCGCTCATGTTGGCCATGGCGTTGGGGGTTGCGCCCATACCAAAGCCGCACACGGCGGAAACTTCAACAGCCGCATCGTAGTCCTTGCCCATGGCGTTGAATACCACGAAGGTGGTGTAGAGAGCCATGAACACAACCTGTACAGCAGCGATGATGGCCAGAGGGCCGGCGATGTCGAACAGTTCCCAGATCCGCAGGCTCATCATGGCCAGGGACAGGAAGATGTTCAGACCTACATCCCCGACAGTGCCGATTTCCTGCATGGGAACAGGCAGCCCCTTGCAGTTATCGGAGATGTTCCGGATGATGGCAGCCACGATCATGGAGCCGATGTATCCAGGGAACGTCAGGCCAACGCTGGTGAAGAACTTGCTGACGATGGTCCCGATACCCATGGCAACCAGGATTTCGCCGGTAGCCAGCATGAAGTTTTCCGGAGTCATGGCCAGGGTGGCATTTTCTTCCATGCTCTGGGCCTTTTCATTGGCCCCTTCCTGATCTTCCTTGGTGCTGTGCAGATGGAATTTTTCCAGCAGACGGTGAGCCACAGGGCCGCCCATCAGGGACCCGGAGATCAGACCGAAGGTAGCCATGGCGATGGCTACAGTGGTGGCACGTTCAACGCCTATCCCTTCCAGCATGGGACCGAAAGCCCCGGAAGTACCATGGCCGCCTACCAGAGGAATGGAGCCGGCGCACAGGCCCAGCAGGGGATGCAGGCCGGTAACCTTGGCCAGGGACACCCCGATGATATCCTGGAAGGTGATCAGGATGGCGCAGATGATGGTCAGGATCAGTACGTCACGGCCGCCTTTTTTCAGCAGGGCATAGCTGGCGCTGAACCCTACGCTGGTGAAGAACATGTTCATGAAGAAGCTCTGCTGCACCGTATCCAGTTTGATGGCACCGGTGCCCGCTTCAAACAGAGCCAGGTTGATCAGAGCGAACAGCACGCCGCCGATAACCGGGTTGGGGATACAATAGGTTTGGAGAAATTTGATTTTCTGTTTGAGAAATTTACCCAAATAATAGAGTAAGATACCTACAGCCAAAGTTTGGTAAGAATTCAAGGCAAACATTTATTACGTTCCTCCTTTAAGTTCTGTTTTTTCCTACAAGGGTAACCAACACTTCCTCAAGCCGCGACCAGCTGCGTCCCCCCTGCCGGGACTCCCCCATCAGCTGTGCCAGTCCGACCATGCAAGTCTGTAAGGATTCATTCGTAAAATAATTGCTGTGCTGCATGGCCAGCTTCACCGCATAAGGGTGCATCTTCAGAGTGGATGCAATCGCGTCCTGTCGAGCACCTTTTGCCATCAGTTCCTTCACCTGGAGAAGCCGCCGCAAAGAGGCAAAGAGCCGGGATACGATCCCCGTGATCCCTTCGCTGCCGCTGGTGGTCCGTTCCTCTTTCAAGAGAGACAGCACCTTATCCAGCTTCCTTTCCTCCACCGCATTCCCCAGAGCAAAGCCGGAGATTTCCGGCAATTGCGAGAACATCCGGGCCACATCCTCCTTCTGCCAGATCTTCCGGTCCCCTGCGTACAGGGCGATCTTGGCGATCTCCTGCTGCAAAAACAGCAGGGGCACCGTTTCCGCCGCCGATACGTATTCCTGGATCAGATTCATGGCATCCGGAGCGAACCGGGCTCCATAGGCCTCCGCCTGGCTCCGCAGCCAGGGCTGGAGCTGGTACGCACGGACAGGGGCACATTCCACCACCGCCGCCTCCCGGCTCATGGTCTTGTAAAAAGACTGCCTTTTGTCCAGCTTGGTGCACAGGCAATAGACGTAAGAATACTCCGGCACATCCTTCAGCAGTTCCGTGAACTGCTCCAAAGGCGTAGCCGTTTTCTTCCTGCCCTTCCCTGCCGGCTTCCGTTCCTTCTTTTCCTTTTCGCCCAGCATCCGGGGGTCCTCAATGACCACCCAGTTGCCGCCCCCGAAAAAAGGGACGCTGTTAATGGCTTCCCGCAGTGCTTCCAGTTCAAAGTCCTTTTGGAAATTCCAGACCGCCGGCTCCGCATCCGGGGCAAAAGCCCGCTGGCGGAACGCCTGGCCCACGGCTTTCTTGAAGAACTCCTCCTCTCCCCAGGCGATGACAACATGGGGACACGCTGGATTTTTCCGCAGACTTTCCAGAAATACATCAGCCGTTGTATTCACATCGATCCACTCCTAGAAAAAATCTTGTTGCCAGCGATAACTATACCATACAGGACCCCTGCCGTCAAAAACCACCTTGATGGCGCCTCCCGTGTCCGTCCGGGCCACCGGGATGCCAAGCCCGTCCAGCCGCTCCAGCACCTCCCGGTGCGGGTGGCCGAACCGGTTCCCCCGGCCCGCCGAGATCACCCCCAGCCGGGGCGAAACCCCGGCCAGGAACTCCGGACAGGAAGAAGACCGGGAACCATGGTGAGAGACCTTCAGCACATCACTGCGGACAGCCCGGGCCGCCGCCCTCAGCTCCTCTTCCCCGGTAGCATCGCCGGTAAAAAGGACACTGTAAGGACCGGAAACCAGCCGGACAATCCCAGAGTTCTCATTCTCCCCTCCTTCCTTATATTCTGTGGGTGCTTCTACAATTTGTATTATACTCTTTTTTTTGCATATTTTCTGGTTTGTTTGCATTTTGTATACAATTTTTCTGTTTTGTCTAAATTGTTCCAAAGATATCAGTTTTGCTACTGTTTTGGTGGGAAATCCATCAGTTCCTGCCAGATCGGGGGCGGAGAGGGCCAATGCGGAGATGGGGAACCAGTGAGAAAGGCCTGCTGCTCCCCCGGCATGATCCAGATGCCCGTGACTAAGAATCAGAAGATCCACTTTATCAGCTCCCAACCACCGGAGAAAAGGAACCAGGATCCGTTCTCCCGTATCATACTGTCCAGGCAATCCCCCTGTATCCACCACGATGATTTCACGTTCCGGTGTAATGGCCACAGCACAGTCCCCCTGCCCCACATCAAGAAAATATACCGTAAATGGCTGGGATTGGAACCTGGGCAGAGCCAGTACAGTCACCAGTCCCAAAGAAGCAGCGGCTATGGTTCCTGTTCTCAGACGGGACCGGAATGGCTGGAACCACCCTATTTCCAATACAGACAGAACCAGCAAAATATACAGTGGCCACAGCCACCAGGATACTTGACCCGTAACCAGCTGGGTACCCGGCAGTCTGGCCAGGCTGTTCCCCATCCAAAGAGCCGCTCCCAGCATTTGGGAAACGCCGGCCAGGATAGGCCTTGCGGGAACAATCAGTCCCATACATCCCAAGACCGCGCCAACAGCACTTCCTGTAAGACACAGAGACAGCAAGGGGACCAGAAGTAAATTGGCCCACAGAGAAACCGGAGACAACGAATGGAAATGTTCCACCAGAAATGGCAGACTCAGCAATTGAGCACTGATGGGTACAGCCAGTCCCTGTGCCAAGGGGCGGGGCAGAAAAACACCCAATTTTTCAGCAACAGACCTGCGAAGAGTCATTAAGCCAAGGGCTGCCGTAAAAGACAGCTGGAATCCCGGATCCCGGCACCACCAGGGCTTCCAGGTAAGAAGCAGGATGGCAGCCAGTCCCAGGAAGGCAGTGCCTCTGGCCCGACGGCGGCCTGCTCTGCCCAAGAGGACTCCCATTCCCAGAAGCACCGCCCGACACACCGATGCCCGCAGCCCGCAAAGTACTCCATAGCCCAATAGCAGCACCATAATCAAGGGAATGGCGGCCTTCCGGGGAATATGGAACAAACGGGCGCCTCCTGCAAGAATCCCCATCAGCAATGCCACATGACTGCCGGATACGGACAGCAGATGGCTCAGCCCACAGCATTGGAACATCCGGAGTGTCTCAGACGAAATCTGCTGGCTGTCTCCCAGCATCATTCCTTCCAGCAGGGCACTGTCTTCCGGAGCCATGGAATGGCGCAGCTGCTGCCTCAAGGCTTTGCCCAATTTGTAGATCCGGTCCGTCCATGTCAGATACTGGGACAGGATCCGGCAGTCCCTTCCGGTCACCTGGAGTCTGCCCCCTTCTCCCCGTATGGCTGCCCCTACTTCCGGCATCTGAACTCCCGGATTATAGAACCCGTCAATCGGTTGGAGAGGACCTGTTGCCTGGACAACCCCATACTCTGGTTGGAAGGAACCAGCCTTTCGGACAAAGACCCGGATACGGCCCCGTTTTTCTTCCATTAAAAAAGTCAGGCTTCCCTGTCGGCCTTTTTTGACTGTCCCTGGGACGATTCTGCCTGTAAATGTATCTCTCTTGGACAGGACAGATGTCATCCGGGCTGCTGCGGTCTCTTCCATACCACTTCGCCACGCTCCTGCGCAGAACATACAGCCCATGCACACCCCTATCCAGACTTCCCTGGGGAGTTCTTTTTTGCGGATAAATACAATGAATACTCCCAAAAAGGCCAGTCCTGTAACCCACACCAAAACGGGAAGCCATTTGTCCAGACCTACCCGGACTCCGGCAGCGTAGGCCATGCTGCCTGCCAGTACCGGATCCATCTTACACCTCCACCAGGGCCCGCAGCCGCTGGAATTTGGATGGCCCAATGCCGGAAACATTCTGAAGATCTTCCGGGCTGCGGAAAGGCTGCTGCCGCCGATATTCCACAATCCTTCTGGCCAGCGCCGGCCCTATCCCCGGCAGTCCGGTCAGTTCTTCCACACCTGCCTGGTTCAGGTTCACTCTGCCTGCAGCAGCCGGTGGCGGAAGCCCTGAATCGGCTTCTGCTGCAGGATTGACAGTCCCTGTACCTGGGGTTTCACCCCCAGTTGGGTCAACGGTTCTGGTCTGTACCGGTTTCCTGGCACTTTTTTTCAGGAGTGGGACGTTCACATGACTTCCATCTTTGCACTTTTTGGCCAGATTTACTTTCGTCAGGTCAGCTTCTTCCGTAGCTCCGCCTGCCTCAGCCAATGCTTCCTGATACCGGATGCCAGGTTTTACCTGATACAGTCCCGGTTCCCTAACCGCCCCGCTGATGTAGATGGTAATGGTTTTTGGTTTATCAGCAGGAACTGTAACGCTTGGCCTTTCAGACGGTATTTCCGCTGCTTCCGGAACCGTTTCCCGGGTGGCCCAAAAGCTGCCGCCCACGCAAAGTGCCACCAGCACCACCACCACCGCCCATTTCTTTTTCTCCCATGGATCCATCATTTGCTTCTCCTCCTCAAAAAGATTCTGTAGGAACCCTTCTCCGCGAAAAGGAAAATTCCTTCCTGAGTGGAAAAATCGGGTGGTGAATGGACATTTCTCGTCTTGCATTCCTCCCCCATCTCCGTTACACTGGTACCATAAACAATCGAGGTGACAATTTTGGAACGGGATTATTTGGTTACGGACCGGCCCATGAAGGCCCTTTTTGTTTTTTCCCTCCCCATGATTCTGGGGAACTTCTTCCAACAGCTGTACAACACCGTGGATTCCGCCATTGTGGGGCGGTATGTGGGCGAACAGGCCCTGGCGGCAGTGGGGGCATCCTATGCCCTGACCACCGTGTTCATCAGCATCGCCATCGGCGGAGGCGTGGGAGCCTCGGTGCTGGTGAGCCGGTTTTTCGGAGCCCATGCCTATGACCGGATGAAAGAATCCATTTATACGGCATTTGTGGCCTTTCTGGTGCTCAGCACCGTTCTGGGGGCTTTCGGGTATGTTTCCAGCCGGCAGATCATGGCCTGGCTGAAGACCCCAGCAGAATCCCTTGCCATGGCGGATGTGTACCTGCAGATCTATTTTCTGGGGCTGCCCTTCCTCTTTATGTACAATATCATCTCCGCCACCTTCAACGCCCTGGGGAAATCCCGGTACCCCCTGGTGTTCCTGATCTTTTCCTCCCTGCTCAACGTGGGCCTGGACATCTACATGGTCCGGAACCTGGGCTGGGGGGTGGCCGGGGCTGCCTGGGCCACCCTGATTTCCCAGGGGATCTCGGCGGTGCTTTCCTATGGTGTGTTCCTCCGGCTGATCCGGCCCCTGGGACAGGCCCCCCGGTATTTCAGCCTGGATCTGTTCCGGAAAATGGGCTCCATTGCCCTCCCCTCCATCCTCCAGCAGTCCATCGTATCCATCGGCATGATGCTGGTCCAGAGCGTGGTGAACAGTTTCGGGGCGGCGGCCCTGGCGGGATTCTCCGCGGCCATGCGGATCCAGTACTGCTGCACCGTGCCCATGAACGCCATCGGCAACGCCATGAGCCCCTACACCGGCCAGAACCTGGGAGCAGGACGGAAAGAACGGGTGATCGAAGGGTACCACAGCGCCAACAAACTGGTGGTCCTCTATGCCCTGGTGATCCTGGTGGTGCTGGAAGGGTGGAACGAACCCATTATCCGGTTCTTCCTGGGAGACAAAGCCTCCCCCACCGCCCTGGCCACCGGCACCTCCTTTTTGCAGTTCGTGGGGTTCTTCATCAGCCTCATCGGGTTCAAGATGGCAGTGGACGGAGTGCTCCGGGGGGCCGGGGACATGAAGCTGTTCACCCTGGCCAACCTGACCAACCTGGCCCTTCGGGTGGTGATTTCCGTAACCCTGGCCCCCCTGTTCGGCATCCAGATGGTATGGATGGCAGAACCGGCAGGCTGGGCCGCCAACTGGGCCATTTCCTATTACGAGTACCGGACGGGAAAGTGGGAAGGGAAAGTGAAGGTGTGAAAAAAGCCGCCCCTAAGGGTGGCTTTTTTGTCAACGGTCAGCGGCCGGTGGAAGCCGGATGCCAAGCATCCGGCTTTGAACGTTTTTGCCCTCTGGGCGGCCGGGACGGGCTCGCCTGCGGCAAGCCCCTACAGCGTTGGGGTCAGGGGATCATCACGGCGATCCTGGGAACGGGATTGTCGGGGAATCCGTTTCCGGGACCGTTGTATCCAACATCCGATTCCAGCCAGGTGACCCTTCGATGAAAATCGTTGTTTCCCCACCCTCCGACCCTGACGCCGTAGGGGCGCGCCCCAGGCACGCCCATCCCGGCCGCCGGTTTTCTCCATGCAAAAAGGACCTGGACAAAAATCCAGGTCCTTTCCTTTGGCCATTGACCCTTGGCCTTTATTTCTTCGGTGCGGCTTCGGGATGGTTCTTTAAATAGGTGTCGTTCTGGGCGATTACGTCCAGGAACACCAGAGGTTCTTTCTTTTCGTTCCGCAGGCCGTGGGACTGGCCGGGACGGGCGATGGTCACATCCCCTGCCTTCACCACCGTTTCCTTGCCGGTGCCGTCGGTGAAGATCCCTTCCCCGGATACGATGATATAGGCGTCTTCATTGAAACCGTGTTTGTGGCAGCCGATGGAGGAACCTTTTTTCAGGGTCAGGTAGCAGATTTCCTTGATGGCAGAATCCGGGGCGGCCTTGTCCCGGGCAAAGGCGAATTTCCCGTAGGCAGTGCCCTTCCCTTTGGCTACATCCTGTTTGTCAAAGGTGAACAGATCGCCTTTGTGGTACACCTGTTCATCGGGTTTGAAAGGAGAATCCGGGGATCCGGCGGCAAACACCGTACCACCCATAAGGGTGGCACCCAGAGTCAGCAGCAAAGCCAGTTTTTTCAGTTTCATGAAAACCCCTCCTCATAAAATTCAAAATAATTGCATATTTATTGTAGCACGTTGTCCGGTCAGCGGCAATGGGTAACGGTAAAGGGGCAGCGTCCGTTGGAAGCCGGATGCCTGGCATCCGGCTTTGAACGTTTTTGCCCCCTGGGCGGCCGGGACGGGCTCGCCTGCGGCAAGCCCCTACGGCGTTGGGGTCAGGGGATCATCACGGCGATCCTGGGAACGGGATTGTCGGGGAATCCGTGGTCAGCGGCCGATGGAAGCCGGATGCCAAGCATCCGGCTTTGAATGTTTTTGCCCTCTGGGCGGCCGGGACGGGCTCGCCTGCGGCAAGCCCCTACAGCGTTGGGGTCAGGGGATCATCACGGCGATCCTGGGAACGGGATTGTCGGGGAAT
>ERZ840096.1995-NODE-1995-length-18365-cov-3.896232_pt1 | contig 18365 bp, 18 predicted proteins | sample MGYA00519878_ERZ840096 | MGnify/ENA primary metagenome ERZ840096 (study PRJEB31850, sample SAMEA3708865) | human gut metagenome | biome: human gut; feature: human-associated habitat; material: faeces | place: China | collected 2014 ...
GGAGGGGGAGGAGAAACTTTCTGGAGAAAGTTTCTCCTCCCCCTCCCCAATTTCTTCTGCTCTAATCGTGATTCGGGGTGTAGTTGATGGTCGCTTCTTCGTCGGTCCGTTCGACTTTGAAAATGACGGGGCGCAGGCCGTCGTTGCAGCTGCATATGGCTACGCCCGGCTTTTCGATCCAGTCGCCGTAATAGAATTGTCCGCTGCCGTGCGCCAAGGCGAAAACATACTGGTAGATGGCCTTCCACGCTTCATCACAGAACCCGTCCGGCTTGGCGTAGTCGGCGTAAAAAAATTGCCCTTCCTTGAGCATCGGACACTTGCCGATTCCCTTGGAGCCGTATTCCTTGGCCAGTTCCTCATCAAAATGCCGCTTGAGGACGGTGATCCTGCATCGTTTCATGTCGCCTCCGTGATGTGTTGGAAAAGGCGTCTCCGGGAAACTGCCGCCAAGGGACAGCCCCCGCGATCCCGAAATCATATTCTGTCCCATTTATGAAAGTCTTTGAAGAGGAAGGGGGAGGTTTGGAGGGGGGAAGGGGAAACTTTCTCAGAAAGTTTCCCCTTCCCCCCTCCAATGTTCTATTCCCCTCCATCCTTCTCCGAATGCAGCTTCCTGAAAATGGTACTGCGGTTGACCTTGAAGACCTCGGCGACTTTTTGGACGGATCCGTGCACCTTGAGAGCCTTGCGGAGGATGCCGCGCTCGATGTCAGCCATGATGTCCTTGAGGGGGCGCTCGTAGTTGATGCCGTCGTCGGGGAAAAACAGCTCTTCATTCTCGTTGCCGGTCATGTGCCGGGGCAAATCCTTGACGGAGAGCGGGCCGTGATCCTTGGTGATCACGATGCTGTGCATGAGGTTCTGGAGCTCGCGCACGTTGCCGGGCCATGAATACTGGCGCAGGGCTTCCATGAGGCCGGGCGTAAGGTTCATGTGTTTGCGGTACTTGGAAGTGAACATGTTCAGAAAATGCGTCACGAGAGGCTGGATGTCGTCAGGGCGCTCGCGCAGGGGCGGGATGTTCACCACGGCCACGTTGAGGCGGTAATAAAGATCGCGCCGGAAGAGGCCCTTTTCCACGCGTTCAGCAAGGTTGCGGTTCGTGGCGGCGATGATGCGGACGTTGACCTTGCGGGGCTTGGAGGAGCCCACGCGCATGATCTCGCCATCCTGAAGCACGCGGAGCAAACGGGTCTGCATGGCAAGGCTCAGTTCGCCGATTTCGTCGAGAAACACCGTGCCGCCGTCGGCCATTTCGAAATAGCCGCTCTTGCCCTTGTTGCCCGCGCCTGTGAAGGCTCCCGGCATGTAGCCGAAGAGTTCCGACTCGGTGAGGCTTTCGGAAATGCCGCCGCAGTCCACCTTGAGGAACATCTTTTCCTTGCGCGGGCTGAGTTCGTGGGTGAGGCGGGCCACCACGTCCTTGCCGACGCCCGTTTCGCCGAGGATGAGCACCGTGGCGTCGGAACTGGCGAACCGCTCCACAAGGCTCATGACCTCTTTCATCTCGCGGCTTTCGAAGACGGGGACGAGTTCGCGGGTCTGTTCGCGGGCAAGGAAGGCGAGACGGTCGTGGAACTGCTCGATGAGTTTCTTCTGGGCGGTCATCTCCTCCTGCAGCTGGGTCAGGACGGTGATGTCGCGGGCGAAGGTCACGACAAGGCACAACTGGCCCTTGTCGTCGAAAACGGGATAGCCGGTCAGGACCAGACGCTTCCCGTTGGCGAGCTGCTGGACGTGGGTGGCCGATTTCCCGGTTTCGACGATCTGCGGATTGACGACCTTGTCGAAAATCCCCTGCTGGACGAGCGTGCGGATGTTCTTGCCCCGGATTTCCCCCTGCCTCAGGCCGGTCAGGGTTTCGTACATTTTGTTGACGAACAGGGTCGTCCCCTCCGCGTCACTGATGAAGACGCCATCAGAGAGGGTGTCGAGGATACTTTCAAAATGGGGAGCAAGAGACGTCATCGAAGTGTTTTCCATAGGCATCGCACGAGAAATAAAATGATTGCAGGGAAATTGGTTTCTCATGCTAGTGCCTGCACGCAAGAACGTCAAGGCGTGTGTGGAAAGGGGACGAGTGGACGGAGGGGAAAGCAAAAATCCCCGCCCGGATCGCCGGACGGGGATTTCTTTTTGAAGGGAGAAGCGGAAGCTTACTTCTTTTCTTCCGTCACGGCACCGCGGGTTTCGTCGACGATCCGCTGGATGCGCTGCGCGACGCCGTCGGGCAGGCTGACGTCGCCCATGGCGTATTCACGGCTCAGGAAGTCGTACTTCTGGGTTCCCAGGCGGTGGTAGGGCAGGGCTTCGTAACCCACGTTCTCGTAGCCCTTGAGGAACTCGCCGAGGGCGTAGGCGAACTCGTCATTGTCGTTGAACCCGGGAATGATGGGCGTACGGACCTGGACATGCAGGTTGGGGAATTCGGTGAGCAGCTTTTTGAGGTTGCTGAGGATCAACTCGTTGCCGACGCCGACGCCTTCGCGGTGCTTTTCGCTGTCCATCTGTTTGACGTCGAACAGGACATAGTTGAGGTACGGAGCGGCTTCCTTGAGGGTATCCCACGGGATACAGCCGCACGTTTCAATGGCGGTCTTGATGCGGCGATGACGGGCCTCCCGGAGCAGCGGGAGGGCAATGTCGGCGTGCATGAGGGGCTCGCCGCCGGAAAGGGTCATGCCGCCGCCGGAGCGGGCATAGAACAGGGCGTCCTTTTCCACTTCCTTAAGGATCTGATCGACGGTCTTGTTTTCGCCGTAGATGATCATGCCCTGTGCGGGACAGGCGTGGGCACAGTCGAGCGTCTTGCAGACGTCGCACTTGCTGCGGTCGAGCGAGAGCGTGCCATCTTCGTTGACGGTGATGGCGTCGTGTTCACAGGCTTTGATGCAACGGTGGCAGCCGATGCAGCGGCCCTTGTTGTAGGCGACCTGCGGATGCGAGGCCTGGGATTCGGGGTTACTGCACCATTTGCACGACAGGGGGCAGCCCTTCAGGAAGACGATGGTCCGGATGCCGGGACCGTCGTGAACGGAATATTTCTGAATATTGAAGACGGTTCCGGTCGCCTTTCTATCTTCAAAGGAACCCATGGACTACCTCTTTTTCTGAGCGTTAGAGTTGGAAATGGCGGGCCAGATAATTCCGGCCCGCCATTTATTTAATCATTCATCTTGTGTGCCGCAAGCGGCCAGAACTTACATCTGGTCGTGGCCGGTACGGGCGATGAGGTCGTTCTGCAGGTCGGGGGTCAGGTCGACGAAGTAGGCGCTGTACCCGGCGATGCGGACGATGAGGTTACGATACTTCTGAGGATCCTTCTGGGCCTTCTTCAGGGTATCGGCGTTGATGACGTTGAACTGGATGTGCCACAGCTTCAGGTCGCACCAGGTACGGATGAACTGCACCAGCTTTTCGGTACCGGCATCGCCTTCAACGCACTTGGGAGTGAACTTCACGTTGATCAGACGGGCAGCGCGGGCGCGCATACCGTAGTTCTTCGTGTTGTGGTTGGAGAGCAGGATGGCGGTGGGGCCATTGTGGTCGGCGCCGTGAGACGGGGAAGAACCGTCAGCCAGCGGGAACCACGCCACGCGGCCGTTCGGGGTAGCGGAAACAACCTTGCCGAAGGGCACGTGAGAGGTGAAGGGCACGTAACGGGCGTCGTTGTTGATGCCCATTTCCTTGCCGTACTTGGCGGCGAAGGACACGGCCATGCGGTCGAGTTCGCGGCCGATTTCGTCGGCGTATTCGTCGTCGTTGCCGTAGCAGGGAGCCGTGCGGAGAAGCTGCTGGATGTCTTCGTAGCCTTCGAAGTTGGCTTCGAGAGCGTCGATGAGCTGATCCATGGTGAGCTTCTTGTCTTCAAACACGAGCTTCTTGATGGCAGCCAGGGAGTCGATGACGGTGCCGAGGCCCATGAATTCAAAGTAGCCGAAGTTCAGGCCTTCGGGGATCTGGGGCTGATGCAGGTCGATGCAGTGCTTGCGGCAGAGAGCGTGCAGCACGGAGCCCATGGGCTGGGCGAAGTGCTTGGCGCGGGTCTGGATAACAATGTACTGCTGGATGAACGTGGTACGGAGCAGGAGCATGTGCTGCTGCACGTAGGCGTTCCAGAATTCGTCCCAGCTCTTGAACTTGCGGGCGTCGCCGGTCTGGATGCCGAGCTGCACGTCGCCGTACTTCTTCATCTTGCCGTCGTACAGAGCCATTTCCACAGCGGAGGCGAAGTTGGTGTAAGCACCGCCGGAGGTGTAGGTGTCGCGGTTGGGCATACGGATTTCGATGCAGCCGGACACGGCGTAGTCAAGGGCTTCTTCAAAGGTCGCGCCCTTGGAGACGTACAGCGGGATGCATTCTTCGTCGTTGCACAGCTTGGGGAAGCCGGAGCCGAACTTGATGGTTTCGGCGACGTCCCACAGGTAGCGTTCAGGAGCGCGGCTGTGGATACGGGCGGCGAGGTCGGGGTAGTGCAGCGGGAATTCGCGCTTGGACTTCAGGAACAGGTAGGTCAGATCGTTGGTCGCGTCGCGGCCGTCCGGGGTCTGACCGCCAATGGTGACGGCTTCCCAGTGAGCGTAACCTTCGTTGAAGGCGCCGCCGGCGGGGGAGATGTACATGTCGATGAATTCGGCCATGCCGACCCACATGCATTCCAAGTATTCCAGGGTCTTTTCATCGGTCAGGATGCCGGCTTCCATGTCCTTCTTGTAGAAGGGATAGAAGTACTGGTCCATACGGCCGTTGGAGATGGTGGTACCGGTCTTCTGTTCCAGACGGGAGAACATCTGGGTGAAGTACTGGGACTGAACGGCTTCGTAGAAGTCGCGAGCCGGGTTGGCGGGCACGTGTTCGGCGTTTTCAGCCATGCGGATGAGTTCGGCCTTGCGGACCGGATCGGCGCAAGCTTCGGCGGCCTTGCGGGCGGCGTCGGCGTGGCGCTTCGCCCACAGAACGATGGCGTCGCACACGAGGATGGTGGCTTCGATGAAGGGACGCTTGTCCACCTGATCCACGGGGGAGGCGGGATCAAGAGCGGCCAGCTTTTCTTCCATTTCCTGCTTCAGACCGTTGAAGCCGCGCTTCAGCACCACTTCGTAGTCATGCACCCACTGGATGGAGGAACGGAAAGAGGAGGTTTCGTTGACGATGAAGCGGGAGATCAGGCCGTCGGGATCGTCGTAGGTCAGCTTGTGGACTTCAGCGGGAAGAGCCTTGTTCAGAGCTTCGTGATAGGTGCGGCCCTTCCAGAAAGGAGCGATCTGCTCAACCACGATCTTGGCGTCTTCGGGGCTGATGGAAGCCGGAGACTGCGGGCGGGTGGGAAGGTCGCGCACGGCGATGTCGAGGAAGTCGCCGTCGAGTTCGGGGTACAGGATGCCGTAACGGCCGTCATGACCACCGCAGCGGCCGAGGAGGAGCTGGTCGTCCTGCACCATGACGGTGATGTTCTTGGCAACGTTCATCAGAGCCTTGGCCCAGCGGAGAACCAGAGGCTGACCCACGGTTTCGGCCATGGACTGCGTGAAGTACAGAGCGCGTTCGACGTCGATAGCGGGCTTCTGGCCGTCGAAACGTTCCAGCAGCTTGAACACGCGCTTGTGGGATTCGCGATAGATGTCTTCTTTACCGGCGATGTTGTCTTCGAGACGCTGCTCATGAGGCGATTTGATTTCAGCTACCTGAGTCATGTCACTTCTCCGTGTAGGAATTAAGGTTGTGTAGTATGATGTGTGGAGCTTTCCGGCGGACCGCTCGGAAGTTCTCGTTCCCTTCTTCACTTGTCTTGCTTATAATAAAGCAAGTGCCGTGCCAGAGGGGTTATAAAAAATGTTTACTTGTTATTTCATGGTATTGTGATAGAGAGCGTTTTGAGGCGTTTTTATGGGAAGGGGGAAAGTTGCAAAATTGCATCACTTATCAGGAATAATCCGCAAATAGCGGGAATGTGATGTTGCATTTTTGCGACAGAGAGAGGTTTTCCTGCAACCTCTGTCCGTTTTTACGCAGCGAAAGAGAATAGTTCCTGACAAGGGTTTTTATCTTATTGATATTATATCAGAAAAAACTCCCTTTGATGGAACGGAGTTGGCTGGGGGCGGAAAATATGATGCAAAAATGCGACACCAAAGAATTCTATCTTGTGAAAAAAGTATTTTAAAAATAGCCTTCACAAGCTGGAACTATCGGAAAAGACACCCAATCCGAGTTGAAACGAGTACTTTTTCAAGGAATGCATGTGCCCCAAAAGACCGCAAACAGGGATTTGATAAATACAAAAACCTTTAAAAACAGAAGGATAGACCTCAGAGAGAAAGGAAAAGCTCTTTTTTAGAAAGACTCTTCCGCTCTTTCCCGGCATCTCATAATAAGAAAGGGGGAAGGGAACCAGTCCCTCCCCCCATAAAAGGCGTACGCTACAATCAGACGATGCGGAAGTTGTCCACAACGCAGCAGCGGCGCAGGCGCACGAACGAGCGGGCGCAAGTCACACCTTCACCGGTGGGGGTGGAGATGGTCATGGTCGTCCAGCCTTCGCCGCCAGCGCCGAGGGCGGCGAGGTGCGGGCCGTTCTTGACGAACAGGCTGGTGTTCATGGCGCGGGCCATCTTGTCCATGTTGTCGATATTGCGGGAATGCATACCGGCGGTGTGGGACAGGCCACGTTCGAGGATGAGAGCCCATTCGATGGCTTCGTCCACGTTGGCGGCGCGCAGCAGCGGGATAACGGGCATCAGCTGTTCCACGCGAGCGAACACGTGGTTGATGTCGCGCTTCACGTCCACGATGAGCAGACGGCAGCTGTCGGGCACGTCGATGCCGGCGGCCTTGGCGATGAGGGCGGCGTCACGGCCGACCCACTTCGGGTTCGGATTGGGAGCCTTGCCGCCTTCAACCTGAGGATAGTTGCGCAGGACCACGCGAGCCACGGCGTCAGCCTGTTCAAGGCTGATTTCCACGGCGCCGATGGCCTTCATTTCGGCCTTCAGCTGATCGGCGATGGAATCCACGGCGATGATTTCTTTTTCGTCGGCGCAGATGATGTTGTTGTCGAAGGAAGCGCCGTCGTAGATGCTGCGGGCAGCACGGGCGATGTTGGCGGTTTCGTCGACGACGACCGGCGGGTTGCCGGCGCCGGCGGCGATGAGGCGCATGGTGGCGACCTTGCGGGCCTGAGCCACAACGGCTTCACCACCGGTCACCACGAGCAGCTTGATGCGGGGATGCGAGAAGAGCTCCTGCGCCACTTCGATGGTGGGTTCCTTTACGGCGACAAGCAGGTTGGCAACGCCGGTGGCTTCGATGATGGCCTTGTTCAGGACCTGAATGGCCGTCTGGGAAGCACGCTTGGCGTTGGGGTGGGGAGCAAAGATCACGGAGTTGCCGCCAGCGATCATGCTGATGGCGTTGTTGATCACCGTGGCGGTCGGGTTGGTGGACGGCGTCACGGAGGCGATCACGCCCCAGGGAGCGTTTTCGATGAGGGTCAGGCCCATGTCGCCGGAAATGGCCATGGGGGAGAGGCATTCGGTGCCGGGAGTACGCTCGCAAACGAGGATATTCTTGGCAATCTTGTCGCTCACGCGGCCCATGCCGGTTTCGTTGTGGGCGATTTCAGCGAACGCCTTGGCGTTTTCAAGGCCGGCCTTGCGGATGGCGGCGATGATCTTGTCACGCATGGCGACGGTGCTGATCTTCTTCTGAGCGGCTTCGGCGGCCTGCACGGCGTCTTCGAGGCGATCGAAGAGGCCGAAGTCGCCGCAGTCGCAGCCGCTGGCGGCGACGACGGTCGTAGCAGCCGCGGTGGGCTGATCGGACATCATCTTTTTCAGAACTTCAACGACAATGCGTTCCACGTCTTGTTGGCGCACGTCCATATCTATACTCCTATGCTGGAAGCCGGACCCCGCGGGACTTTGAGGACTGCCGGGCGGGGGGCCTGTTTTTTCTGTTTGTCACCCTCGTCAGGAGACGAGGCAGAGCGGAAAACCGGGGTCTTCCGGTGGGCGGCGAACCGCCCGCAGGGGCTATTCCCCCTGATTCTTGCGATAAATAGCTGCCTTACCGGCGTTTACATGGTCGACGATGCCGACAATGACCAGATCCAGCGGCGCATCTTTGTCGATGGCAAAACGTGCGGAACTGCCGCGGGACACGATAACCCATTCGCCCTCGCCCGCGCCGATGGGATCGGCGGCAACCTGAGAGCGGCCGATGGATTCGCCCTTCTCATTGAGCAGATCAACGAGAAGCAGCGAGTTGTACGGCAAACCGGGACACCGGACCGTGGAAACGACCTGACCAATGACTTTTGCGAGTTCCATGTATGTCTCCGTTCCCGGAAGACGGTCTTCCGGGAGCATTCCGTAAGGAAGCTGCCGGCCGGGCCGGGGCGCGAGGCCCCGGCGAGACCGACGAGCAGGGCTTAACCCAGCTTAAGTGCGCGGACGAGCTTACTTGCGGCTCAGGGGGAACACGGCTTCCAGGTCCTGATGGGGGCGAGGAATGACATGGACGGCCACGAGCTCGCCACCCACGCGCTGCACAGCGGCGGCGCCGGCGTCGGTAGCGGCTTTGCAGGCGGCCACGTCGCCGCGGACGAGGGCGGTCACATAGCCGCCGCCGATCTGTTCGTAAGAAACGAGCTGCACGCGAGCAGCCTTGACCATAGCATCAGCGGCTTCGATGAGACCAACCAGACCACGGGTTTCGATCATGCCAAGAGCGTCCATTGTGAACTCCTTTTAGGATTGTTGTTAGCTTGGTTACCCGGAACGGAACGATCGGGTAACGCGTTACCGTGTTGTGTGCCGTTCCGTTTTATTGCTGTCCTCCGCGGTTCATGCCCAGGCCGACGACACTGATTTTGTAGATGTCGTCGCTGCTGCATCCCCGCGAAAGGTCATGCCAACCGTGCGCAAAGCCCTGGAGCAGGGGGCCGAGGGCCGTCCAGCCGCCGAAGCGCTGCGCGATTTTATAACCGATGTTGCCGGCTTCAAGGGAGGGGAACACGAACACGTTCGCGTTCCCGGCGACCGGGCTCCCGGGCGCCTTGAGCCTGGCGACTTCGGGCTCGACGGCGGCGTCCAACTGGAGTTCGCCGTCTACGAGCAGATTGGGTTCGCGGGTCTTGATTTCTTCAAGAGCCGCGCGCACCTTGTCGACGCGCTCATGCTTGGCGCTGCCCTTCGTGGAGAAGGAAAGCAGGGCCACACGGGCCTCGTCGCCCATGACGCGCTTGTACACGCCGGCGGTGCTGATCGCAATGTCCGCAAGCTGCGCGGAAGTGGGTTCCGGAATGACCGCGCAGTCGGTGAACATGCAAACGTTGTTGTCCTTCAGCATGAAGAAGAAGCTCGACACGGTCTTGCTTCCGGCGGAGGTGCCGACCATGCGCAGGCCGGCGCGGATGACGTCGGCCGTGGAGGACAGGTTCCCGGCAACGCCGATTTCGGCTTCACCGCGGCGGACCATAAGGGCACCGGCGGCGAGAGGGTTCTTGACGGCCTTGATGGCCTCCTCTTCCGAAATGTCCTTGCCCTTGTCCTTCTGGATGGACATGTACTCCGCAGCATTGTGCTGAAGCAAGGCCGGGTTGTACGGATTGACGACCTGGAGGGAAACGCCGGTTTCGCCGCTTTCCTGCAGCGCCGCGCGCACCTTTTCGGGGTCGCCGATGAGGATGGGTTCGACGAGGCCTTCGCGGATCAGCTTGGCGGCGGCGGAAACCACGCGCCGGTCTTCACCGTCGGAGTAGACCACGGCACCTTTCCGGGCGCGGCATTTTTCGAGGCAACGTTCGAACACGCTCATTACAGACCAACCTTGCTGATGTCGCGGCCGGATTCGGCAACGACGGTCAGGAGCATGAGGACATAGATGGCGCTGCTCAGGCGGTTCAGGGACGCGAGGATGTCTTCGCGTTCCATGCCGACCTGAACATAGGCCACTTCAACTTCGCGGGCCTGGGCGCGCAGCCAGTTGAGCAGCGCGACGTTCGGGCCGAGAGCCACGTCGGGGACGATGTGGCCCTGGCCGAGGTATTTCATGGGATCGTGGGAGACGAGGCGGATGGCTTCGGCGTTCATGCCGCACAGGGACTGCGCGGGCACGGCTTCGCCGGAGACTTCGGCCTGGAGGATCTGCCACAGCCACACGTTGATGTCAGAAAGGCCGTTTCTGAGGACGGCGGGGAGCTTGTTGTTGCCGTCAAACCCGGTCTGCACCAGCACCGTGCTGGAAATGAGGGTATCCAGCTTGCCGCGCAGGAATATGCGCGGGTGGGACTTGGAGACGACCGTATTGGCGTCAAGGTAGGTTCCATCGGGGAACGATGCCTGTTCGGCAGCCGGAGCGGCCGTGGCGGCAGGAGCCGCTTCCGCAGCGGGAGCCGCGGGTTTGGCTTCTTCGACAGGCGCCGCTTCCACGGTGCACTGACCGGGCAGGATCACGCGGCAGTTGCGACTGCGCAACAGCTCCGTGGCCGCCGGAGTCAGGCGTTCGCCGGCCTGAAGGCGGAATTCGCCTCCCTGGCCTAGCTCGCAACGCTGTCTGACATCTTCTTCGGTAAGAAAGATCATGATTGTTTCCTTCGTTATGGTCTAGGAACGCGGCTAGGCGGCTACCGCGACCGTGGCGCACCGCACGTGCCCGGAAGAGGAGAGTTCCACTTCCGTGCCTGCAGGGATGCTGAACACGTCGCCGTGGGCCGCGCTGAAGGTCGTGCCCTCAATGCTCAGGTTCAAGTCGCCTTCCAGCACGACGAGCACTTCCGTACGCCGGAACGTCCAGGAAAACGAGAGGTTTTCCCAATCCAGATAGCCCACGGAGGCGGCATCCCCTTTGGCGGGGGAAAGCACGTCCATGACGGCCACGCTGCCCTTCGCCCGGGAGCCTCCCCAGTACTGCGCTTTGCTGTCGACGTGGGTGACGCCTCCAGCCTGCCTGACGCCGGGACGCGTCTCGGGAGCCGCGCAAGCGCCCATCTCGGCAAGGACGGATGCGATCAAGCGATCGATCAACGCTTCGTCGGCGGTCCCTGCGGGAAGAGCCGACAGGACCCCGCGCCGGATGGCGACGAGGAGGTCATCAGAACGCTGCTCCGCCGGAGCGGAAGCCGTCACGGCCTCGGCGGCCATGGGGTTGCTGCCGGGGGTGAACACGACCGGAGGCACCGGCTGCGCCGCCGGAGCGACGGACGCGGTCAGGGCCTGCGTCAGCGGGACCAGCGCTTCCTGCAGCTGCCGGGCGGCGGCCGCAAGCTGATCGGCGGTCAACGCCGGCGTGGGAACGTGTACAGGTTCCTGACTGGCGGGCACTTCTTCCAAAACCGGCGGGACCGGCGGGACAGCCTCCGCCTCGGGCTCCGCCAAAGCGGAGGACGGGGCGACGGGCGTTTCCGTCGTCAGGGTTATGCCGTAATGCCGGGCATCGTCCTGGGCCTGCTGGGTGACGATGTCGCCCTTGGCGTAGACGATGACCGACTCGCCGGCTTTCCATGCGAGCCGGACCGTTTCGGCAGTGATGATCTGTTTGGTCATGCCCCAATTCCTTTAGGTGGCGTGCGGCGTATCCTGTGCAGGGCGGCACCGTTTCCCGGTGCCTGTCGGCACGCCTCCGTTACGCGAAACGACTACTTCTTGGCCTTGCCCTTGGGGGACTCTTCGGCGGCGGGAGCAGCAGCTTCGCCTTTGGCCGCGGCCATACGGGCCAGCTTGGCGGCCTTGCGGGCGGCCTTCTTCCGCTTGATGTCCTCAAGCATGTCCATGAGGGAGTCGGGTTCTTCAGCGGGGCTGGGGATGATGTTGTACCCGTTCAGGCCGTTGAGGCTCTGGGCGAGCAGGGCGCCGGTTTCCACGGCGGCCTGACAGGCGGCCACGTCACCCTTGCAGATGACGCAAACGCGCAGCCCGTCGACCTTGTGGGCGGAGATGATTTCCACTTCGGCGGCCTTGGCCATGGCGTCGGCCACCTGAATGGCGATGACGAGGCCCGCGGTTTCGACGAAGCCGAGGGAAGGTTTATATTCCAAACTCATAGGTTACTCCTGACTGCCTTAGGCAATCTGCTCGAAGACGGTTTCAGCCGGGCTCGGGATGACGACCTTGCTCACGAGGAGGCCGCTTTCGGCGGCGGCCGTGGATCCGGCTTCGACGGCGGCGTTGACTGCGGCCACGTCGCCGGTCATGAGGGCATAGCCCTTGCCGCCGAGTCCGAGGGCCACGCGGACGTCAAGGAGCTGCACGTCGGCAGCCTTGACGGCGGCATCGGACGCCACCACGATGGAGGCGGCGGAGAAGGTTTCGATGATGCCGAGCGCGCCGCGTTCCGTGATGCCCGTGGCACCGGCGAGGGCGCCGATCACATCCCGGTGGATGTTGGGGATGATGAACCAGTCCACCAGCGCATCGGCATGGGTTTCGCGTCCGGCATTCACGGAAGCGGATACGGCAGCCACGTCGCCGGTCACGGCGGCCACGAACTTGCCGGGGCAAATCGTCTTAAAGAACAGCGGATCGACCTGAGCGGTTTTCACCATCTGGTCAGCCGCGTCGATACCAGCGGCAATGCTGTTGAATTCCACCATTCCTACGGCTGTGTATGATTCAGACACAGGGCCTCTCCTTTTTTGTCAGGGGGCGGCTGGCCGCCCCTTTCCGTATCGTGTTGCGGGCTACTTGCCGATGACGACGGCGCCGTCGACGCTCTTGACCACGCCGTCCATGCTGGCGTGGATACGGGCGCCGAGACCCTGTTCGGGAATTTCACCAATGACGTCGCCGCACTTGACGCGATCGCCGGCCTTCACCACGGCCTGGGCCGGGGCGCCGATGTGCTGCCGCAGCGGGATGCGCACTTCAGCCGGGGAGAGTGCGCCCAGATCGTTGGTGGGCAGCTCCATGTAGCGGCTGATACCGATCTTGTTGACCAGGCGGGGCACGGGCACCCGGCGGAATTCACGCCACTGGGTGTAGGCTTCATTCACGTCGCGGCTGCCTTCGTACTTCATCCCGGCCGCGCGCAGCTCATTCTTGATGGCCTGGTTGATGCGGCGGGGGGACAGGCCCATGGGACAGGCCACGTGTTCGCACACGCCGCAGTCGCAGCAGAGGAGCGCGAGCCTGCCGGCTTCGGCGGTCAGCTCGGCGTTGCTGCCGAAGGCGCGCATGACGCGATGCGTTTCAAAAGGATGGCCGAGGAGGTGGCGGGGGCACAGCTCGGAACAGCTGCGGCACTGGATACAGGCCGAAGCGGCGCGGCGACGCATGAAATTGAGGGGCGTAGTCGCGTTCCGGTGCAGGTAGTGCCCGCGGGGCAGGATAATGAGACCGCCGGAGGTCTTGGTGACCACTTCCTTGGCGAAGGCGTCGGCGTTGTCCACCATGCGGCCCATCATGGGGCCGCCGAGAACGAACACGGGGTCGCTCACGGTGGGGCCGCCCGCAGCTTCGAGGCAGGCGGAAAGCGGAGTGCCGATCGGCACGCAGACGATGCCGGGCTTCTTCACTTCGCCGGTGACGGTCAAAAATTTGTGCGTGACGGGCTTGCCGTCAAGGGCGTGGGCCACGGACACGAGCGTGCCGACGTTGGCGACCACCGCGCCCACCATGAGGGGCAGGCCCAGCGGGGGAACGGAACGGCCCGTCACTTCGCGGACGAGGGTCTGTTCATCCCCGGCAGGATAGAAGTTGGGGAGCAGCGCCAGCTCGATGGGCCGATTGCCGATGGCATCGGTCAGGATCTTAGTGGCTTCCTTGTATTTTTTCTTCAATGCGATGACGCCGCGCTTGGCACCGGTGGCCTGCATCAGCTCACTGAACGCCCGGACGATTTCGTTGGCGTGGTGAAGCATGTGATGCTGGTCGGTGTGCAGAAGGGGCTCGCATTCGCAGCCGTTGGCGATAACCGTGTCGGCGTCGGCGGCGTACTTGACGTGCGCCGGAAAACCAGCTCCACCTTCACCAACGATACCGGCCGCTTTCACCGCCGCTATGAACGCCTGTTTATCCATGCTATCCTCTCGTTACCCAAAACAGTTCGGCAGGCCGCGGCGCGTTTCCGCCCCACGGCACTGCCCGGAATCTCAATTCACCGCAAAAGCCTAGCGTCCCATCGGGGCGAAGGGCTGGAACGGCAGCGGGAACTTGGCGTTGTTGAAGCCGTTGGGAGCCATGGGCTTCACGGTATTGAGGGAAACGCCCTTGTCGAGGCCGAGGATCTTCGCGGCGGTCTTGTACATGACCTTTTCGCGGACTTCTTCGCTGATGTTGAGATTCTTGTAGATCTCGATAGCGTCGGCCTGTTCGATGAACGGGTGCGCGGAAGCGAAGATGACCTTGTCGCCGATCATCTTGTTCAGGGCGTCGACATACACTTCGGCCATGGGAGCCAGTTCGTATTCGGACAGGTCCATGTAGACGTTGGCGTTGCGCATGCAGGCGAAGATGGCTTCGTTGACGAAGGGATAGCCGCCGTGGCTCATGATCAGGATCAGTTCGGGGAAGTCGCGGGCGACGACGTCGATCTGACGGGGATCAATGTAGTCCATGATGGCGCGGGGAACCTGGGCGGGCGGGGCGGTGGTCACGAAGACCGGCACGCCGAGCTCGACGCACTTGGCATAGATGGGATAGTAGCGGGCGTCGCTCGGCGGGCAGTGGGCGAGATAGGGGTCGGTGGCGATACCGCGCATACCGAGATCCTTGATCACGTGTTCGACTTCGCGAACGGCGTCCATTCCCTTGTGGGGGTCGATACCCCAGAAGCCGAGAAATTTGTTGGGATAGGCGCGGCAGAATTCAAGGATGCTGTTGTTGTTGGCGGGGAAACCATAGGTGGTTTCGCAGTCGCGGCCGGAAACGACGCACAGCTCAACGCCACGGCGATCCAGGTCGGCCACGATTTCGGGCAGAGCCTGGGGGACGCGTTTGTCGAAGCCGATGGCTTCACAGGTGGCTTTGAACATCGAGCTGTTCTTGATGCCGTTAATGATTTCCGGCGTGTTCGGGCGGAAGCGGAAGTCGATTATTTTCATCAGTTGACTCTCCTGGCTTGGTGCACAAAAAGGTTTGTGAGCATTAGAGCAAATGCCGTTCCAGTTTTGCACAGACAAGGAGATTCCCCAACGACAGCAAGGAAATGGGGACTAACAAAAAACGTTCCTGATTAGATCCGGAAAGAACCGTTTTTTGTTGAAACCTGTGCAACAGGCCGGAATACAAACTTTTTGTCCGCGTTATCGCCTTAAGGCCGTAGTATTGCATGATGCATAAATGCACCAATGTTGCAATAATGCGACCAAGTCGATGCGCATGCGCCACCGGTTTTTTCAGTTGGTGCGTTTTTGCATCATCTGACTTGTGAATAAAAACGCAATCGGATCGCTCCTTGTGCCGATCCGCAGCACAAGGGTTCTTATGCCATGATTGCATCGGTGAAGCAAGGGGAATCCGTATCTAGTGAACGTTACAAGAAAAAACGCAAAAGGCAAAAGAAAACGGATGCTCTTGCGCATGGAGCGGGTGATCATATGAAGCAGGAGGACGGAAGGGAGGCAGGGATGATAGGCTGAGAGCGCGCAAGCGGGACGACGGGGAGTACGACAAAAAGGGGCCGGACGGCATCGCCGTCGGCCCCTGATGTTCGCAGCGGTTACAGGACTTCCAGCGTGTAATGGCCGTTGGTGAACACGCAGAGCTCGGAGGCTATCTTCATGCTTTCCAGCGCGATGTCCTCGGCCCCAAGATCGCTGTGGCGGACGAGGGCTCGGGCGGCGGAGAGGGCGTAGGGTCCGCCGCTGCCGATGGAGGCGATGCCGTCGTCGGGTTCGATCACGTCGCCGGTCCCGGTGAGCACGAGCGTATGATCCCTGTCGGCTACAAGGAGCATAGCCTCCAGCTTGCGGAGGAACTTGTCGCTCCGCCAGTCCTTGGCGAGCTCCACGGCGGCGCGGATCAGGTTGCCGCCGGTCTGTTCGAGGTGGGCGTCGAAGCGTTCGAACAGGGTAAAGGCGTCCGCCGTGGCCCCGGCGAATCCAGCGACGATCTGATCTTTATACATCCGCCTGACTTTCTTGGCGGTGTGTTTCATAACGATGCTCTGCCCCATGGTCACCTGCCCGTCGCCGATGAGGGCGACGTGGCCTTTGTGGCGCACGGCGAGGATGGTGGTTCCGCGAAGTTCCATGAATGATCCTTTGTTCTCGGTAATGGTGAGGAGGTTACCCTTCCAGAATAACCACGGCGGCGGCATTGTCACGGGTATGGGTGAGCGTGAGGTGCAGCTTTTTTACGCCGAGGGCGTCGGCCTTTTCCCGAGCCTTTCCGGACAGAACGAGCTCGGGCTTGCCGGAGGGCAGCGAGCGCACGGCTACGTCACGGGGGCCTATGCCTTCGGCGAAGCCCGTACCAAGCGCCTTGACCGCGGCCTCCTTGGCGGCGAACCGCGCGGCCACATGGGAAACGGCGCGATCGCCGGGAATGGCGCTCCGTTCGTCGTCCGCCATGATGCGGTTGAGAAAATGCTCCCCGAAACGATGCAGCGAACGCTCCATGCGGGAAAGTTCGATCAGGTCCAGTCCGATGCCGATGATTGCCATATGCGCCCCCTCGGGCAGCAGGTTGCCGTCAGCGGGGGCCGAAGTCAAGTTGACGCTGTGCCGCCGGATGGTTACACGTGGAAAAAATGACGGGACTCCGTTTCCGAATCCTGTTGCGCCGCCACCGCGCCCGGCGTCCCGTCCGTACTGTTTTGAAGGAGCATCTATGCGCATATGCATTGTCGGCACCGGCTACGTCGGTCTTGTGAGCGCGGCGTGTTTCGCCGAAATGGGCAATGACGTCCGCTGTGTGGACGTCAACCCGGAAGTCGTGGCCCTGCTCGACAGCGGGCGTATCCATATTTTCGAGCCAGGCCTCGAAGACCTTGTCAGCCGCAACCGGCAGGAAGGCCGCCTGCGGTTTACGACCAGCCTTGCGGACGGATTGGATGACGCCGAATTTGCCTTCATCACCGTGGGCACGCCCTCGCGTCCCGATGGCTCCTGCGATCTTTCCTTTGTGGAAGGCGTGGCCCGCCAGATCGGAGAGCACATGCGTGGGCCGCTCATCGTCGTGGACAAGTCCACCGTGCCCGTCGGCACCGCCGACCGTGTCCGCGAGCTTGTCGCCGCCGCCCTCGCCGCCCGTGGAGAGGACATTGCCTTCGATGTGGTGTCGAACCCCGAGTTCCTCAAGGAAGGCGACGCGGTTTCGGATTTCATGAAGCCCGACAGGGTCATCGTAGGTACGTCTTCCGAAAAGACGGCCTCCGCCATGCGCGACCTCTACGCTCCCTTTGCCCGGAGCCGCGAAAAGCTCATCGTCATGAGTGTCCGCAGCGCGGAAATGACCAAATACGCGGCTAACTGCATGTTGGCGACCAAGATTTCCTTCATCAACGAAATCGCCACGCTGTGCGAGAAGGTCGGCGCGGACGTGCGCGACGTGCGTACGGGCATCGGTTCGGATCACCGCATCGGCTATCAGTTCATCTATCCCGGCATCGGCTACGGCGGATCCTGCTTCCCCAAGGACGTGAAGGCGCTCATCCATACCGCCCATGAGGCAGGTATGCGTCCTGAACTCTTGGAGGCCGTCGAGGGCGTGAATGCCCGTCAGAAGCGCTCGATGGCGTTCCGGGTAGCCGACTATTTTGAGCCGCAAGGCGGGGTGTTCGGCAAGGTGCTCGCCTTATGGGGGCTTGCCTTCAAGGCCAATACCGACGATATGCGCGAATCTCCGGCGCTTTCCATCATTGAGGAGCTGACTTCACGCGGTATGCGCGTCCGGGCCTATGATCCCATCGCCGGCCCCAACGCCCGGAAGCTGTTGGCGGACAATCCGCTGGTGTTCATCGAAGATGATCCATACGCCATCTGCGAAGGTTCCGACGCCCTGCTCGTGGCCACCGAGTGGAACCAGTTCCGCAACCCCGATTTCGATCGTATAAAGGAATCCCTCGTCGCCCCCGTCCTCTTTGACGGGCGCAATCTCTACTCGCCCTCCGTGCTCGGCAAGCGCGGCTTTGCGTATTTCTGCGTGGGAAAGAAGTAGGGAAGAGGCGAGGAAGGATGTGAAGACTGGGGGAGGCCAGCGCAGAGGGAGTTTATTCCGTTCTTTAGGTTGTTAAGGGGTGATTGCCTTTTTGAAAGAGCGCCCGCCCGTTAAAGGTAGGAAAGCCGACTGGGAAATATTCAGTCGGCTTTCTTTGTTTTTTGATTTTCTGAAAGGCCGTTCCCCTTGCCTCCGGGGAAAAACGACAAGAGGGATTCGATAAGGTCGAAAGTCTTTGGGAGGGGGGGGGAGGTTTGGAGGGGGCGG
>ERZ840096.1996-NODE-1996-length-18361-cov-8.610674_pt1 | contig 18361 bp, 10 predicted proteins | sample MGYA00519878_ERZ840096 | MGnify/ENA primary metagenome ERZ840096 (study PRJEB31850, sample SAMEA3708865) | human gut metagenome | biome: human gut; feature: human-associated habitat; material: faeces | place: China | collected 2014 ...
CCTGAGCGCGAAGCGCGAGGAAGTGCCCTTGGGGTGCAATCTCGGGAAGGCAGTTCCGTTTTCGCCGGGGTTCCCCTGTTATCGGACCGGGTCCTGCGAGATTCCCACGTCGCTTCGCTCCTCGGAATGACAAACTTGAGAGCTTCACGCCACAGAATGCGTATCGCAGATATTGCCAGCCTGCATGGCGGTCACGGACCGCCATGCAGGCTGACTTTTGGCCTCTGCCATTATGGAATCGGCAGCTCTGCGCCGGGAGCGGCGTGCCGCTCCCCTGCAATGCGCCATCGGCAGTCTGCTGATCAGGACACCGTTGCGGGGTCGTACAGCGACGCGGAGAGGCTGTCGGACAGCTCGACGAGGGCATGGCGGTAGCCGCTGAGGTAATCGAAGCGCTGCTGTGCGGTGCGGACGGCTGCGGGCCGGCGCACGAGCGAGAGCGTGAACATCACGTCCGCGCCGCCAGTCGGGACATTGGCCGCCATGAGCGTGCCGCCGTGCAGGCGGGCGATCTCGCGGACCATGGGCAGGCCGTAGCCGGTGCCCCAGCGCGGGTCGCCGACGGGGATGAGGCTGTAGCGGTCGAACAGCGTGCCGAGCACGCTCTCCGGGAAGCCCTCGCCCGTATCCGTCACGCGGATGAGCAGCGACTGCTCGCGCCGCTCAAGGCTCAGGCAGATCTCGCCGCCCGCCGGGGTAAAGGCCAGCGCGTTGGACAGCAGGTTATACACCGCGCGCTCCACAAGCTGGGCATCCGCATCGGCGGTGACGGCGGCCGGCAGGCCGCGGTAGACAAAGCGCCGCCCGGCGCGCTCGAGCAGCGGGGCAACATCGTCCGCGATGCCGTCCAGCAGGGCCGTCAGGTCCACGCGGTGCCGCTCCGGCTTGCAGGTGCCGGCCAGCAGCTCGCCGCCCGTGGTGAGCTGGCCGCACAGGCGCAGGAGCTGATACAGCCCGCGGTTCAGCTCGGAGGAGACGGCCGTGGTGGCCGGTTCCTCGAGGTCCTCCACGCGGTCGAACAGCTCGCGCGCCGCCGTCATGACATTCTGCAGCGGACGGCGGAGAATGGCCGAGGCCTTGAGCGCCGCCCCGGCCGCCGCAGACGGCTCGTGCGGAGCGTCGGCCAGAAACAGCAGGCCCCGCTGCATCACGCGGACGGAAAAATCGCACAGCGCCCCGCCGAACGGCAGGCTCAGGCGCAGCGTGCCCCTGCGCGACCACAGGCCGAACGCCGTTCCCTGCAGCATGGGCTGCAGGGACGCGCCCGGATCGAGCACGGCGGACGCCGCGGCGTTGCGCCATTGGACGGTCTCGCCGTCCGTCAGAAAAACGGGTTGGGGGAAGGCCCCCAGGACCCATAACAGATCATCTTCTTCCAAGAAAAGCCCTCCTCTCCGGCATGCAGGCAGAGGCCGGTAGGGGCCGGGCGAAAGCCCGTCAGCTTGTCAAAAAGTCCCTTCGGGCTTTTCGCCAAGCTGCTTTCAGAATTGCAAAATAGAATTTTGTTGTATCTTATTTTGCAATTCTGCCGCTGCGGCGGGTGATTGGACGCGAAAGGACACCCTGACGGTTTCCTTTCACACTTTTCTTCCCTCCGAAGCTTTTGGCTTGGCAGTTTTTTTGACAGTCTGCCGGGCGAAAGCCCGTGTCCCTTGTGTTTTTCGTTTGTTTTAACCGGACGCGGCTGCGTTATGCACCGGAAAAAGCGCCGGGCAGCGGCAGAAACGGCCGTGAAAAATGCAATTGCAGATTCTACCTTCCATCATAACGGATTTTTTCTGCGAAAGCAACCGAAAAGGAGAAATTGGACCGGAAAAATCCGGATTGATGGCGATTTTTGATTTTTTCGACAGGATGTTGTAGGGGGAGAGCGCTGATGCAACTCGCGCTTCCCTGACGTGGCGCCCTGAGCGCGAAGCGCGAGGAAGTGCCCTTGGGGTGCAATCTCGGGGAGGCAGTTGCGTTTTCGCCGATCGCTTTCTCGCGATTCGGCCGGGTTCTGCGAGATTGCCACGTCGGCTGCGCCTCCTCGCAATGACAAATCGGGGGCCATCCCCATTTTAACGGTGGCTTGTACGGGCTGCTGGTGCAGCGCCGGGCCCGGCTGTCCCCTCCCCTACAATGGCACGGGCGGTCGGCGAAAAATCGTACATTTGTTTATAAATTTTCGTTGCTGCGATCCGGACAGCGTGGTATAATAAGACTTCAGAGAAATCAACGGCAGGAGGCAGCTATGCGAAATTCCATCCTCGTGCGCGGTGCGCGCGAAAACAACCTGAAAAATGTGGATGTGGAGATCCCGCGCGACGCGCTGTGCGTATTCACGGGGCTTTCCGGCTCCGGCAAATCGTCGCTTGCGTTCGACACGATCTATGCCGAGGGGCGGCGGCGCTATGTCGACTCGCTTTCGGCCTATGCGCGGCAGTTCCTGGGCCAGATGGACAAGCCCGACGTGGACGTGATCGAAGGCCTGTCCCCCGCCATCTCCATCGACCAGAAGACGACGTCCCGCAACCCACGCTCGACCGTGGGCACGGTGACGGAAATTTACGACTACCTGCGCCTGCTGTGGGCGCGCGCCGGAACGCCGCACTGCCCGCGCTGCGGCCGCGAGATCCGCCGCCAGACCGTTGACCAGATCGTCGACAAGGTGCTGGCCCTGCCGGAGGGCACGCGCTTTCAGGTGCTGGCCCCGGTCGTGCGCGGCAAAAAGGGCGAGCACGTCAAGCTGCTGGCAGACGCGCGGAAGAGCGGCTTTTCCCGCGTGCGCGTGGACGGCATCCTCTATGACCTGAGCGAGGAGATCACACTCGAGAAGAACAAAAAACACACCATCGAGCTGGTGGTCGACCGCCTCGTGCTGCGCGGCGACCTGACGCGCCGCCTGACGGATTCCGTCGAGACCGCGCTGGAGCACGGCGGCGGGCTCGTCGTCATCCAGCAGCCGGACACCGGGGAGGAGACGCTGTTCTCCCGCAACTACGCCTGCGACGAGTGCGGCATCTCCATGCCGGAGCTTTCGCCGCGCATGTTCTCGTTCAACAATCCCATGGGTGCGTGCCCGGAGTGCAGCGGCCTCGGCTTCCTTTTGAAGGTCGACCCCGCCATCATCATCCCGGACCCGTCCCTCTCCATCTACGACGGCGGCATCCAGGCCAGCGGCTGGGGCAATATCCGCAGCGACTCCATCGCGCGGATGTACTTCGACGCCCTGTCGCAGAAATATCACTTCGACCTGCACGCGCCGATCTCCAGCCTCTCGAAGGAGGCCATGGACGTCATCCTCTACGGCACGCGCGGCGAAAAGCTTACGCTGCACTACGACCGCGGCAGCAGCCGCGGAACGCTGGAGCAGGCGTTTGAGGGCATCATTCCGAACATCGAGCGCCGCGTGCGCGAGACGCAGTCCGAGGCCATGCGCAAGGAGCTGGAGGAGACGATGTCCGCCTCCCCCTGCCCGCACTGCCGCGGCAGCCGCCTGTCCGATATCTCCCGCGCCGTGACCGTCGGCGGCCTGTCCATCACGGAATTCTGCGACATGCCCGTCGACCGCGAGCTGGCATTCGTGAACGATCTGCGGCTCGAGGGCGCGCAGGCCGTCATCGCCGAGCAGATCCTGCGCGAGATCCGCGCCCGCCTCGGCTTCCTGCAGAGCGTGGGCCTGCGGTACCTGACGCTGTCCCGCGCGGCCGCGACGCTCTCCGGCGGCGAGGCCCAGCGCATCCGCCTTGCCACGCAGATCGGCTCGTCGCTGATGGGCGTGCTCTATATCCTCGACGAGCCGAGCATCGGCCTGCACCAGCGCGACAACGACAAGCTGCTCGACACGCTGCGCCGCCTGCGCGACCTCGGCAACACGCTCATCGTCGTCGAGCACGATGAGGACACGATCCGCGCGGCAGACTATATCGTGGACGTCGGCCCCGGCGCGGGCGTGCATGGCGGGCAGATCATGGCGCAGGGCACGCTGCAGGACATCATGAACGCGCCCGACAGCATCACGGGCCAATATCTCTCCGGTAAGCGGCGCATCGCCGTCCCGGCGCAGCGGCGCGCGGGGAACGGGAATTTCCTGCGCGTGTTCGGCTGCCGCGAGAACAACCTGCGCAATGTGGACGTCAGCATCCCGCTTGGCACGCTGACGTGCGTGACGGGCGTGTCCGGCTCGGGCAAGTCGTCACTCGTCAACGAGATCATCAGCAAAAAGCTCTCGGCCGCGCTGAACCGTGCGCGCGTCCGCCCCGGCAGGCACGACCGCTTCGAGGGCATCGAGAACCTCGACAAGGCAATCGTCATCGACCAGAGCCCCATCGGCCGCACGCCGCGCTCGAACCCCGCGACCTATACGGGCCTGTTTGCCGACATCCGCGACCTGTTCGCCGCCACGGCTGACGCAAAGGCCCGCGGCTACGGCCCCGGCCGCTTCTCCTTCAACGTCAAGGGCGGCCGCTGCGAGGCCTGCAGCGGCGACGGCCTTGTGAAGATCGAAATGCACTTCCTGCCGGACGTCTACGTCCCGTGCGACGTGTGCCACGGCGCGCGCTACAACCGCGAGACGCTCGAGGTGCGCTACCGCGGCAAGTCCATTGCGGACGTGCTGGAAATGACAGCCGACGAGGCGCTGAGCTTTTTTGAAAATCTGCCGCGCATCCGCGACAAGGTCGCAACGCTCGTGGAGGTCGGCCTCGGCTATGTGAAGCTCGGCCAGAGCTCCACGACGCTCTCCGGCGGCGAGGCCCAGCGTGTGAAGCTCGCAACGGAGCTGGCGCGCCGCGCCACCGGGCGCACAATGTATATCCTCGACGAGCCGACGACGGGCCTGCACATGTACGACGTGCAGAAGCTGCTCGACGTGCTGCAGAAGCTCGTGGACGCCGGAAACACCGTGCTCGTCATCGAGCACAACCTCGACGTCATCAAATGCGCCGACCACATCATCGACCTCGGCCCCGAGGGCGGCGACGGAGGCGGCACGATCGTCGCCACCGGCACCCCGGAGGAAATCGCCGCCTGTCCGGACTCCTTCACGGGCCAGTATCTGAAGAAGATGCTGTAAGGCGGCATGCTCCGATTGCACCTGTAGGGGAGCGGCATGCCGCTCCCGTCCGCGAAGCGGCAAAAGGATTGCAAATTCGATGCAATGCACTGTTCCCACTGCCGCACCACCCTGACGTGTCATTCCGAGGAGCGAAGCGACCTTGGCTCTCCCTCTGGGAGAGCTGTCACCGAAGGTGACTGAGAGGGCCTTGGAGGCACTGCCGATAGGTTCAGGCCATCGCTAAAATGGCACGCACCTCCGACTTGTCATTGCGAGGAGCGAAGCGACCTTGGCTCTCCCTCTGGGAGAGCTGTCACCGAAGGTGACTGAGAGGGCCTTGGAGGCACTGCCGATAGGTTCAGGCCATCGCTAAAATGGCACGCACCTCCGACTTGTCATTCCGAGGAGCGAAGCGACGTGGGAATCTCGCAGGACCCGGCTGGATAACATGGCACTTCCGGCGAAATCGCACCTGCCTTCCCGAGATTGCCACGTCGGCCGTTGGCCTCCTCGCAATGACAAATCTGGGGGCCTCGCGCCGTAGAATTCATGCCGCAATCATTGCCAGCCTCCAAGGCGCTCACTACCCGCAAGGGGCACGCCGCATCCGTAAGGCGGCAAAGCCGCCAACGGCTGCGCAGTGAGCGCCGCTACAGACGCAATCGGTTGGTACGTTTTTATCGGAAGCCTGTTCCTATCGTCAATGCAGCGCCGGGAGCGGCATGTCGCTCCCCTACCATATTCCATCAACACACAGGAGGCGATCCCATGGACGGATCCACGGCCAATCTGCTGCGGCGCTTTTTGCAGCGCGCGCCGGACGCCCTCACGGACGAGGAGCTGCTGACCCTGCTGCTGCACGCGGGCACGGGCGCGGAGGAGCCCCGGACGCTCGCCGCGCGGCTCATCGGCCAGTTCGGCTCGCTCGGCGCGACTCTCTCCGCCTCGCCGGAGGAGCTGGCCAGCGTGGAGGGGATGGATGCATCGCGGGCGCTGCTGCTGCGGCTCGTGACGGAGCTGCACCGGCGCTACTACCTCTCCCGGCCGTTTTCCGGCGCGCGCCTGACGGGCACGACGGATTTCGGCAATTTTCTGCTGCCGTTTTTCTACGGCGCGCGGGAGGAGCTTGTCTACCTGCTGGCGCTGGACGCCGCCGGGCGGCTTCTGACCTGCACCTGCCTGAGCGAGGGCAGCGTGAACTCGGCCAACGTGCCGATGCGCAAGCTCATGCGCGCCGCGCTGAGCGCGAATGCCAGCGGCGTGGTGCTGGCGCACAACCACCCGGCGGGCATTGCCCTGCCGTCGCACGAGGATGTGGAGCTGACACGCCGCCTGCAGCAGGCACTCGACGTCGTGGACATTCTGCTGCTGGACCATCTGGTGATCGCGGATGACGACTTTGTGTCGCTGCGCGACAGCGGCTACCTGCGCTGACGGATATTGGGACATGTAAGGGAGAACTCCTGCCCTATTTCAGGCTTGCATTCCATCCTGCGGCGTGCTATGATAAAATTTGCGGAATTTAGGCAGCGATGAGCGCCTTGCAGACCGGCAATGGCTGTGGCACAAATGAAATGGCGTGAGGCTCCCAGATTTGTCATTGCGAGGAGGCCGCAGGCCGACGTGGCGCCCTGAGCGCGAAGCGCGAGGAAGTGCCCTTGGGGTGCAATCTCGGGAAGGCACCGCCGATATACACGGAGTGCCGCCGAACGCAATCGCTACCAAATTTGACTGTAGCGGCGCTCAGTGAGCGCCTTGTACGGGATAATTCAACCGTAGGAGGGCGCTGGTGTGCCACAGCACTACCCTGATGTGTCATTGCGAGGAGCGAAGCGACGTGGCAATCTCGGGGAGGTAGTTGCGTTTTCGCCGATGGCTTTCTCGCGATTCAACCGGGTACGGCGAGATTGCCACGGCCCCTTTGGGGCCTCGCAATGACAAATTTGGGGGCATTGCGCCACTGAATTTGTGCCGCAATATTGCCAGCCTCCAAGGCGGTCACTACCCGCAAGGGGCACGCCGCATCCGTAAGGCGGCAAAGCCGCCAACGGCTGCGCAGTGACCGCCGCTACAAAGTTGTAATCAAATCAATTGGATCATTTTGGAATTCACCATACAGGAGTCTTTTCGGGAATGAACATTGTTATCATCGGAGCCGGCAAGATCGGCGCGACGCTGACAGAGCAGCTGCTCCGCGAGGGTCACGAGATCACCGTCGTCGACACGCGCACGGCTGCGCTCGACGCCATCGGCAACACGCTCGACGTCATGACCGTCGAGGGCAACGGCATCAGCATGGACACGCAGATGGAGGCCGGCGTGCCCTCTGCCGATCTTGTCATCGCCGTGATGTCCACGGACGAACAGAACCTGCTCTCGTGTCTCATTGCCAAGCGCCTCGGCGTGGGCAACACGATCGCCCGCGTGCGCAACCCGGAATATACGAGCGGGCTGCACCTCATTCAGGACGACCTCGGGCTGAGCATGGCGCTCAACCCGGAGCTGGCCAGCGCCACGGAGATCGCGCGCATCCTGCGTGCCCCGGCCTCCATCAAGATCGACACGTTCTCGAAGGGCCGCGTGGAGCTGCACAAGATGCGCATCGACCCCGGCTCCATACTCGACGGCATGAAGCTCTCGGACCTCGGCCGCCTGCAGTCCGGCGCGCTTGTGTGCGTTGTGGAGCGCGGGCAGCACGAGGTGTACATCCCCGACGGCAGCTTCACCCTGCTGGCAGGCGACCGCATCAGCGTGGTGGCAAGTCCGAAGCTCGCCGCAAAATTCTTCCACAAGATCGGCGTGCAGACGAACCCCGTCAAGCGCGTGATGCTGCTCGGCGGCGGGCGCATCTCCTACTACCTCGCGCGGCAGATGCTGGACTTCGGCGCGAGCGTGAAGATCATCGAGTCCAGCGCCGCCGTGTGCGACTCGCTGGCAGAGCGCCTGCCCGAGGCCACGATCATCCACGGAGACGGCACGAGTGAGCAGCTGCTCGCCGAGGAGGGCATTGCAAAGATGGACGCCGTGGCCTCGCTGACGGGCATCGATGAGGAAAACGTGCTGATGAGCCTCTATGCCCGCAGCGTCTCGAGCGCGAAGATCGTCACGAAAATCAACCGCACGACATTCTCCCACATCATCAAGGGCATGGACCTCGGAAGCGTGTTCCATCCCCGCTATATCGCGGCCGACCACATCGTCCGCTACGTCCGCGCCATGCAGAACTCGCTCGGCTCGAACGTCGAGACGCTCTATAAGATCGTCGGCAACAAGGCCGAGGCACTGGAGTTCCGCGCGACGGAGAAATCCGCCGTCTGCGGCAGGCCGCTCATGGAGCTGCCCACGCGGCCGAACCTGCTTATCGGAGCCATCAACCGCGAAGGCCGGATCATCACCCCCGGCGGCCGCGACACCATCGAGCCGGGCGACACCGTCGTCGTCGTGACGGCAGCGACGGGTCTGGACGATCTGGACGACATTCTGGACAAGCGGAGAGTGAAAGCATGAATTACCGCATGATCCTCTCCCTGCTGGGCGACGTGCTGCTGGTCATCGGGGCCTTCCTGCTGCTGCCGTGCATTGTCGCCGTGATCTACGGCGAGCCGGAGCTGTGGGTCCTGCTTGCCACGGCCGCAGGCAGCGGCCTGCTCGGCGGGCTTTTTATCCTGCTGCGGCCGAAGCGCCGCCGTGAGCTGCACGCGCGTGACGGCTTCGTGATGGTCGCACTGAGCTGGATCCTCATCTCGCTCGTCGGCGCGATCCCGTTTACGGTCTCCGGGGCGATCCCGTCGTATCTCGACGCCGTGTTTGAGACGATGTCCGGCTTTACGACGACCGGCGCAAGCATCCTCCGCGCCGTGGAGGACCTGCCGAAGTGCCTGCTGTTCTGGCGCAGCTTCACCCACTGGCTCGGCGGCATGGGCGTGCTCGTATTCATGCTGGCCATCGTGCCGCTGTCCGGCGAGAGCATCTATCTGCTGCGCGCCGAGTCCCCCGGCCCATCCGTCAGCAAGATGGTGCCGAAGATGCGCACGTCCGCCGCGATCCTCTATGCCATCTACTGCGCCATGACGCTGCTGCAGATCCTGTTCTACCGGCTGGGCGTGCTGTTCGGCTGGGGCGAGATAACGTGGTTCGACAGTCTGTGCCTTGCCTTCGGCACGGCCGGTACGGGCGGCTTTTCCGTGCGCAACAGCGGCCTTGCGGACTACTCGGCCTACCTGCAGGCCGTGACGACGGTGTTCATGGTCCTGTTCGGCGTGAATTTCTCGGTGTATTTCTTCCTGCTGCGCCGCCGCTTCAGGCTCGCGTGGCACAACAGCGAAGTGCGCTGGTACTTTATCATCATTTTCGGGGCCATCGTCCTCATCAGTGCCAACCTGCTGCTCACGGGCGGGTTCTTCCCCACCGTGTTCCAGACGATCCACCATGTGGCCTTCTCCGTCGGCTCCGTCATCACGACGACGGGCTTCGGCACGGCGGATTTTGCGAAATGGCCGGAATTTTCCAAGACCGTGCTGCTCATCCTAATGGCCATCGGCGCGTGCGCCGGGTCGACGGGCGGCGGCATTAAGGTCAGCCGCGTGCTCATTCTGGCCAAGACGGCCCGCGCCGAGACGCGCCACCTGCTGCACCCCCACTCCGTGGAGGTCATGACGATGGACGGCAAGCGCGTGAGCAATGAGGTCATCCGCGGCACAATGGCGTTCTTTATCTGCTATGCCGCCATTGCCGTCGCGTCCATTCTGCTGGTCTCGCTCGATAACTTCGGGGCCGAGACGAGCGTGACATCCGTGTTCGCCACGCTGAACAACATCGGCCCGGGCCTGAGCCTCGAGGTCGGCCCGTTCGGCAGCTATGCGAGCTTCTCTGCCCTGTCGAAGGTCGTGCTGACGCTCGACATGCTCCTCGGGCGGCTGGAGCTGTTCCCCGTGCTGCTGCTCCTCAGCCCCGCAACATGGCGGAAGCATTAAAGGCCAAATGTAGGGGCGAGGCATGCCTCGCCCGTCCGCGAAGCGGCATAAGGACGGCCCATTCGGTGCAGGGCACCATTGTCAGCGCCGCGCTCCCAGATTTGTCCTTGCGAAAAGGCCAACGGCCGGCGCGGCGCCCCGAGCGCGAAGCGGCATAAGGACGGCCCATCCGGTGCAGAGCACCATTGTCAGCGCCGCGCTCCCAGATTTGTCATTGCGAGGCCCCAAAGGGGCCGTGGCAATCTCCTGCGACCGGTCACGTTTTCGCCGGAAGTTCCCTGTTATCCGGCATTGTACTGTGAGATTGCCACGTCGCTTCGCTCCTCGCAATGACACATCAGGGGAGTGCCGTGGTGCACCAGTGCCCTCCTGCCGTTGAATGTCTCTGTACAAGGCGCTCAGTGAGCGCCGCTACAGACGCAATTGGTGCATACCGTTTTATCGACGGCCGGTACGAGTCGGAAGTGCCTCCCCGAGATTGCCACGTCGGCCGTTGGCCTCCTCGCAATGACAAATCGGAGGCCGGTTTCATTTTAACGAAAGCCTGTACGGGTCGGCGGCGCTGTGCCGGGAGGGGCATGCCCCTCTCCTACAGCACGCAAAAGCAGCCCGGCAATATCACTCAAAATCATCCAAAATTCGATCATTCTGGAGGCGACTGCGCCATGCAGGACTATTTTCATCCGCAAATGACCCAACAGGAGCTGCTGGCCATGTCGTCCCTGGCGCTGGCGCACATCGGCGACGCCGTGTTTGAGCTGCTCGTGCGCACAAGGCTGTGCGTCGAGGGCGGCACAACGAACGGCCGCCTGCATCAGGCGACGATCGCGCTCGTGCAGGCCCCGGCGCAGGCGCGCTTCGCCGCGCGCATCCAGCCCCTGCTCACGCCGGAGGAGGCCGCCGTCTATCGCCGCGGCCGCAACGCCCATCCTCACGGCATTCCGAAGCACGCCACGCCGGGCGAATATGCCCGCGCAACGGGGCTGGAGGCCCTGTTTGGCGCACTGTATCTCTCCGGGCAGACCGCGCGCATCGAGGCGCTGTTTGCCGCCATGATGGAGGAAGACCATGCCATTTGACGCCATGTTTCTCACAGCCGTCGCCGCAGAGCTGCGCCCCACCCTTGTCGGGGCCCGCGTGGATAAGGTCCAGCAGCCCGCGCGCGACACCGTCGTGCTCCAGCTGCGCGGGCGCGACGGCGGCGGAAGACTGCTGCTGTCCGCCAACGGCAACCGGCCGCGCGTCCACCTGACGCAGGCGCAGCTGGAAAATCCCGCGCAGCCGCCGATGTTCTGTATGCTGCTGCGCAAGCATCTGGCGGGCGGCAGGCTTGCCGATATCCGCCAGCCCGCGGCCGAGCGCATGCTCGACCTGACGTTCGACTGCACGGACGAGCTGGGTGTGCCCTGCCGCAAGCACCTGATCCTCGAGCTGGTCGGGCGCAATTCCAACCTGATCCTCACGGGGCCGGACGGCCGCATCCTCGACTGCCTGCGGCGCGTGGACTTTGAAATGTCCGAGCTGCGCCAGCTGCTACCCGGCCTGTTTTACCACGAGCCGCCGCGGCAGGACCGCCGCATCCCGCAGGAGACGACGGAGGCCGAGCTTCTTGCCCTGCTCGCCCGGCCGGATGCGGCCATGCGGCTGGACAAATGGCTGCTGGCCCACTTTGCGGGCCTGTCGCCGCTCATCGCGCGCGAGCTGTCGTTCCGCTTTGCGGGCGAGACGGACGCGCCCATCCCGTCGCTGGACCCCGCGCGGCTGACGGCATTCCTGACGGCGGAGTTCGCCGCCCTGCCGCCCGCGCAGATGCAGCCCATGCTGCTGTGGAAGGACGGCGCGCCGACGGACTTCACCTATCGCGACATCCGGCAATACGGCGGCTATCTGCGCGCCGAGCCGTGCGAGAGCTTTTCCGCCCTGCTCGACCGCTTTTACACCGAGACGGACCACGCCGAGCGCATGCGGCAGCGGTCGCAGACGCTGCGCAAGGCCATTTCGAACCTGCACGAGCGCACGCGCCGCAAGCTGGAGCTGCAGCGGCAGGAGCTGGAGGCCACGCACGACCGCGAGCAGCTGCGCCGTCAGGGCGACATCGTCACGGCGAACCTGCACGCCATCACGCGCGGGCAGACGCTGCTGCGCGCAGAGGATTTTTATGACGAAAACCTGCGCGAAATTGAAATTCCGCTCAAGCCGAACCTCTCCCCGCAGCAGAACGCCGCGCGGTTCTACAAGGACTACGCCCGCGCCAAGCATGCCGAGCAGGTGCTCACGCAGCAGATCGCACAGGGCGAGATCGAGGAGGCCTATCTGGGCGGCGTGCTCGAGGAGCTGGCCCGCGCCGAAAATGAGCGCGATTTGAGCGAGATTCGAGCGGAATTGGAGGCCGGTGGCTATGTCCGCCCGGCGGACCGCCGCAAGCAGGGCAAGCAGCAGCCCTCAAAGCCGATGCACTTCCGTTCGTCGGACGGCTTCGACATTTTTGTCGGCCGCAACAACCGCCAGAATGACCAGCTGTCGCTCAAGACGGCGCGGCGCGACGACCTGTGGCTGCATGTGCAGAAATTTCACGGCACGCATGTCATCATCGCGTGCGCAGGCATCCAGCCGCCGGACGGGACGATCACGGAGGCGGCCGAGCTTGCGGCCTACTACTCCGAGGCGCGCGAGGGGCAGAACGTCCCCGTCGATGTGACGCCCGTGCGCTTCCTGCGCAAGCCGAACGGGGCAAAGCCCGGCATGGTCGTGTATGACCGCTACCGCACGGTGCTCGTCACCCCGGACGCAGCCCTCCCCGCCCGCCTCCGCGTGGAATGAGAAAATGAGAAATAACACGAACGGCACGCTTTGCGTGCCGTTCGTTGTTTTATGATATATAATTTGCAGGGAAGGAGCATACCTCTCCCCGACAGCGCACAACCGGCGGATGAGCGCAGCTTTTTCCTGTTCCTTTCCCATTTTCAATTTGCTGTATGCCGTTCCCTACAGAGTATCCCGGATGGCGCGCAGAGCCTCGGGGGTATCGACATCGGCCAGCGCCTCCGGCGGGACGTCGACGGCAAGGTAGCGCTCCGGATACTGCCGGATGACGGCGCTGCCGCCGCGGTCTCCCTCGAGCGCGCACAGGGCCGGGAAAAATTCCCGCGGGAACACGTTCGGATTGCCGCGCCGCGTGCCGCAGGCCGCGCCCACGATGCACGACGGATGCTCCCGCCACTGCCGCACGACCGCGCGCACGGCCGATGCCGACAGCAGCGGCTGGTCGGCCACGAGGAAGGCGATGCCGTCGCACTGCGCCAGCGCCTGCGTGCCGAGGCGGACCGTGCGGCTCAGCCCGTCGCCGGGCCGGTCGTTGCGCACCGGCTCGAAACCGAATTCCCACGCGAGGGCTGCAACGGCGGGATACTGCGTGACGACGGCGACGCGGTCGAATACTCCGGCCGGAACGGCCTCGAATGCCCGGCGAATGAGCGGCTTGCCGTCCAGCTCCGCCTCGAGCTTGTTCGCGCCGAAGCGCACGGCGTTCCCCGCCGCCATGATGACACAACCGAGCATGGTGATACCTCCAGTAAAAGGGATAATGGAATATGGAAAATTTCGCAGGGGCGCCGGCCGTGCGTTGTAGGGGCGGGGACAGCCAGGCCCGTCCGCGAAGCGGCATAAGGACAGCCAAATCGATGCCGTGCACCGTTCCCTGCGCACGCCCCTTGATGTGTCATTGCGAGGAGCAAAGCGACGTGGCAATCTCGGGAAGGCAGTTGCAGCCCGTACAAGCCATCGCCGACCGCATGCAGTATTGTAGGGGAGGGGACAGCCGGACCCGGCACTGCACCGGCGGGAAGTGCGGGCTAATATTAAAAAGGCAATGGCCCCCAAGTTTGTCATTGCGAGGAGGCCAACGGCCGACGTGGCAATCTCACGCAACCGATCACGTTTTCGCCTGGGCTTTCCTGATATCCGACATGGTACTGCGAGATTGCCACGGCCCCTTCGGGGCCTCGCAATGACAAATCCGGGAGCCATCACCGTTTTAGCGATAGCCCGTGCGAATCGTTCGTGCAGCGCCGGGCCCGGCTGTCCGCTCCCCTGCATTTTCCGTTTTTATCTATAGTATATCCGCAATCGGCGGGGTTTTCCAGCCGGAGCGTTCGCCATTGCCGAATTATCCGTTATCTATAACATAGAATAACGTTTTCGCTTTCCACGCTGCGGAATTTATGCTATACTTCAAATTACAAAGAAATTTTTCGCAGAATCTGTGCACATTGCCGGTATTCTGCTGCGATCCAAAAGGAGGGTTCCCCATGGAGGTTGGCAAGAGCGTCCGCCGTGTGGACGCATTCGACAAGGCAACCGGGCGCGCAAAGTACTGCGATGACCTCTGTGACCGCAGTGCGCTCGTCGCGCGCGTGCTGCATTCGACCATCGCAAACGGCGTGGTCAAGTCCATCGACACGAGCGCCGCCGAGCAGATCGAGGGCGTCGTGAAGATCGTCACCTGCTTCGACGTGCCGCAGATCAAATTCCCCACGGCAGGCCATCCGTGGTCGACGGACCCGCACCATCAGGACGTCGCCGACCGCCTGCTGCTGACGTCCCGCGTGCGCTTCTACGGCGATGACATCGCCGCCGTCGTCGCGGAGAACGAGGTCGCCGCCGCGCAGGCCCTGCGCGCGCTGCGCGTGGAATATGAGGAATATCCCTTCGTGCTGGACGTGCAGGAGGCCATGAAGCCCGATGCCCCGCTGCTGCACGAGGAATTCCCGAACAACATCCTCGCCCACACGACCATCCGCAACGGCAACTATGAGGAGGCCAGCCGCGAGCCGGGCCTCATCAAGGTCGAAGGCTGGTACGACACGCCGACCGTGCAGCACTGCCACATCGAAAATCACATGTGCTTCGCCTCCATGGAGGCCGGGCGCATCGTCATCTACTCCTCCACGCAGATCCCGCACATCGTCCGCCGCGTCGTCGGGCAGGCTCTCGGCATCCCCTGGGGCAAGGTACGCGTCGTCAAGCCGTATATCGGCGGCGGCTTCGGCAACAAGCAGGACGCGCTGTATGAGCCGCTGTGCGCCTACCTCTCCACCGTCGTGGGCGGCCGCCTCGTCAAGCTCGACTGCACGCGCGAGGAGACGTTCGTCTGCAACCGCGTGCGCCACGCCATCCGCACGCACATCATCTCGTGGGTACGGCCGGACGGCACGTTCGCCGCGCGCAAGATCGAGTGCTTCTCGAACCAGGGCGCTTACGCCTCCCACGGCCACGGCATCGTCGCCAAGGGCATGGGCGCGTTCCCGCAGCTGTATCCCTGCCCGAACGTCGACGGCGACGCCTACACCGTGTTCACGAACCGCCCCGCCGCGGGCGCGATGCGCGGCTACGGCATCCCGCAGGCCATGTTCGCGGGCGAATCGCACATTGAGGACGTCTGCCGCGTGCTCGGCGTCGACTCGCTGGAGTACCGCCGCAAGCACATGATGCCCGTCGGCTTCGTCGACGGCTTCTCGAAGAACGAGAACCATTCCGACACGCTCAATCAGGTGCTGGACAAGGGCGAGGCGTGGATGGACTACAGCCGCAAGCACCGCGAATACGAAAACCAGACCGGTCCCGTGCGCCGCGGCGTCGGCTGCGCCCTGTTCTGGTACAACACGGCTGTCTGGCCCATCAGCCTGGAAAGCTGCTCGTGCCGCATGGTCCTGAATCAGGACGGCTCCATCCAGCTGCAGACCGGCGAGACGGAGATCGGCCAGGGCTGCGACACCGCCTTCGCCCAGATGGCGGCGGACGCCGTGGGCATCCCCGTTTCGGACGTGCACGTCGTCACGGCGCAGGACACGGACGTCACGCCGTTCGGCACGGGCGCCTACGCCTCGCGCCAGACCTACGTCGGCGGCTTCGCCATCGCCCAGACGGGTGCGCTGCTCAAGGAGCGCATCCTGAAGTACGCCTGCGAGCTGACGCGCCAGATGCCCGCCCTGCTCGACATCGTCGACGGCAGGATCATCCGCAGGACGGACGGCCGTGTGCTGATGACGCTCGGCGAGCTTGCCACGGAGGCGCTCTACAGCCTGTCGCACTCCGAGCATCTGACGGCGGAATCTACTTACCAGATCAAGAACAACGCCTATTCCTTCGGCTGCTCGTTCGCGGAGGTCGAGGTCGACATCCCCCTGTGCAAGGTGAAGCTGCTGAAGCTCATCAACGTGCACGACTGCGGCAAGCTCATCAACCCGCAGCTTGCTGAGGCGCAGGTGCACGGCGGCATGTCCATGGCCATCGGCTACGGCATGTCCGAGGAGCTGAAGTTCGACCCGAAGACCGGCCGCCCGCTCAACAACAACCTGCTGGACTACAAGCTCTCGACCATGATGGATCACCCGCATCTCGAGGCCCAGTTCGTGGAGAACGCCGAGCCGACGAACCCCTACGGCACGAAGGCCCTCGGCGAGCCGCCCGCCTGCTCCGGCGCGCCGGCCATCCGCAACGCCATCCTGAACGCCACGGGCGTCGGCATCGACGTCGCGCCCATCACCCCGCACGTTCTCTTCGCCGCATTCGAGAAGGCGGGCCTGTTCGAAAAGGAGGAAACCGCCCATGTATGATATGAAAGCGCTCTATGAGGCGCATTCCGTGGAAGAGGCCGTCGCCCTGCGTCTGGAGCATCCGGAGGCGCAGATCATCGCAGGCGGCTCGGACGTGCTCGTGCAGATGCGCGAGGGCAAGCGCGCCGGGGCGGAGCTCATCTCCATCTACGGCATCGACGCCATGCGCGGCATCTGCATCGACGAGGACGGAAACATCCGCATCGGCTCGCTGACGAGCTTTTCCCACATCACGCGCGACCCCATCATCCGGAAATACATCAACGTGCTCGGCGAGGCGGTCGACATGGTCGGCGGCCCGCAGATCCGCAACATCGGCACCATCGGCGGCAACACCTGCAACGGCGTGACCTCCGCCGACTCCGCCTCCACGCTGCACGCATGGGAGGCCATCGTGGAGCTGACCGGCAAAAACGGCGTGCGCCGCCTGCCCATCAAGGACTTCTACCTCCGCGCGGGCAAGGTGGACATCCGTGCCGAGGAGGGCGAGATCCAGACGGCCATCCTCATCCCGAAGGCGAGCTACGAAAACTGCTTCGGCCACTATATCAAATACGCCATGCGCAACGCCATGGACATCGCCACGACAGGCTGCTCCGTGAACGTCGTGCTAAGCGAGGACAAAAAGACCATCGCCCGCGCGCGCATCGCCTATGGCGTGGCGGGCCCCGTGCCCATGCGCGCCCCGAGCGCCGAGGCGCAGGCCAACGGCTGCCCGGTCTGCCGCGAGACGGTCGACGCCTTCGCACAGGCCGTGCTGCAGGACATCCATCCGCGTGACTCGTGGCGCGCCTCGAAGGCCTTCCGCGAGCACATCGCCGTCGAGCTGGCGCGGCGCTGCCTCATCCGCTCGATCGAGCTTGCAGGAGGTGCGGTAAAATGAACAAGCAGTACAAGCTCGTGCGCTGCAACATCAACGGCAAGGACGTCGAGCAGATCGTGGACGTCCGCGCCTCACTGACGGACATGCTGCGCAATGATTTCCGCCTGACGTCCGTGAAGAAGGGCTGCGAGGTCGGCGAGTGCGGCGCGTGCAACGTCATCATCGACGGCGAGTGCTTCAATTCGTGCATCTACCTTGCCGTATGGGCAGAGGGCAAGCACATCCGCACGCTCGAGAGCCTGCTCGGCCCGAACGGTGAGCTGTCCGACATCCAGCAGGCCTTCATCGACGAGGCCGCTATTCAGTGCGGCTTCTGCACGCCGGGCTTCATCATGACGGCCGTCGAGCTGCTTGAGACCGGCCGGGAGTACACGGACGACGGGCTGCGCAAGCTGCTCTCCGGCCACCTGTGCCGCTGCACCGGCTATGAGAACATCCTCCGCGCCGTGAAGAAGACCATGTACAAGCGCCTCGGCAAGCCCATGCCGGCGGAAGAATAACGTATGCAGTTACACAGGGACGCACCGAGACCGGTGCGTCCCTGTTTTTGTTGTTTGTTGGCGGAGTATCGATGGAGCGTTGTAGGGGAGCGGCATGCCCCTCCCGGCGCTGCACCTGCGCAGGAAACAGGCTATCGTTAAAATGGGAAACGGCCCCGACGGGGCCTGTAGCGGCGCTCAGGGAACGCCTTGCAGGCTGGCAAGTTATAGGGCAGCATCATCGAAAATGCAAGGGTTTCGAATTGTCATTGCGAGGAGGCCAACGGCCGACGTGGCAATCTCGGGAAGGCAGCTGCGATTTCGCCGGGAGTACCATGTGATCCAACCGGGTTCTGCGAGATTCCCACGTCGCT
>ERZ840096.2004-NODE-2004-length-18320-cov-28.394963_pt1 | contig 18320 bp, 23 predicted proteins | sample MGYA00519878_ERZ840096 | MGnify/ENA primary metagenome ERZ840096 (study PRJEB31850, sample SAMEA3708865) | human gut metagenome | biome: human gut; feature: human-associated habitat; material: faeces | place: China | collected 2014 ...
AGTATAGGGGGCCGTCAGATTCGATACCTAAAAAACGAATCTCTACAGCACACCTCGCACACACGACTACGTGTACGCATCTAATAGGACACTCCGCGCACACACGACTGCGTGTATTGCACAAATATAACACTGCTATATTCAAGCATAATATAAGAGACCGTAAACGCTTATCACGTTCACGGCCTCTATTTAGGCTACTGGATTCTTCCTGTATTTGTCACAATGTCTGCAAGCTTACTATTAGCTTCGGCAAGCGAAACCTTAATATCTGCCAGCAAAGAAGTAACGCCGCCAATCACCTCCGTAAAATCCTCAAACTCCAGGAGCTCAACATGGGCGTATGCGCCAGGATTAGAGAAATGCACAGTTATTTTATCATGCTCACATCCAACAAACACGCTAGACGGGTCATTAGCCGGTGTCGCGTGAGACGGAATACCTGCGCCCTCAGAATACTTGAACGGCCCAAACGTAACGCCGTCAACGACAACCATATAAATATGTGCAGTATCGCAGTCGAATTCTACAGCGTCAACAACCGGTTCAACTTCCTTAAAATAATTTTTCATCATATACCTCACTTTAACTGAAACGGTGTCACAAGTGCATCCCCACTACCATAAAGGTTTATGCTAGAGCCTAGGATTAGAACTCCAGTTAGTCCACGCTCAATAGCAGTATCAGAGCCGTATTCCAGATTGAAGCCAGAAGAAAAAACACCGTGACTTGACTTTCCTGCGATAACAAGTGAGCCCCCGAAACTAACCACATCACTTGTGGTAACACCATAACTCATAATTACAGTGCGGTTAGTGATTGCGTTAGTTACCTCCACCGGGACATAAATTAGCCCATTCCTAACAGTAATTTTTCCTGTTTTTCTAAGCCTAGAATCCTCAAGAGTGCTCAGGCTAATTTTGAATGTCGTTCCGTCATAGTTCGTGTATGTGATTCCATTGATAGAATCTTCAACGATTGCGCCAGTAGTAGAATCAACATATCTCTTATTTACAGCATCCGTTTCGCTTGAGGGGTCGGCTAGTGAAGTTATTCTATGCGAGTGCATATTCATGTTCATGAGGAATCCGCACGCAGAATTGCGCGCTTGCATGATAACTTCGCCGTTACCGCGAAACTCAACCCCGTCTGTTGCTAAGAAGATATATGCATCATCCGTTTCGGTATTTCCACCGCTAATACCATTCACACGGATGAAATCATGAGAGGACATATCCACATCGACATCAAACCGCGTTCTAGTACCAGAAACCGTGATATGGTTTTTGGTGCCTGCCTTAATGTTTACAGTTCCACCACCGCCAACAATATTATCAACCCCGACAATATCATTGCGCCCCATATCGATATCTCCAGTCATCGTCCCACCCGTCAGCGGCAAGAAATTCCCGCCAACCTTGCTATCAACATACTTCTTGTTAGCGAGGTCATTGGGCTGAGTAGGCGCAACATTGGTCTGCACACTAAACCCATTAGCCGTAATCACCTTTTCAGGACCATTAAACACGACACCGCTAAACGAGCCTCCGCCAGCACTATCAGGAGAAAACACCTTAATACCGTTATCGTCGCCAGAAATGTATCCACCGCCGATTTTCAGCTGTGCGTTACCCACATCAACCTTGTTGGAATTCGCCTCCCGATATACGCTCAGCGTCCCGCCAGTCACGTCCGCCGCCTTAGCGCCCACTTTGACACTCACCGTGTTCTCACTATCCGGGTCCTGCGCCTCGATTGCAACACTACTACCACCCGCAGTAGTCCGTTCCGCCTTCACCCTAGCCACCTTAGAATTAAGGTTAGCAGTCATAGCCGTATCCACATCTGCCGCACTATGCCCGGCACTGACAGACCCCATAATAGCGCCCTCGCCCTGAGACCCGATAACAATCGAATGGTCGGCATCGTTTACAGTGGCGCCAATGTATTCAGCGTCTCCTTTGAACTTGATATTTCCGCCCATCGTCCCACCGGCCAGCGGCAGATAATCGTCCAATTCCTCTTTCGTAGGAATTTTGCTAGGATCAGTCGAAATAGTGTTTCCGGAGATAACGATACCCTCGCCGGCAACATATTCCGTGCCACCTCCGCCGCCTCCGGTAGCGTTCAGCACACCATCTGGCGTAATCGTCAGATTAGCGCCAACTTTTACGCCGCCCAGAGTGGTAGCACTAGCAACTGGTAACGTATACTCAGGGCCGTGACTGTCAAGATATTTCTTGTTCACAGCGTCCCCATCATCAACTGGGTCCGCAACTCCTGTAATCCTGTGATCCATAGCATTGACGTTCGTACCCGGTGCAAGCCTCAGTTCGTTCGGAGCATGAATCTCAGTGACCCACAGCTCACCGGTCCCGCCGTCAATCCCATTTCTATTCACGTACACAGCACCCGCGTCAGTGCCCACATTGATATCAAGATGAGGGATATCTCCGCTCATATTCTGTTGAATGGTAACAGCCCCGATCTTGAGCTGTCCAGCACCATTATCCGCAGTCGTCAGAAGAGTGGCCGCTCCCAGAATCCGAACGTTTCCGTTCTCGCTTTTAACGCACACATCCCCATTATCCCGGTAAAAAGCACCCTTAACCGTCTTGCCGTCTACCAGCTTAACAACGGCGGAGCCCTCCATCTGTAGATCACCGGTCATTGTGTCACCGGCCTTCTTCACGTACGGAAGCGGCACGTCCCCGGTAGTGAGCCCGTTGATCTGGTCTTGAAGCAACTGGTCGGCCTCTGTACGATTCACAATTTCCTTATTGAGATTCTGCTCAATTTTCAGGTCCGCATTGGCCCGATCAATAGCCTCCTGATTGATATTGCCCTGTAGCACAGCGTCAGCGGCGGTCCTCTCCGCCTTCTCAGTCTCAATAGCGGTATTTAACTGCTCGTCAGCGGCCTCGCGGTCCGCGATTTCCTTGTCAATCCGCTTGCCCAGCGCCTCGTCAGCCTCCTGCCGCACCTGCGCCTCTGCCGCGTCAGCGTCCTTCCGGTCCTGAATCTCCTGTTTTAGAGCCGCATCCAGAGCCTTGATATCATTTTCGGCGGTAGTAATGCGCTCCTCCAGTGCTGTGATTTCTCCATCGATTCTCTCAATGTCCGCCCTAATCTCCACGATATCGTCCGCGTTCTTTTGCGCCAGCTCCCACGCCTTGTTTGCTACCTCGCTAACCTCGTCAACCTCATGGTTGATAAAGTCAACCCCATTTTTCAGGCCGCCAACTCTCTGAACCAGCTGCGCAATGGAGCTCTCAAACTGATTGCACCATCCCTCAAAAGGGCGCTTGCTAACCACCCAATACGCGGAGTTCTTAGGCATCTGCCAGTTGTCAGGGGAAGAGGTGAGGCTACCCAGATACTCCATGCCGCCGCCCGCAGTCGCGGTGATAACAGCCGTTGTACAACCCATGCCTTTCAGGATATTCGCTACAGTGATACCCTGCATACCCTGCACATCCTGCTTGCCGCAGTTAAAGAATACCTTATCACCGTTAGAGGACTTATAACCAATCGCACAAATCGCCTGTTTGGTGGTCATCCCCTTAGCCTGCTCCGTAATCTCACCGTCCAGAATGATAGGCACAACAGACCCAATGAGATCAACCACCTGATTCTGGCACAGAGTATCCTCGTCAGTATCACCACCGAAAATCTTTAGCGCCCCGTGCCGGTTGAATCCGCCGCAGAAAATGCCACCCTCAGGTGTGCTAGCCATAGGTGCACCCATATACCGCGCAACACCCTTCCACGGCGCGTCAGTGGTTGCACTAATAATCGCGTTGGCGTTGGTCACGAAACTGACATCCTGAATACTCTGCACAAGACCAGAGTTTGTAGTATTTCCAAATGCGGGCATAAGCTTGATAAAGATAGGCTTACCGCACTTGTCAACACACTTCACGTTGATAACGTGATACGGGCAACTGTCGTTTTCAGAGTACCCGCTCTCCATGCCAACCTCGTCCCGATCATAATACACATCATTGGACACAGCCGCGCCAACCACTCTATCAAGAGCCTCATAGCAATTACGCTGAATTTGGTTCCATCTCAGGATGCACTCATTCACCCGCCCAGCCATTTCGCACATCTGAGCTTGCACGTTAGGTCCAGGGATATTCACCACAGGCCGGACAGGAGGCGGCACAGGTGTCCCGCAAGGGCCCGGCTTACAAGGGCCGCAATGCTCAGGCTTGCAAGGATCGGGCTCACAGCAATGGTCAAAATCATGATAACAATCTTTCATTAGAATACCTCCATAAAGCACCCTCTAAGGGCTTCAATAATCATTTCGTCCACGTTGATGAAGGTTTTACGGAAAGCCGCCAGCAATTCAGACCCACTAATACCAACGTACCCGCTGACAACTTCCTCAATTCCGCTTTCCTTTGTCTGCGTCTCATCTTCTTTTCTATCCTTGCTTTGCGTATGCTTTTCATCTGTCTTGCCCTGCTCGATCCCAGCCGTATGACGCTCTCCTGTTGTATCCTCAACGGTATCATTATGTCCCGTGGTATTTTCGGTGAGGTTAGACTTGCCGTTTTCATGCCAATCCTCATTATAGTCTGTAGTCCTATCTGTATTCTCTGTTGTATCCTCATGGTACGTTGTATCACTCGTATAGTCCTTATTCTTTTTCTCAGTCTCTCCAACCGTCTCATTTTCAGTTTCGTTTTCCGTCACGTTCCTAGTCGTGTTCTCTGTTACCTTCTCCGTTTTATCCTCTGTATAGCTGTTGCTAGTATGCGTACTTTCATCGGTGTTCTGGTCCTCTCCTGTTTGCGTTGCGTTGGTCAGATAGTTCCAGACAACACTGTTCTGCACGCCCCCGCTAGAATTAACATTCTTTTGAGGTGTATCCGAATAAAGCTTCGTTCCGTCCGTATTGACAGACCTCTCCAGCGTACTATCGCTAGTTCCAGATCCACTTGTCTTAGTAGTCGTATCCCGTGTCGTCTCTACCGTTTCATTCAGTGTCCTGTCCTTAGTGAGCTCCCTGGTAATATCCTTAGAATTGTCCTCAGTCGTGTTATCAACAACCTTAGTTGTAGAATCTTTAGTTCCGGTTACATCCTCGTCAACAACTTCCTTAGAAGTCTTGTCGCCCTGCTTTTCATATGTCTCTTCTGCCGTGTGATCCAAAGTGCTATCATATGCGCCAGTTAAATTCCCCTTTGTGCTTTCGTCATCCCTATGACTATTCACGAAATCCCTGAGCATGACGGCTGCCGAATTCTCGCCGGAATTAGCTACCCTAAGCAGATTCTCGACGTTTCTACCATTAGTCTTGACCAACTGATTCAACATGGGATCAAACTTAATTAGCTCGCTCTCATATAGCCTGTTATAGTATGGCATAATCTTCATCAATTCCGCGTTAAGAAAATGCTTGAATCTGTCCGGCGTCTCCGCGCCGATCTGGTTAAACCAATAGTATGTTATAATCTTTCCCTCTAGGTGCTTCTTATGTTCTGGAATAAAGGTGTTCCACCAGTCGTTGAAAACTTCATACCCGCCCGAAACGAGTTCCCCCAATTCCGGGTTAATCTGGCTCGTCCCTATTAGTTGACGCACCGACGTCACCTCCCTCCTGGAAACCTTTATCCATCTCTATGAATTCTTCCATGAAGTCTTCCACGGCGTTCAACTCTACCCCAACATTCAAGCCAAACATAGCATTGATTTCCTCACATGCCCTTTCCCTGCACCACAGCTCACTCTCAATAATGTGCCGCGTTGGATTTCTCTGCCCCTGACCCTCCGCAGAAATAAGGCGCTCTTTCTTGTCGCTTGTAAGGCTATCAATTCCTAAGCTCGTGCAAAGTTGTTGCATGTAGTTTCGCACATTTGCCCACATCTCATTTAGCACACAGTTTACGCCGAAATTCATGACCTTCACGCTTTCAGGGTTACCGAACTTAGAACCGAAAATAGCAATCTCATTTCCGGCAATTTTGTTCGCCGCCGTAATTGCGCTTTGCTTGTCCTTCTCGTCACACTGAATTGCAAATGGCCTCTTGATAGTCTCAGTGTGGATATCTATGCTTCTGAGTGCGTTTGAAATTTTGGGCGAATAGTTCCAAATAGAAAGATAGTCTGGCGTCATAGTCTTATTAGCTCTAATCAACACACTATTATCAATGTCAAATCTGTGTCGATACTCAAAACTATACGCCTCTCTCACTACGCTCTCATAGTAGATGTTAAAAGGCCCCGGCAAAGTTACCGCCGTATGGATATACCCTAGGTCAGGATCATTAGCGAACAGCGCCACGCCGTAAAACAACAGCGTCATTTCAAGCGCGCGTTCATTGCAACTGTCCGGCAGGCCCGTCCATCTAAACCGGCTTAACGCCATATTGATAAAGCGGTTATAAATTTCTATGGTCTGCTGTGCGTTTAAGACCTCCGCCCTAGCTCCGTTAGATGGGAATACTATGCCCGGAAGATTTGCACCGAAAAAGCAATCAAACAATCTTACCACCTCCTAAACCGGCGCAGAATCCACGTTGTATTCCTTTGCGCCGTTTGTATAATCAAGTCCCTCTCCGTTAGGTCCTTTTACGTTCTGTATCTCTTTGTCTATGGTCTTACCTAGCACAATCGTAACAGCCGTTCCGATAGGTGTTGCACATATGGTCCAACAAGCCAAAGCTCCCGTGTACTGATACTTGATAGACAGCAGAGCCAGATAAAACCCTCCAGCCAACAAGCAGGCTAAAAACAACACCACAATCCAGCCCAAAATCCTACTATACAGTTTAGAGAACGGCCCATTGCGCTTTTTAACCCTCATACGTAATACACCTTATTCCATATTGAACGGCCACTTCATGCTCAATGATGCAGTCTCTATGCTTTTCCCACCCATGCATAAAATAAGCTACACTAGCACCGGCCATCCTCTTAATAGATTCACCGATATTCAGAATCGGGTCAGAATAACTAACGCGTGGTTCAATAAACTCTATATTATAATCGCCCAGCTCATGGAACAATCTCAGTTTTACCTCCTGCCTTCTCCTCAAAACATCTTCCCTGGAAAATCCAATCATGGGCTGTGAAATAAATACTTTCATTGTAACGCCTCCTAAACTAATATCGGATAATAAACTGTCGTGTCCTGTCTATGCAGTTCTGGGCTTAACTGGGCTTTTCTATACTGGTCTCACGAGGCCAGCCTAGTCCATAACAGAAAAGCTCTGGTCTTTAATTGCCTCTACGGGAGTTGACGGTAGACGCCGGGATTTGAGTGTAGTTTACGGCACGGGATTTCCCAATGTTTTATTGAAGGCTTTAAGAATGGTAACTAATTGTTCTCTATTTACAAAATCCTGCCACATGTAATTTCCTTCGTATCCTGTAATAAGACCGTTTCTAATTGCCCATTCTCTGGCCTCTTCTGACCAGTTCTCTGCATCATTGTCCTGTAGTGTCTTACGGTATTCTCTTACGATCTCTTCCGGGGATGCTCCACCGGCGCTTTTCAGGAGTGCATATACATCTGTTCTAAAGTCGTTCATCGTTTTGTTGTGCATTGGAAACCAGTGCATAACGTCAGCGTGATTGGATGCTACCCCTAGAGTGAATCCCTCAGAGTGACAGATTAGGACATCCTCTTGTGATGGGTCCAGCCTGTAGAGCCTACATAGATAGGCGCAGAGTTCTATAGCCTCTGTATATACAGCGTTGAAATAATCTGGGTCTGTAAGGCCGTCCTCACAAATCTCAAAAGAGATATAGGAGTTATTTGCCGATCCCCAACGACCTGAACCGGCGTGCCACGCGCGCATGTTCCATGGGAGGGTCTGCACGGTGGCAATGGAGCCGTCATCCAGTTTCCCGATGAAAGCATGAACGCATGTGTCAATGCCCGGGTGGTTCCAGTCGTTGGAGTTTTTGTTTACGCCGATACCATCCTTGTCTGGCTGGACGTAGCGCTTTAGGTTGGGGTTGTTTGCACCTGTGCTGTGTACCATGATGCCTCGAATATTTAGAGGCTTACCTGCTTTATAGCAGTCGTTATTCGTCAGGTAGTTCCGGATTAGATGCATCGTTGTACACCTCCTTTAGTTTAGCGGTTAAGGCCGCGTTTTCCTTTGACAGCTCCATCAACTGGTTATATAATTCTGCGTTTTTCGTTTCCGCGTATTCTAGGTCGTTTTGAAGTTCCTGGTTGTTGCTCTTGGTACTTTGAGCACCGAAAAAGAAAGCGATAACAACAGAGTATATGGTCATAAAGTCTTGTGAGATTGTCTGTTTATATGCCATAATGCAAAACACGATTGTCAGGGCGATTGTTACTAGGGATTTAACGGACATGAGGTTAGCTAATCGTTTCAATAGATTGGTCATATAATCCACACCTCCGCAGTGTATTTTACTAGGTTGAAAATGATAATCATTCCTGTGAGAGATACAATAATATTTACCATTATGTATGTCAGCCAATATGCGGTATGGTTGATCGGTTTATTTTTGAATACTGTTCTGGACATAATGTAGTGTAGACGTTTTCCAACCGGGATTAGTAACATATAGATTGCCAGATAAATGAGCACTAGAGCTACAACTGTTATAAACTCAATGGTCATGTAGTACCTCCATTTCGCCTTGTATGTAGTTCACTGTTGCTGTAAGTTCTTCCACTTGTTTTGATAGGGTGCATATTTTAGACTCTACTTGCTTTATTCTCCACTCTGTCACCTTGTTGGCTGAAACAATTCCTGCGTAAGTTCCAACTAGCGTTCCGATTAGAGAGAGTATAGCAACAATTACAGTTTCCATGGCAACCTCCTAACTCTTGTTAGCGGACGGGTTGGAAAAGTCACCGATGGATCTGGCTCCTACGTTCCAGAATGTGACACCAGCATTTAGCATTGCTTCAATGCGCTCTCTGTAGACGGTTGGAATAGCACCGGATACGTGACCCTCAGAAGTCTTAACAAAATTCCAGCATGGACGGCTGTTGCGCTCTGGAACTTTCAGCCTCATGACCTTGTAGCCGTAGCGGTCGAAAAAGCTGTCAACTGATTTCATGATGCTCTCGTTGCACATGTACCAGCGGAATTTGAAGCCAAACTGGCCAATTGAGGCAGCTAGGATGGGGTCAGAAGACACAGAGCCATTAACAGCGGCTGAACCCTTTTTGGCCTTTGTATCTGCATCCCAAATACTTGCCGCACTACTGAGGCCACTTGCAACGAGTCCCGGAACGGCGGCCATTCCTACCCCTGTGGCAGCAGCGGCTCCTGCAAGGATGAAAGATCCAGCTGATTTTGCTGTGGTTGCTAGAATGTTTACTTTGTTGGTCTGTTGATACTGAGCATATTGATTTCCAACCCATGCACCTTGCGGAAATACGGTGATTGCGCACCCGTATTCTCCAGGGTTTCCCATGTAGTCATAGGCGTCTGGCGTTGCAATGATTCCTCCGCCGCCTCCGATAAAGCGCCCGTAGATATGGAAGTTAAACGTGCCTTGTGTTGTGATTAGCTCGGGTTTGTATGTCACTGTCTCGCTGTTCATGCCTTCTACTTGCGCCACGCAAAATTCACTAGAATAACATTTCGCATTTCTGCAAAGGTCCGGCCCAATTGCTCCGCCGCTTTGCCACGGCGGAATAGTTTCAACTGCTTCTGACAAATCGGATAGGAAATCGCCGGGCACGGAGTAAACGCCTAGGATATTCTCTAGCTTTCCCTCGCTTGATTCTGCTACGCTCTGCAAATAACTGTTAACGGCTCCTGCGCTTGAAAAAGTTCTCATAGTTAAGCCGTTAAACACATTATTTTCTACAGTGCCTCCAAACATTGGTTGTCCGGAAGAATCATAAGGAGTGAATACAACGAACGTGTCCGGTGCGTATGCCTTTATTTGGTCATAGACAACTTGGTCTGGGGTGCCGCCCATTCCCTCGGGTATTCCTATGTTAATCCAGTTTGGGTTTGCGCCCTTCCAGTCATTTGTTACGTGCTCTCGTTCTACTAGACTATAGGATGTTGCCCAATTTATGTCTCCACAATAGGTGCAAAATGCATCTACTTCAAAATAGATGGTTGTTGTGTTCGGGTTTACCCACTCAACCCCTGTAATGTTCGCGATAATCCAGCGCGGTCCGGTTCCGGTATTTTGCCACATGATAATGTCGCATGTCAAGGCATCGTTGTAATTGTATTCAACACGGCAGTATTGCCTCTCGTCCGCTCTCTGGTATGAGTATTGGGTGAAAGACGCCTTTACTTTTCCGGCTAACCACCCTTGCATTGCGGCGTTGGATTCAAAGTAGGGTTTGTTATACTGATCTATGCCTGTATTTGTGCACAGATATATAGTTGTTTCGGGTCTCCATAATGCCATGGTTTCACCTTCTTTCTATCGGGAGGGGCTTGCGCCCCTCCCTTTATTACGCTTACTCAGTGCGCAGGGCGACACAGTTGTGGAAGGGAGACAGAGAGAAGGTGTCCCACGCGTGCAGCCAATAATTCCAGTTCATCGCGGACCCGTTATAGAAGGTAGTGAAACGGCGGAGCTTTTCGCGAATCTGGAAGGCTTTTGTGTCAGCCAGCACAGCCAAAGTCTTGTTATCGGCACCCAGGTCATCTACAATGATCTGTCTTGCCAGATAATCGGCGTAACTCAGATTAAAGGCCGCGCTCAGGACTTCAACTCCGATATTAGCGGCAACGTCAGCGCGGATGATGATCAACTGATCTTCGATGGGGCTCCATGTTACGCGGTCGTTTCCGGTGCCGCCCATTAGCTTGTAGTTGTTGTAGGCGCTGGAAGGGAATGTGAACAGCATGGACATATTGCGGAGCTGTACTTGGAACTGCTTGCCGGTGGCCTCGTTGTTGGGCATTACTGCTGTAACTGTTTTCAGCTTTCCATCAGTGATTGCATCAACAACTAACTGTTTAGTGTACTTGAATTCATCAATGGTGTTCGCATTGTAAAGGCTGTCTACAATGCCCTGAATGAGGTTTTCAAGGGCGTTCCAGGAGACGAAAGCGTTTGTAAGCTGTTCGTTGTTGATGGTCACGGGATATTTGTCCTGTCGGTTCAGCCGATACCACGCGGCGGCCACATCGGGCTTTGTCATTTTCAGAACTGCGGCCATGCCGGTTTCGGTGCCGTCATATGCCTGAGCGGTAGCCGGATTCACGTGGGCTTCCTCAACGTCAACTCCCAGGGGCTCGGCGTTTTTACGGAGCATAGACAGAGGGTTGTTCCACATCTTGCGGTAAAGGATGGTAGCAACGATCTTATTTACCAGGGCGCTCAGAAACTCGTTGGCCATTGCATCGTATGCAAGGATAGGATTTCCTACGTCCGCCAGATTTGCGGGAGTGGCTACAGGCACAGCGGCCTTATAGGCGTCACTCGCATCATTGCGGATTGCGTTCATCATTTCAGGGCTAGCAATAGGGTTGTTCTTAGTTGCCATTGTTGTTATCCTCCTTATAGATATTCTTTAGAAAATCGTCAACTCCAACCGGCTCTTCTTTGGTGGTTTCCTTGGCCTTGTTCTCAATGGCCTCAGCCTGAGAACCGATCCTCAGAAACAGGTCCATATTTGCACTCTTGAGCCGCTCATTTTCCTTGGTGACGTTCTCATTGTTTTGCGTAAGCTGTTCCATTTTTCCGATATTATCAATGATAACGTCTTGCATCTGGCTCAATAAAGTCGTTAAGGTGGCCTGATCTCCTCCCGCGGAGATAACTTCCTCAGAGAACTGCCGGAAAGAATCCTGTGTAAATTCGTATGCCATTTTGTAACCCTCCATTTGTTATAGTAGCTTTCTTAGAATGGGCCATGCTAAATTCTTTACTTTTTGTGTCTCAAATCTCAGCATGCCAGCAGAGAAAGCATCCATTATACCTTTGATAACTATGTTGTTCCTTGTGGCTAATACGGTTGAATTGTTGTGGTCGTTTAATGTTAGGCTTATTGTTATCTTTCTTGTGTCATCAGTTTTCTCTGATAGATAGAAAATACCAGAGTTCATGTCCCTATACACGCCAATTTTGAAGCCGTCTATTAGTATCGTTGTAACATAGAAGCAGGCTGTAACCATCTTTTCAATGAATGAATCCGTGTCTAGCAAGAACTCGTTGTCCATTGAATAGGACCCATATTCTGTTCCGTCTATCAGACGCCCAAATCTGGTCTGTTTTACGTGGTTTACGTATGCTGGGTTTGTGACTGTCTCTAGTTGGATGTCCTTTAGTAGCTTTCTTTTCTGCCCTTTCTCTAATGATAGGTTGAAATATAGGAAATAAGGGTTACTGAATGTAACGGCGTTACTCAAGAATAATACTGGGACATCTCTGTCTCTTGATATTGTTGAGTAACATTCAAGGAAGGTTACGACTTCATTTTGAAGGTAGCGGTATGCTCCTGCTCCAATGATGAATTCGTCAAAGATAATCAAGGTGACGTTTGGGAACGGCATTGATTTAAGCATTACTGCTTTTGACAGCGGGAAATACCACCCGGCGACTTCCTTGTCTATCCTGAATAACCCACGATCCGCTTTAAACTCGTGGTCCGGAAACTCCTGCATGATATCATCGAAAAAGTTTCGCATCTGTGACTGAGGCATTTCTGTGTCGTACCTTCTAAGATATACAAATTGTTCGCCTTTTTCGGTGAAATTTTTAATTGCCCTCTTTTTGGCTCCGTAGGTCTTACCAGCTCCACGAGCGCCTACAACAAAATTAAATAACCTGTTTCTTGAGAGCGTGTCATCTGCATTGTAATACATGGACGTGTCCTTAGTGTCCACTTTATCACCTCTGTAAAATAAGGGAAATCCTTGCCCTCCACTGTGTCAGCACACCACCGCCAATTCCCACCCGGGAAGGCTCTTCGCCCCGGTGCCCCGGACGGGGACACTAGGAAAGCAAGGACCCCTCTAGGGTATTGTATCATAATGAAAGCGAGTTGTCAACCCCTTTTGCCTTTTTTATTTTGAAGGTTGTCTCCTTCAAAATGACGCCGCCGGGGACGATTTTGGGAAGGAGTTTTCCGTCAAATACTGCTCCTTCGATAAATTCGCTTTCAGTTATTGTCTCTTTAACGTTCTTAGGCATACCGGCACATTTTATGTTTATTTTTTCTTGATAGTCTTTCCCTAGCGTTACCTCTAGGTAGGTTTTCTGGCGTATAAATTTGGCCCTAATGAATGTTTCTTCTAACTTAAATGCTCCTAGGGCTTTGTTGTCTACCCACAGCCCTTCCGGTGGTTCTGTACCTGCTACATGTAAGCTATCTGTGTCTGCATAGATAAATCTATCTCCACATATCTGTGCACCTCGGATTATCTTGTCTCGGCAGTAGGCGGTTATAAAGCACGCCATAGGAATATAGCCGCCTTTTCTTATCTCCTCCTCTGATAGCTTAAATCCTATTCTACCATCTTCTCTTAGATACGGGATGCAGGATTTTCCTCTTTTCTTTGACCCAAATTTTCCGTATAAGGAATTTAGCATTAGTTTTGCTATTTTCTCGCGCCCTGGATTTCCCTCTATTCTAGCCTCGGTCTTTTCGTTGTACCAATAATCTATATATTCGTCAAATAGGCCGTGCGTTCCTTTTAGCATATACCCGCCGCACCATTCTATTACATCCACGTCATAGTGGTCAAACACTAGTTTTTCGTCCACGCTTGTCAGGTATAAATATGTTGGCTCTATTGACTGCGTTAAATACTCTGTATCATGGTACATAAAATGGCCTTTTATCTGTATGCATGGATAGTGGTTTGGTTTTAGCTTAAATTCGCATAGTATGCATTGTATGTATAGGGGGTACATGGGGTTTTGTTTGTATTTCTCTGGAAAATATACAGGCTCTCCATAAGGAAGTAAGCAATTTTTCATTGCCCACGGGTACATCGAATTTACATCAAATACGGCTCCTTCTTTTACTTCCTTGTCTTTGTATGCTGGGTTTACATAGGTAAAGCCACCCTTATACGCTTTCTTGAAATCTGTGAAGGTGGGTAGGTCTAGTTCTGGGTATCTTACTTTATACTCTTCTTTTCCTAGCCTGTGTATATAATCGTTTAATGCGTTTGACCCGGTTGTAAGTTTTGTTTGATTGTGGTCATACATAAATTTTAGCGCTTTTGCTAAGATTATAACATCGTGCGCAACGTAGTCTTTCTCCTCCTGCGTCAATTCATGCCCTATTTCTCTATCTGCCTTGTAGTCAATTTTTAGCTTCTTCTCTTCAATGTTGAAAGACTTTGGCATGTCAGATATGGGCATTGGAAGGATTTTTAGTGAATCTGTTATTTGTATTTCATCCTCTACGCCTGATTCCCTGTCCGGCACAAAGCGGACTTGATACCATTGCCTCATATCTGATATCAGGGTACTAAATTCATTGTGATATATCTTCCTTTCCTGTGAGTGCTCAAAATTGTGTTTTAGTAAATAGTCTACTATAAATGTTCCGTCAAATTTCAGATTATGGAAGTATATTTTGCCGTGTAAGTTTGATATGTATTCTATGAAGCTGTAAATCGTTTCTCCATATTCTATAGTTTCATCTATGTTGTAGATATCACAAATGCACCACGCCCACACCCGGCAGTCATCAGGATTTGTGGTTGTTTCAAAGTCAGCCGCATATATTCCCATATCATAGGCTTTCCCAGAGTCCCAGTATGTAGGCTAGGTTATTCATGAATAACTCATAGTCTGAAACTATGTCTATCCTTGTTTCTGGTATGCCTATTGAAGCGTCGATAACTTCTTTTGATGCACTTGATACTAAGCCTATGATTTGCATTATAAGATTAGTGACTTCTGGGTCCTCTCCGTTTGTCATGTTCCATAATTGTATGGCTTCATATACATGCCTAATGTAATTTTGCCTGTATGCTTCTGTTAGTGGGTCGGCTTCTGAGGGCTCTAGGAAATCTATTTCTATTTTCCGACGCTTTTCTTCGTCTGCTATTATTTTTGAGAGTGTTATTGGCCTTGTGCCATATACGGGCTGAGTAGGAAATCTACCTAAACGCTCTTGTGCTTCTGCCTGTGTGGCAAGTCGCTTTTTGCGCCGTCTATTCTCTTCTGCCACTGAGCGCTTTAAAAGGTCAAGCGATGCCTTTGCTATTGGGCGGCCTTCAAAGGTTGTTAGCTCAAGTCCGGCCCTATCAAATCTCTGTAGGGTCTCTATTCTGCGCTTAAATCCCTTTGCTGATTTTATTTTACCTGCTTCCTCTGTATATGAAAGTTTCGGTGGTAAATATTCTCTTAGTTCTGGAGATGTTCTTTTAATTGCGCTCTGTAAACGCCTGTTGTAGTTCTTTATCTCGCTTTGTAGCTTTTTCAGTTGTTGTTCTGTTGGGTTATAGACACTTTTATTTTCAGCTGATCCTGTTGTACCTCTTTTCCTCCGTGCCATACCCTGACCCCCTTCCCAAATGTTGCAATTTGAGCTAGAACTAAAGCCGCGTCTGGGTCGATCTCACATGGTAGGCGAAATTTCTTTGAGATAAAATCGGCCCCCTCTGTTAAGATGCGGCTTGTGTTTTCGGATACTGTGCGGGATGCCATTTTACACCTCCTTTAATTAAAGGGAGGGGCTTGCGCCCCTCCCTAGATTGAATAACGGGACGGATTTGTTAGGCCATGAGCTTCATGGTCAGGGTGTTACCGTTGCTGGTCTTAATCTGCTCAATGGTAACTTTCAGACCCTCAGGGAAGTGCAGGGTGCCGAAAATGTTGAAGATGTTGCGGACGCTGTTGGTGATGCCGGAAGAGGTGGCCGCATACGTTTCGCCCTGGTCATCAATCAGAATTACACGGATTGCATCCCGCTCAGCGGATCGACCTCTGTCGTTGATTTTACACTTGACCATGATAACGTCAGTCAGGCAAATGGGCTTGTTGACCATGTCGGCAATTCTGGTCTCAGGGGCGTTAATCGCGTTGTACAGCTTGATCTTGTCCTCACCGGAAACGGGGTCAAAGCTGACAAACATGTCGGAAGTCTCAGACCCGGTAAACGCCTGCATCTGCTTATTCATATCCATTGTTATTTCCTCCTAAAATTTGATTGTTTTACTTATTGTTCTTTGCGGGGACTTCTTCGGCCAGTTCCATGAACTTGTCAAGAGACAGGCGATAGGTATGAGGTACGTTGTCGATCTTGTAGACGATCTGTGCGCCATGCTCTTTCAGAAGCTTCTTTGTCTCTCGCTCGCCCAGCTTCTTTTCGCTGAAAATGTCTATTACGGGGGTGATAGTGGTTGCGTCTCCGCTGTTCTCGATGCTTCCCAGATGATAAATATAAGTATCTACTGTTCTGGTCATGTACTTTGCCATGGTTTTTCCTCCTGTTCAAGTTCTTGCTTTCTTTAGAGTTAGAATCGCGGGGACTTTACTCGCTTCCCTCTGTACTGTTAAGAATGTACCGTTTCAACATATTGAATTGTGGAGGGAGTGTTCACTTCCTTTCGTTTTGTGATTGGAGGGAGCGGGTTTACCCCGTGGGGCCCGGCCTGTTAACCCACAGACCGGCTAGGAAGGGTTAGGTATAGTCTTTATAATGAATTACCAGATCCATAAAGTGATTCCGCATCCTTCTCCACGTCTCTTCTGTGCATATATGCACATATTTCCTTTTTGTTGAGCGCGATTTCTGCTATTCCTGCATTGTAGCCCTCCTCTTGTTCCTGGTTATTACGGCAACTGGAGTTTACCACCTGAGGTGAGTTCATTGTATCGTAGCCGTAAATAATGAGGTTATAAAACGCTTTGAATCTTCCTACAGCATAATCATCCATCGTTTACCTCCCTGTATGTGCTTACGAATTCATCATGGGAAATCACGCTTATTTTGCCTTCGGGGTCTAATAGAATCCAGTCGCCGGGGACTGCAAGGCATGTCTTGCCGGGTAATACGATTTTTAGTTTTAGTTCTACACCTTTTTCGCTGTGTTCTCTACTTGCAAACACTTTTCCACGGTTCAATAGGTCCATGTACCACTTGGGCGGGATGTGCTTCCCAAATCGGAAGGCGCTAACGGCTCGCTCTCTTGTGACGTATTTCATTTGGTTTGTCCTCCTATCTGTAATATATTGTAGCAAGGAAATGTGAACTAGTTATGAACACGACATGCGGAATTTTCATGGGTTTGTGTAAAGTAGTGTTAGCTTACGCTAACCGGGTGCGCGATGTTAAACCTACCAATTAAATTGGTAGGTTGGGGCGGGTTAGTCGATGCCGGAGGCGGCCCATGAGTGCGAACAAATGTTCGATTGTTAAAATTTTAACAAGTGGGGTGTAAGAGCTGTAGGCATGAAAAGTGCCCGGTTAATACCGGGCACTTAGTTGCCAGACGCCACGCTGGCGGATTAGATATAGTGCTGAATTACAATACCTAAAGAAGTTGGCGGCTATTAGGCAATGCTTGAGATCGGTTGTTTCTACGATAATATGACGCTTCATTTTAATCCTCCTCATTGGTGTCCATGTGAATGAAGTCAACTTTCTTGATGGATGCAAAGTGCTTCCTAAGTAAGCCCATCATGTATTCATAATATTGTGATTGAATTATGAGGGTTTCTTCTGCTAACCCTATTTGATACTGAATTTTAACTAACACAAGCATTGATTTCACCATCCCTTAACGCATATCAACTTTACACTGATGATTTTACCTTGTAAATTTGCGATATGGTCTACCAGATTTTTATACAGGTCTAATGATATTAGCGCTACTTCAAGCTTTCCATCTATCTTGTAGGCTACCTCTACTCCACAGGGTCTCATTGTTCGCCCTCCTCTTTATTCACCTTTTCGGCGTGTGCAAGGAAGAATTACATTGGCATACGATAGAAGTTGTCGTGCGTGTCCACCCTGTAACAGATTGCGGTCTTGACGCACTCTTTCGCCCGTTTCTTGATCTCACGTTCTCCCAGCTTCTTGTCGCTGTCAAATTCACCGGCATGAATGATTGACGTGCCTTGGATTGCGCCGAAATTGTAAGTGTAGGATTCCACTGTTCTGGTAATGTACTTTGTCATGATTTTACTTCCTTTTATTTTGTTCGGTTTTGAAGGTTCATTAGATTGAGGTTTTCTTCCCTCTTTCTAATGATAGTATAGCAGATTGACGCATATTTGTCAAGCATTATTTTAGCGATTTTTATTGGTTTGTATAGAATGTGCAAAATAGATGGGTGCCAGTTGTGCAGTTTTATGAATGTGTTGTACGTTATTATATTATGCGGTTAATAGGATGGGGAAATAAGGTATCAAATCTGACGACCCCCTATACT
>ERZ840096.2014-NODE-2014-length-18230-cov-3.573480_pt1 | contig 18230 bp, 10 predicted proteins | sample MGYA00519878_ERZ840096 | MGnify/ENA primary metagenome ERZ840096 (study PRJEB31850, sample SAMEA3708865) | human gut metagenome | biome: human gut; feature: human-associated habitat; material: faeces | place: China | collected 2014 ...
GTTTGGAGAGGGGGAGGGGGAAACTTTCTCCAGAAAGTTTCCCCCTCCCCCTCTCCAATATCCCTTTTGTCCCTAACTCCGCATGGCGAAGTTGATGACGAACATGGCGGTGATGATCCACATGAAGAGGCTCACTTCGCGGGCACGGCCGGAAAGGAGCTTCACGGCGGCGTAGCTGACGAAGCCGAACCCGAAACCGCTGGCGATGCTGTAGGTCAGCGGCATCATGATGATGGTCATGAAGGCCGGGAAGCCTTCGGTAAAGTCATTGAAGTCGATGTTCATCACTTCCATCATCATGAGCGCGCCCACGATGAGCAGCGCCGGAGCCGTGGCGAAAGCGGGCACAAGGCCGATGAGCGGGGCGAACACCAGAGAGGCGGCGAACAGGACCGCCACGGTCAACGCGGTCAGGCCGGTGCGGCCGCCCTGCGAAATGCCCGCGGCGCTTTCCACATAGCTGGTGACGGTGGACGTACCGAGGAAGCTGCTGACCACCGTGCCGACGGAGTCGGTGACCAGCGCCTTGTCGAGGTTCTCGATGTGGCCCTTGTCATCCATCAGCCGGGCTTTGCGGGAGAGGCCGATGAGCGTCCCCATGTTGTCGAACAGCTCGACGATGGTGAAGGTGAAGATGATCGAAATGATGCCGTACTTGAGCGCGCCCATGATGTCGAGCTGCATGAGCGTGGGGGCGAGGCTCGGGAGGGAGAAACTCATAACGCTGTCGATCCCGGAAGGGGCCGGAGATACGCCGAATACCATGCCGAGCACGGCGGTCACGAGGATGCCGATGAGCAGGCTCCCCTGGACGTTACGGGCCATGAGCCCCGCCGTGAGCATGAGGCCGCAACAGGCCAGCAGCGGGCCGGGTTGGGTGACATGGCCGAGGGCGACTACTGTAGCGTCGTTCTTTACCACGATGCCCGCGTTCTGGAGCCCGATGAAGGCGATGAACATGCCGATGCCGACGACGATGGCATACTTGAGGTTCATGGGCACGGCATCAATGAGCAGCTGGCGGACGTGCGTAACCGTCAGCAGCAGGAACACGATGCCGGAGAAGAACACCGCACCGAGGGCCACGGTCCAGTGCAGGCCGAGGACGCCGCAGACGTAGTAGGCGAAGAAGGCGTTCAACCCCATGCCGGGGGCCACGGCCACAGGGAAATTGGCCCAGAGGCCCATGGCGGCGCTGCCGATGACCGCGGACCAGACGGTTGCTGCAATGGCGGCTTCCTTGGGGATACCCGCGTCCGCGAGGATGCTCGGATTGACGAAAATGATGTAAGCCATAGCGACGAAGGTGGTCAGGCCAGCGAGGATTTCCGTTTTGACGGTCGTTCCTTTTTCGCTCAGCTTGAAAACCCGTTCCAGTATGCCTTTTGTCTGGGCCATGGGCGTTCCCCGGTGGTTGAATGGTTTCGGATGATTCCCCCTAAAACAGACAACCCCTGTACATGGGAATCATGGACAGGGCAAGTCTGCTGAAAAACACGGCTGATTTTGCTCAGCTTTGATGATGGTGGCATGGCCCGTCCGGCTTGCGGAGACAGGCACAGGTATTTTGCGGCGGTGTGTCGTTGAGGCAGCTTTCCACGGCGGCGATGATGGCGTCGTAGCCCGTGCAGCGGCAGAGGTTCCCGGCGTGCCCTCGGCGGATTTCCTCGCGGGTAACGGGCTGGCCCTTGTGTTTTTCGATGAAGGCCGTACTGCTCATGACGAGGCCGGGCGTGCAGAAGCCGCACTGGACGGCCCCGGCGTCCACATAGGCTTGCGCGGGAAAGCCGGTTGCCCTTGGCTTCGCCCTCGGCGGTGCGGATCGTTTTTCCGTCCGCCCAGACGGCGAGAAAAATACAGGAATCCACGGGGATATTGTCGACGAGCACGGTGCACGCGCCGCATTCGCCCACGCCGCAGCCTTGTTTGGAGCTGGTCAGGCCTTCGGCGCGCAGGACTTCGAGCAGCGAGGCGCGGACGTCAAAGGAAAGTTCCCGCGCCTTGCCGTTGACGGTGCAGCGTATGGTTTTCAGCATGAGGCGGCCTCCTGAAGTTCGACGGCGCGGACGACGCACCGGGCAATGACGCGTTCCGCCAGCGTGCGGATGATGTGCATACGGAAATCCCGGTTGGCGCGCCACGAGGTTCTGGGCTGCACGTCCGCTTCCACGGCGGCGCTGATTGCGGCGAGGGTGGCGGGCAGAGCTTCGGGCGTCGCGGAACGGCCCAGGGCGGCGGCTTCGGCGCTGGGGCAGCGCACCGGGATCGGCGCGGATACGGAATAGGCTAGCCGGATGCCCGAAATGACCGTCCCGTCAAGTCTGACGGCCGCCGCGCAGCCGATGGTGGCGATGTCCATGGCTTCGCGCATGGCGTATTTGTGGTAGGCTGCGCCCCAGCCCTGCCAGTCTTCAGGCCGGAACTCCACGGAAAGGAGCACTTCATCCCGCTTGAGGGCGACCCTGCCGGGCCCGGTATGGAAGCCGAGGGCGGGTATGGTCCGTTCTCCCTCCGCTCCTCTGATATTGAGGTAGCCGTTCAGGGCGAGGACGGGTGCGCAGGTGTCCGCCGAGACGGCCCCGTTGCAGAGGTTGCCGCCGATGGTGCCCATGTTGCGGATCTGCGGCCCGGCGACGCTGGCGGCGGATTCCCCGAGCATGGGGATGCATTCGCGGATGATGGGGGATTCCTCAAGATCGGTAAAGCTGGCCCCTGAACCCACGCGCACGGTGCCGTCCGCCTCGCGGGTGATGGGTTTCAGTTCGGGCAGGTCATGGATGTCCACGAGCCGGGAGAAACCTTCGAATTCCCGCAGCTTGATGAGCACGTCCGTGCCGCCCGCGATGAGGCGGGCTTCGGGATCTTCTCCGAGCAGCCGGATGGCGTCGCTCACGGACTCCGCTTTTTGGTAGGATTGTATATCGAACATGGGTGATCCTTTGGGTTGAGGATACCCGGGGGGGAGGGTTTTTTTGAAAAAAACCTCCCCCCCGGACCCCCTCCCGCAAAACGCCGACTGGCGGGGAGGGGACACGGAAGGCGTTCAGGAAGGATATGCCGGGAAAAAGCCCTATCCTCTTTTTCAAATGAACCGTCTTCGCTCAAATGTTGCTCGGGGTTTGTTTCCCGGTCGGCCCATCATTTCATACAGCGCCGTCCTGAAGCCCGCATACGAAAATTTTTGGTGGATGAGGGGAGGGGGTCGGGGAGGGGAAAAGGCCCCTTTTTGCGGAATCCCCATAAAGGGGACAAGCGGGGCATTCTCCCCTCCCCGATAGTTTTCTATCCCTTAATCAATCCAGCCTTCACGAATTCCTCGAACAGCAGCTTCGGCGTCATGGGGATGGCGTTGACGGCGACGCCGGTCGCGTCGAGGACGGCGTTGCGGAGCGCCGGGGCCGGGCTAATGAGCGGCGGCTCGCCGAGCGACTTGTTGCCGTATACGCCTGAGGGTTCCTGCGTTTCCACAAACGCGCAGTCCAGATCCGGAATGTCGCAGGTTGTGGGGAACTTGTAGTCCAACAGATTGTTGTTGTGCACGCGCCCGGTGGCGGGATCGACGAGCAGTTCCTCATAGAGCGCCCAGCCGATGCCCATGCCCATGCCGCCGTGCACCTGCGCCGTGGCGAGCGCGGGATTGATGATCACCCCGGCGTCGTGCACGTTCAGGATGTGCGTGATGCGGACCTTGCACAGATCGATATCCACTTCCACTTCGGCAAAGCAGCCGCCGAAGGAGGGGGGATTCTGGCGCGTCTTGAAGGATGCCTCTGCGGAGAGCTGTCCGCCGCGATCCTTGTTGTAGAAAGAATCCATCGCCAAATCGTGCAGCGTGACCACGACGCTTTCGGGGTTGCGGACAAAGACTACGGCATCGCCCTGCGCGGTCGGCGCGATGGTCAGGGCGGCGGGCGTGTGCCCGGTCATTTCGGCGGCATAGCCGAGGAGCTTCCGGCGCAGCCCGTCCGCGACGGCATGCACGGCGGGGGCGCAGGTGTAGGTCTGGCGGGAGGCGTAGGCCCCGGGATCCCACGGCGTGATGTCCGTGTCCTGCGTGGAGATGACGTGGATGTTTTCATAAGCGACGCCGAGCGTTTCCGAAACCATCTGGGCAAAGGCTGTGTCCGCGCCCTGTCCGATTTCCGTCGCCCCGGTCATGAGGTTCACTGTGCCGTCCTGATTCAGGATGAGGCGGGCGCTGCCCGGTTCCACATTGGCGGGATAGGTCCCCGAACCATAGCTGAACGCGGACACGCCGACCCCGCGCCGCAACGGGCTGCCCGTGCGGACGGCTTCTTCATTGAAGGCTTTACAGGCGGCCTTGCGTTCGTCCCACCGGAACTTTTTGCGGCCTTCCTCAAGGCAGTCGCTGATGCCGAGCGTGGCGACCGGCTTGCCGTTGAGCGGAGAGATGTCGCCGTTGCGCCCGGTGTTCTTCAGGCGGAAATCCAGCGGGTCCATGCCGAGCGCGCGGGCCGTATCGTCCATGAGGCATTCGATGGCATAGGCGGTCTGGGGAGAGCCGTAGCCCCGGCAGGCCCCGCCTACGGGGATATTGCTGTAAAAGGTCTTGGCTGAAAAACGGTATGTGGCGTGCGGGTAGACGTAGCAGACCTTGGAACCGCCCGCCGCCGCGATGGAGTGCCCGTGCGAGGCGTAGGCCCCGGTGTTGGAGAGCACGTCGAGGCCGTAGCCGAGGAGCTTGCCGTCCTTTGTGGCCCCGGCCCGCGCCGTCATGGCAAAGGCGTGGCGCACGCGGGTGCAGAGCATACATTCCTCGCGGGTCAATTCCATGCTCACGGGCGCGCCGTCGAGCTTCATGGTCAGGAAGGCCACGATGGGCTCCAGCACCACATCCTGTTTGTTGCCGAACCCGCCGCCGATGTAAGGCTTGATGACCCGGACGGACGACCACGGGATGCCGAGCGCCTGCCCGACCACGCGGCGGCAGATGTGCGGGATCTGCGTGGAGCTGACGATCACGATATGCCGCATGTCGTCCATGTAGGCGTAGGCCGTCTGGTTTTCCAGATGGCAATGCTGCATGGTCGGCGTGCGGTAGGCGCCCTCAACCACCACGTCGGCGGCCGCAAGGGCTTCGTCGAGCGTGCCGTTGCATTCGAGGGTGTGCTGCTTGAGCAGGTTGCCGTCGGGATTCACGGAGGGCTGGAGCACGGGCGCACCGGGAGCCAGCGCCGTTTCCGCCGAGGTCATGACCGGGAGGGGCTCATATTCGACTTTGACCAGATGGGCGGCCTTGCGGGCGGTGAGGCCGTCGCGGGCCACGACCACGGCCACTTCGTCGCCGTAATAGCGGACGTGCTTGGTCAGCAGAAGGCGGTCGGCCACGTCTCCGTGCGACGGGTCCATGGAGTAGGGATGTCCGGCTGTGGGAAAGAGGAAGCCCGGCACGTCATCGGCGGTGAAGACGGCCTCGACGCCGGGCAGGGCCAGCGCTTCCGAGGCATCGATGGAAAGGACCATGCCGTGGGCGATGGTGCTGTGCACATAGGCGGCGTGCCGCATACCCGGCAGGCCCATATCGTCGGTATACCGGGCCCGCCCCGTCACTTTGGCTTCGGCATCCAGCCGTTGTTTGGATTGTCCGATTGCCATGCCGCTTCTCCTGTTCTTCTGGTGTGAAATGGTTCGCTTGTGGCGTTGTTTACGCTGTGGGCACGTTCTTGTCCACAGGGCAGTGGAGGATGCCCCTGCGGATGTAGCAGGGGCGGTTGAAGCGTCCGAGGATGGCTTCCAGTATGCCGCCGCCGATGGCAAAGGCCTTGTCCGAGACGTGGTGGCAAGCCGTGTTGTCGCGCGGATCCACGTCGCCGACTTTGATTCGATCCGTAACGGGCGTTCCCGAGCGCAAAAGGCCACGGATAACGCCGCTGATAACAGTGCGGATTTCCTTGGATACGCCGTTGGCCTCAACGGTGGCGACGACATCGCCGGCCTTGACGTGGTCTCCGATGTCGTGGCGGCTGAGAAAGATGCCGGTCTGCGGAGCGCGCAGCACACGCTCGGTGGTCATGCCCACGATGTCGCCGGGAATGCCGGTATCGGGCTCCGCGCTGCCGGAGTAGAGGACCCGTCCGAGGTTGTGCCCCCGGTTGGTTTCGACGATGCAGTGGACATTTTCGCCCACGGTGAAGCCGGGCCCCACGCCGATGACGAGAGGCGCGTCGGTGATGCCGACGCCGACGTTCCGTTTGGCGAGCGTGGCTTCAATGACGACTTCGGGGCGGAGGCGGGGGATGGTGACGCCCTGCGGATCGACCATGACCGGGATGCAGCCGGCGTCCCAGAGCGGGGCGATTTCTTCGGGCCGGGGAGCGAGGGCCGCCGTAATGCCTTCCACCGTGCAAAGGCCCTCATAGACGGCTTCGGAAAAGGCCACCCTGCGCCTTACGGCCATCGGATGCGCCGTTTCCAGAATGATCAGGCGCCGGAAGCCGGAACGATAGAGCCTGAGCGCGATGCCCGTGGCGATGTCCCCGCCGCCGCGGAGAAGAATGGCGAACTGTTGGTATTGGTACATGCTGCAACTCCTGCTGCCCGAAGAAGGGGTTTTCCCTGAACTATATACGCAGTGGCATGATGACACAACTATACCTTGGGTTCCGGTCGGCAGCGTTCGTGGCCATTTCATATCGTGTTCGTTGTAGAAACAAGAAGAATCAATAAAAACATATTGTTGAATCTATAAATTTTTCTTTGTGCCGGGTGGATTTTTTAGCCGATGCAGTGCCGGGGCAAGCGGTTTGCGGGTGACGGGGGCCATAATGCGGAAGAACCCGCGGCATCCGGGGGGAGGAGCGGATCCCCGGATGCCGCGGGCCTGTGGAGGAGCCTATTTGTGCTTCGGCCCGGCGAAAGGCTGCTTGCGGGCCAACAGGCGGAAGAGGGTGACGGCCTCCACCGCGCCGGACAGGGCGGCCTCGTTGACGCCGCCGTTCAGCGTAACCTTGGTGGCGCAGAGGGTTCCGCCGTCGAGATGGGCGATGAGGGCATCGCTTTCGAAGACGAAGCCGTCCTTTTCCGCAGCCAGCGAGAAGGCCTTGCCGCCGCGCTTGCCTTCCAGCCGCGACGGACTGGCGAGCCGGTAGCCGTCTGGGGCGTTGTCGAAGGATTCGCGGGACAGGTGGATACGGGGCTTGTCCCGGTACGGCGCACCCGCCGATGGGCAGAAGGTGGCGCAGTTGCCGCATTCGTTACAGGCGTCGGCAATGTTGACTATCTGGTAACTTTGTTCGAGCCGCCGGTTGGAGAGCGTTTCCACGCGCACGCCGTCGCCGTCGCGCACCGCAACCTGCACGGGGTGCGGCATGGGCAGGGAGAGCAGGGCAACGTTGGCCCGGTTGGGGCAGACCGTGGTGCAGACGTTGCAGACCAGATCGCACTGGAGGCAACGGCGGGATTCGTCCATAGCCTCCTCTTCGGTGAGGGTACGGATGGCGGGATCGAAATCCAGCCTGTCTTCCGGGCTGCGTTCCGGCAGGGCCGGACCCATGACGCGGGTGGCCTGCCGGATGCGCAATCCGTCGAGATCCGGCCTCCGCTCGTCGGACGGCGTGGCTGTGGCCGCCTGTGCGGACAGGCCGAGGCGGGCAAGGATGGTTTCGGCGGCGTGGCGTCCGTCGGCCACGGCGTTGATCAGGGTCGCCGCGCCGCGCACGGCGTCTCCGCCCGCGAACACGTTCGGCAGCGATGTCTGGCTGGTATGGGGATCGGCCTTGAGCGTCATTGCGTCGGGCAGGAAGCCGGCCTTCACCCGCTGCCCGATGGACACGATGAGCGTATCCGCGCCCAGCGTGAAGGTTTCATCCGTGGGAACGGGGCGGGGACGCCCGCCGTCGGGATCGGGGACCAGCCGCATCCGGCGGCAGCGCAGGCCGGAAACACGGCCTCCATCGGCAAGGACTTCCTCAGGGGCACACAGTTCCACGATGCGCACGCCTTCGTCCAGAGCGGCTTCGATTTCTTCGATGTCAGCGGGCATTTCCTTGCGGGTGCGGCGGTAGGCGATGGTCACGCTGCCGTTTTCCCCCACGAGGCGTCTGGCGGCACGGGCGCAGTCCATTGCGGAATTCCCCGCCCCGATGACGACGGCGTGGGAGCCGATGCCCGTGGGCTCGCACCGGCGTACGGCGGAGAGGAACGAAAGCTGATCCAGAACCCCGGCGGCATCTTCGCCGGGGATGCCGAGGGGCAGGCTTTCCTGCGCGCCCACCGCGATATAGACGGCGTCGTTTTCCTCGGCCAGCGTGTCGAACAGGGCGGCGTCCACGGGCGTATCCTTATGGAGCCGCACGCCCAGCTTGAGGATGGCGTCGATGTCGCGGCGCAGGCTGTCTCCGGTCAGGCGGAAGGCGGGGATCGCGTCGCCCGCCATGCCGCCGAGCACCGGCTTTTCTTCGTACAGGTGCACCTCCACGCCCTGTGCGGCGAGAAAGCGGGCGCAGGACAGCCCGGCCGGGCCCGCCCCGATGACGGCGGCGCGCTTCCCGGTTTGGGCGGCGGGAACGCTGGAAGCGGCTTCGGCCATTTTTTCGGCCACGAAGCGCTTGACCTCGCGGATCATGAGCGGCTTGTCGTAATTGATGCGGGTACATCGGCTCTGGCACTGATGGTTGCAGGCCATGCCCTGAACGTTCGGGAACGGATTGGTGGCGGTGATGACCCGCCACGCCAGCTCGAAATCGCCCCGGGCCACGGCGTCGAGATACCGGGGGATGTCCTGTTCCGCCGGACAGCCCGACATGCAGGGCGCGGCGGCGCAGTCGAAGCGCGGGAGCGGGCGCTCTGTCTTGACCGAAACGTAGGGGAACCGTTCCTTGTGGTACCGGCTGTGCTTGCCGAGGACAGCCGCCGCATAGCTGACGAGGTTGGCGAAACCGGGATTGCCGGCGATCGGCGATCGGCTCTTCTCCCATTCGGCTATGGTGTGGGCCCCGGCCTTGCGCATCTCGGCACGCAGCGTGTCGAGGTACTGGTGCAGCCGCCCGTAACCGCCGGGCTTGAGGATGTCGGAGGACATGGTGATCGGACGGAGGCCGCAAGCCAACGTGTCCGCCACGTTGAACGTATCCACCCCGGCGGAGAAGGCGATGTCCAGCTTCCCGTCGAATTCCTGCTGGAGGCGTTCGGCGAGGTTGATGCTGATGGGGTGCAGGGATCTGCCGCTCATGTAAACCATGCCCTCGCTGCGGGGCAGGTTCTGCTTTTCGTTGGCGGTTTCGAGCGTGTTGGTCAGCTTGAGCCCGAAGGCTACGCCCGCCGTTTCGGCGGCTGCGGCGAGGTTGCGGATGATGGCCACGCCGTCGTTGTATTTGAGGTCGTGCCCGAAGGCTTCGTCGGGAACGCATACGTCATAGCCGAGCTGCGTATTCAGGATGTCGCGCAGGCGTTCTGGGCCGAGCAGGGTGGGGTTCAGCTTGATGGCCGTGTTGTACTTGCGTTCGGTGATGAAATAGCGGCCGATGCTTTCCACTTCGTCGGGCGGGCAACCGTGCATGGTGGAGACCGTCAGGTTATCGGAGAGGCGGGCCGGAATGGGCATCTTCTCGATGGCGGGGGAGAGCGGGGCCAGCCCGGCCTTGATCCGCTTCACGTCTTCCTCCGCGTTTTCCATACGGTCGAGAAAACGCTGCAAGGCGGGGCTCTTGATGCCCTCAAGGTTGTATCCTGCGCTCATGTTGAAGATGAAGCCGGGCCCCTTGCCGGGTTCGGCCTCCACGGGCAGGTTGAGCATGTCGCGCAGCACATACAGCAGCACGAAAGCCTTGAGGTACTCCTCGAAGGACTGATCAAGCTTCAGCTCCTGCGACCATTCGCAGTTGTAGCCCTCGTCGGCCATGTCGATGCAGGGCTTGGCGACGTTCAGCTCGTCGAGCACCTGCACGGTCTTGAGTTCGATATACCGAGCGCCGCACAGCCACGCGGACAGGATGTTCTGGGCAAGCTGCGTATGCGGACCGGCGGCCACGCCGAGAGGGGTTTCCAGCACCTTGCCGTAACGTTCCATGCGGAACGGATCATCCGGCTTCGGCATAAAGAAAAGCTCACGGTCGATGCCGAACAGTTGTTTGTTCGGCAGGTCGTGCTGCATCCAGCGGAGCAGCGTTGCGGCGTCCAGCGGTGTGAAGCGATCGGTATGCATCTATGCGTCTCCTTGGAAGTATGTGGAAACTGGAGAGGAATGGGCATTGGGGAAGAAGGGCTTTTCGCGCGTCGCCCGCACCTGTGTGTGGCGGAGCCATTTCATTTTGGAATGGCCCTAGAGCATCCTCGGAACGAACCTTCCCTGTCCTGCATACCCGGAGGGCTGCCTGCCGAAAATGATAGGTTCGCCGCGCAGCCAGACATGGCGGGGCCAGCCGCGCACGACCATGCCCTCATACGGGGTGCAGTCCGCTTTTTGATGAAGATTCCGGGTTTTGATCAGCCGCTCATCCGTGGGATCGATGACCACAATGTCCGCATCCGCGCCGGGTTCGAGGCGCCCCTTGGAGGCAAGCCCCATGATCCGGGCCGGAGACGTGGACACCACGTCCACGAAACGCGGCAGCGTCAGACGCCCGTGCAGCACGCCTTCGCTGAACAGCAGAGGGATGCGCGTTTCGACTCCGGGAACGCCGCCGGGACAATCCAGCACGCTTTCCTTCCCGCGTTCCCGTTTCTGGGCCAGCGAGAAGGAACAGTGATCGGTAGCGGCAACCGAGATGCTGCCGTCCGCAAGGCCCTCCCAGAGCGCGGCGCGATCCGCTTCCGTCCGCAGGGGCGGGGCCATGATGTACTTGAGGCCGTCCCGTTCGGCATAGGCGGATTCGTCGAGCAGAAGGTACTGCGGGCAGGTTTCCGCAATGACCGGCTGTCCGGCCTTCTGCGCCTCGCGGACGCAGGCCAGGCCTTCCGCCGTGGACAGGTGCACGATGTACACGGGCGCTTCCGCCGTTTTCGCCAGTTTCAGAATCCGGTTGACGGCTTCAGCCTCGCACCGGGCCGGGCGGCTCCGGGGATGGCTCATGGGATCGCGCGGCGCTTCGCGGCGCAGTTTGTCCCCCAGAAAACGGGTGATGGCGTGGTTTTCGCAATGGACGGCGAGCAGGCCGCCCGCATCCCTGAGCGCGGCGAGAACCTGCAGCAGCCCTTCGTCATCCAGCCTGCCGTCATAGGTGGTGTAGGCCTTGAGCGTGGGAAATCCCTGCGCCACGACCTCGGGAATCCGGGCAAGGACGGCGTCGTCCACATGCTGGAACACACCGTGCAAGGCGTAGTCCGTGTGGCAGCGGCCATCCGCCTGCTCCAGATACGCGGTGGGCTGATGGGGCAGATCGCATCCCTGCGGGCCGAAGCCCGGGTGTTCCACGATGGTCGTGGTGCCGCCCCATGCCGCCGCCAGCGTTCCGGCTTCGAAACCGTCGGAGACGTGCGCGTCGCCCACCGTCAGGTTGACGTGGGTATGGGCGTCGACTCCGCCGGGCATGACCACGCAGCCGGACACGTCCACGATTTCCGTTCCTTCAGGCTGCTGGGCCTCGTGCAGCCGTTCGCCGAGTTCCAGAATCCGGTCGCCTTCAATCAGGATGTCCGTGTTGAAGACGCCGTCCGCGCGTGCGACCAGCCCGCCGGTAATAAGCATACGCATGGTGAGCCTGTTTCCCTGTTGATGGTTTACAGCAGGGCCCAGAGGCGGCGGGCCTGCTCGTTGGCGTAGGCGAGGATGTCGGCCTCATCCATGCCGGCGAGCCTGCCGTGATCCACGATGAGCCTGCCTTGGCTGATGACGGACTCCACGTTGCGGGCGTCGAAGGCATAACAGAAGTGCCCGGGGAAGTTGTCCTGCGTCAGCGGCGTGGGGGAATCGTAGTTGAGGATGACCAGATTGTTCGCCCCGCCGCCCGGCGCATTGTGGCCTTGGATGTGCGCGTGTACGGCGCGGAGGCGCTGGTAGGCCGCTAGGGGGGACATGCCGCCTTCGGCGAGCCCGGCGATGAAGTAGGAGGATTGCGCGCTGCGGATCATGTCATTGTGCATACCGTCCGTGCCGAGCATGACGCGGGGGAAATCGTTGTAGCGTCCGAGCCCGACGTTGTTGTTGAGGTTGCTTTCGGTGTTCTGCACGACCCAGCAGGGAGAAGTGCGGATAAGGTCGCGCTCTTCCGCATCGAGATGGACGCAATGCCCGAGGATGGACAGAGGCAGATCAAGCACGCCCGCGTCCGAGAGGCGGCGCACGACGCTCTTGCCGTAGGTACGGGCGCAGTGTTCCTGATCCTCGATGCCTTCGGCGACGTGGATGTGCACGCCCGTCTTGTGCTTGCGGGCGAGATCCACGGCGCGCCCGAGCAGGTCGTCGTCCACCGTGAAGGAAGCGTGCAGCCCGACGTGGCCCTTGCGCCCGGAGGACAGGAAGGCGTCGGTTTCATCGAGTCCCTTTTCCTTGATCTCCTCTCCATCGCGGCAGGAGATTTCATAGCAGAGCAGGTGTCCGAGGCCCACGCGATCCAGCGCCTTGGCGATGGTTTCGAGGCTGCCGTCCAGATGGAAGGGCGAGGCATGGTGATCGATGACGAAAGTTACGCCGTTCTTGGCACAATACAGGCCGGTAACAAGAGCGCTGGCCTCGATCATGTCGTGATCGAGCTTTTTGTCCATGCGCCACCAGACGTATTCGAGCACCTCAAGGAAGTTCGCCGGCGCCTTGGGTGCGGGAGGCATACCGCGTGCGAGGGCCGAGTAGATATGGTGGTGCCCGCAGCCGAAGGAGGGCGTGACGAGGCGGCCCGTGCAGTCCAGTACGGTGTCTTCCGGCGGACACTCCACAGGGGCGTGGGCGTCAAGCGCCATCCCGCCGGACGGGCCTTCTTCGACTTTGATCGTCGTGGTCGTCGCCTTGAATGTTTCCGGGTCGATCCATGTGGCGTTGCGCAGGTACAGGCTCATTGTCGGCTCCTTTGGGAGTAGGGGATATGATGGATAATCAAGGGAGGGGACGGCAGCCCCTTGCCCGTCGGAAGCGCTACCTCTTCTTGCGCACGGGCAGTTCCCGCCTTCTCACGCCGTCCACAAGATACAGGGCGTTGACGATGGCGGGCGCGGTGGGAATGCAGGCGATTTCCCCGATGCCCTTGGCCCCGCACGGCCCCTCGGGATCGGGGACTTCCACGGCGATGACCTCTATTTCCGGCACGTCCACCGAGCGGAGAAGTCCGCAGGCGTTGAGCTTGCCGGAGGTCAGATAGCCGCCCTTGACCGGGATGCTTTCGGTCAGCGCATAGCCCATGCCCATGACCACGCCGCCCTGTACCTGCCCTTCGTAGAGCGGGCGGTTGACGACGCGGCCCGAGTCGTGCGCGGCGATGATCTTTTCGATCCCGCCTTCCTCGTCCATGAATACCACATGCGTGGCAAAGCTGTAGGAAACGTGGTTGCGGATTTCACCCGGCGCGCCCTGCCCGGAAGTCTGTCCCGCCGAGTCGTAGTGCCCCTTGTAGAAACGGCCCACGAGACGGTCGAGCCGTCCGCCGTACTTGTTCAGATCGCCGCGAAGCTGCCGGGCGGCGTTGACCACGGCGTGACCGAGCTGGAACGTGCCCCGGCTGGCGGTGGTGCTGCCCGCAAAGGCCCCGTATTCGGTGGACGCGGTAATGTCGATGGCAACATCAGGGCCGAGTTCCGCCACCTCGCACAGCATCTGCCGGGCTACCGTGTTGATGCCCTGTCCCATCTCCGTCCAGCCATGATGCAGGACAAGCCGCGCGCCCGCCGGTTGTTCCGGAGCCGGGTGTACTTCAAGGTAACAATCGCAGGGTTCGGGGATGCCGTTGCCGATGCCGGAATTCTTGATGGCGCAGGCGATGCCCGCCCGGGGATGGCTAAGGAAGGCGTCGCGTACCGCGAGCAGGGTTTCGCGCAGGGCCGTGCCTTCGCCGAGCACCTGCCCGGTGGTGACCATGCGGCCCGGGGCCACGGCGTTGTCATAGCGGAATTGCCAGCGGTCGAAGCCCCCCTTTTCGCACAGCTCGTCGATGAGGCATTCCATAGCGAAATTCGACTGGTTGACCCCGAACCCCCGGAACGCGCCCGCCGGAAGGTTATTCGTGAATACCGCCTTCACATGCACGTCCACGGAGGGGATGTGGTAGGCGCTGGTGGCATGGGTGCCGGTACGGGTGACGACCGGGCCGCCCGCCGAGGCGTACGCGCCGGTATCCGCGATGATACGGACCTTGGCGGCCTGCAGGATTCCCTTTTCGTCGCAGCCGATGACGTAATGGAGCTTCATGCCGTGGCGCTTGGGGTGCATACGGATGGATTCGGGCCGGGAGAGCCGGACCTTGACCGGACGCCCAAGCAGATACGCGGCGAGCGCGGCATGGGGCTGGCAGGTGAAGTCCTCCTTGCCGCCGAACGCGCCGCCGGAGTCGGCCAGCGTAACCGTGACCTTGGGCGTGGGGACATGGAGCAGGGCGGCTATGTCGGTCTTGTCGTGCCAGATACCTTGCGACTGGACATAGAGGCGTACCCCGCCCGCTTCGGGAACGGCCAGCGTCGCTTCGGGCTCGATGAAGGCGTGCTCGACCGCCTGGGTCCGATACGTGGCCTCGGCGGTGAAGGCGCAGCGGGCCAATGCCTCGTCCACGGGCTCACCGCGCCGGATGGTCTTGTCGAGCAGGATATTGCCGTTTTCGTGGATATGGATGGGCGAGGTTTCCGCCTCCTCCATGTCGAGGAGCGGCGTCAGAACCTCATAATCGACCTTGACGCAGGCCGCCGCAGCACGGGCTTCGGCCTCGGTTTCCGCGACCACGCAGGCCAACGCGTCGCCGATGTAACGGGTGACTTCGCCAACCTTGATATAGACGGGCCAGTCCTTGGCGTAAAGGCCGAGCACACGCTCGCCGGGGATGTCGTCGGCGGTCAGGATGCGGACGACGCCGGGCATGTCCGCCGCTTCATCCGTATGGATGGCAAGCACGCGGGCCCGGGGATGCTCGCTGAAGACGATGGCTCCGTGCGCCATGCCGGGCGCGTCAATGTCGTTGACGAAGGGGCGGGTTCCGACAGCCCGTTCGTAGCCGCCATACTTGGGCCAGCCCGATCCGAGGCGCGGGTTGTCGTCGGGTTCGGGAATGTTTCCTTCCGGTAATAATGTTGCGGCATCGAGGATGGCGTCCACAAGCTTGACGTAGCCGGTACAGCGGCACAGATGCGGGCGGACGGCCTTGACGACTTCTTCCCGGGTGGGGTTTGGATTGGTTTGCAGGAGTACCTTGGCCCGCATGAGGAAACCGGGAGTACAGAAACCGCACTGCACGGCTCCCCGGTTGACGAACGCCATGCCGAGCGTCCGCCTGAGCGTTTCCGGCAGGCCTTCGAGTGTGACAACGTCGCCGTCGGTTACCTTGCTCATGGGGGTGGAGCAGGCGAGGCACGCCTTGCCGTTCAGTTCCACAAGGCAGGCTCCGCAGGCCGCCTGACCGGAGCAGCCGTCCTTGGCCGCCGTGAGGTGGCGGTCATTGCGGAGATAGGAAAGGAGCGAAACGGCTGGATCGCCGTCATACGTCGTGGCCTGCCCGTTGAGTCTGAACGCGATCATGGCATCTCTCCTGCAAGGCACTGGATTGTGCGGGGGGGGGAACCTTCTGAAGAACGCTTCCCTTCCCGCGCCCCCTCCTCTCCAAAGGCTTTTGACTGGCGGGGAGGAGACACATCGGGAGTTTTCTTTCTACTTATGGTTTATACGGCTTTGTCCGCACTCCGCAAAGTGAAACTTTTCAGGGGCGGGTTGTGACGCCGTGACAGCTTGTTCATTGTTCTTTCCACGTTTCTTTTCATACAACGGAACTCCCGTTCGCGGCCTCCCTACCAGTCAAAGTTTTGCGGGAGGGGAGCGAGCCGCTCTGGCAGGTCCGGGGGAGGGGCTTTTTCAAGAAGTTCCCTCTCCCGTGCCTTCATTCTTTCTTTACAAGCAACGCTGGCCGCCCTTTTCGAGCAGATCGAGGAGCAGATCCGCAGGGTTGCGCTTGCGGGCGAGGGTGATCATCGCGGCGATGATATAGGGCTTGTAGCTGGCTTCCTTGTACAGCGGCACGCGGTAGCGGTCGAACACGCTGGCGGCTACTTCACCCTCGGCGCAGGATACGCCGGAAATATCGGCGGGCAGGCAGTGCATGTACAGCGCTTCGCCATTGCGGGTGGAGGCCATCAGCGCCTCAGTGCACTCCCAATCCTTATGGTTGGCGTTCTGGGCCAGCAGTTCCTTTTCGAGCTTCTTGATGCCGTCCATGTCGCCCGCGCCGTAGAGATCGGTGCGCTGCTGCATGGCCGCGAAGGGCGCCCAGCTCTTGGGGTACACGATGTCCGCGCCTGCGAAGGCTTCGGCCATGTCGTTCGTCCTCGCGAACGAACCGCCGGTTGCGGCGGCGTTGCGGCGGGCCACCTCCTCGACGCCGCCCATGACTTCATAGCCTTCGGGATGCGCCAGCACGACGTCCATGCCGAAACGGGTCATCAGGCCGATGACGCCCTGCGGCACGGAGAGGGGTTTGCCGTAGGAGGGCGAATAGGCCCAGCTCATGGCGATCTTCTTGCCCTTGAGCTTTTCCACTCCTCCGAAATGGTTGATGATGTGCAGCATGTCAGCCATGCACTGGGTGGGGTGGTCGATGTCGCACTGGAGGTTGACCAGCGTGGGCCGCTGTTCCAGCACGCCATCGCGGTAGCCTTCCTGCACCGCTTCGGAAACCGTGTGCATGTAGGCGTTGCCCTTGCCGATGTACATGTCGTCGCGGATGCCGATGACGTCGGCCATGAAGGAAATCATGTTCGCGGTTTCGCGCACGGTTTCGCCGTGGGCAATCTGCGATTTGCCTTCGTCGAGATCCTGCACTTCAAGGCCGAGCAGGTTGCAGGCGCTGGCGAAGCTGAACCGGGTACGCGTGGAGTTGTCGCGGAACAGGGAGATGCCGAGCCCGGAATCGAACATCCGGCAAGAGATGTTGGCTTCCCGCAGGCCGCGCAGGATTTCCGCCACAAGGAAGGTCGCGGCGATTTCGTCGTCGGTCTTCTCCCACGTCAGGAAGAAGTCGTTCATGTACATGCGGCGGTAATCGCGCTTGGCGAGGCTGCTGATCAGTTTGCGGATGCGGATCTTGTCCATGAGGTACTCCTGTTACTCTTTGGTAATATGTGTGCCCGCTCCCTTCGTGAGCGCGGCGTTGAGATATTCGGGACTGGTGATAACGACTTCCGAGCCGCCGTTGCGGATGAAGTCCACGGCGGCCTTGATTTTGGGGCCCATGCTTCCGGCGGGGAAGTGCCCCTCGGCGAGATAGCGTTCCATTTCGGAGACGGGGACGTTGTGCAGCGGGCGCTGCATAGGGGTTCCATAGTTGAGCGCGACGCTTTCGACGCCCGTGGAGATGGCGAGCATGTCCGCGCCGAGCTGCGTCGCCAGCAGGGACGAGGCGAGATCCTTGTCTATGACCGCGTCCACCCCGAAGAGCCCTTCGGGCATACGGACCACCGGGATACCCCCACCGCCCACGGCGACGACGTTGAACCCGGAGTCGAGCAGGTTCTTTATGGCGTCCAGTTCAATGATTTCGCAAGGCTTGGGCGAAGGGACCACGCGCCGCCAGCCGCGGTTGGCGTCCGGCTTGAGTATCCAGTCGGGATGCTGTTGGTGCAGCTCCGCGAGCTGATCCTCGGCGTAGAATTCGCCCACGAACTTGTCTGGATCGCTGAAACCGGGATCGGCGATGTCCACGCGGACCTGTGTGACCAGCGAAACCGTCCGTCCCGTCTTGTCCATAAGGCCGCGCCGCTTGAGCACGTTGTCGAGCGATTGCTGAATCTGGTAGCCGATGGCGCCTTGCGTGTCCGCGACGCAGCTTACCAGCGGGACGATGTGCATCCCCGCGACCGCGCGGGCGATTTCCGAGCGCAGCATGATGAAGCCCACCTGCGGACCGTTGCCGTGGGTAATCAGCACCTGCCAGCCCTGTTGGATGACGTCGGCGATGTGTTCCATCGTCTCGCACAGCGCGAGGTACTGGTCTTCGACGCTTTGCTTGTCGCGGTGCTTGATGAGGGAGTTGCCCCCAATGGCGATGACCGCAAGTTTCCGGCTCATGGCGTGGCTCCTGATGAGGAAGGGGAAAGCGGGGGAGGGGAGAAGGAACCCTTCTGGAGAAGGGCTTCCTTCTCCCCTCCCCCGGACC
>ERZ840096.2027-NODE-2027-length-18118-cov-3.147096_pt1 | contig 18118 bp, 9 predicted proteins | sample MGYA00519878_ERZ840096 | MGnify/ENA primary metagenome ERZ840096 (study PRJEB31850, sample SAMEA3708865) | human gut metagenome | biome: human gut; feature: human-associated habitat; material: faeces | place: China | collected 2014 ...
TCCCGGGCACCAAGGAAGGCAAGACCTCCACGTTCCTCGGCGGCGATGCCATGGGCATCTCCAAGGACTGCAAGCACGTCGCTCAGGCTTGGAACTTCCTCGCATGGCTCATGAGCGATGACGCCCAGAAGGAAGTCTTCGCAGCCAACGGCGACACCGCATCCAACATCCAGACCCTGAAGACCGCCTACGACGATGCCGATCCTCGCGTCCAGACCATCAACTCCGTAATCATCGACGGCAATGGCCAGACCCCGAAGTCCGCAGCTTTCAATGAGGCCTTCAACGCAGCCGGTTCCCCGTGGCAGCTGCTCATCCAGAACGCAGTCTGGGGCGATGGCGATCTCAAGGCCGACAACCAGGCCATCACCGACGTGCTGGGTCAGTGAGGTGAGCCACTGAAAACGAACTTCTCCTCCTTTTTCTCCTTTTCCCGATTTACATAACTTAAGAACAACTGAATATCGAAAACAAAAATCGACAGACCACAGTTGTGGTCTGCCATGAAGATCGACAATAATTCAAAAACAATGTCGGTCTTCATGGCGGATTTCAACGGCCGCACGAGACGGAATCGCACTTCCAAACGCATATCCAATCGCTTGGCCATTTATGTCGAAAACCCCGAACGATTCAAGAGAGAGTCGCCAAAAGTGTTCCAAGGAGGGAATATGACTACTGTTTCCAAGAACGCTGCGCCAGTGAAGACGCATCGTTCCAAGGCCAAGGCGGAGGCAACCCGTCGTGGCCTGCTGTATGCGCTGCCTGATTGGCTGATGATCATCATGCTGTTCTTCGTGCCAATCGTGCTGCTCGTCATCATGGCCGGTTCCCGCTGGTCGTTGATGGGCGGTAACCGTGGTTGGAATTTCCCTGAGAATTTCGTCAAGGTTTTCGAAAATAAACTGCTCGGACAGTCGGTGTTGTTCACACTTGAATACACCGTGATCGTCACGATTTTCCTGCTGGTGCTCGGCCTTGGCCTGGCGCTGATCGTGCAGGAAAGCACCAAGTGGAACAATATGCTGCGCACGTGCTTCCTGCTGCCGTCCGCAACCGGTCTCGCCTCCGCTTCGCTGCTGTTCTACGCGCTGTACTCCCCGCAGGTGGGCCCCGTCACCAAGATCCTGAGCTTCTTCGGATTAATGGATGAGGGCGGCTCCGTGCTCGCCACCGGCCAGAGCGCGCTGTGGGCCACCATTATTGTGATCGTCTGGCGTTTCTCCGGCTACTACATGCTGCTCATGATGATCGGCCTGCAAGCCATTCCTGGCGACCTGTATGAGGCCGCGCGCATGGACGGTGCTGGCACGTGGCGCATTTTCCGTTCCATCACCCTGCCGCTGATGAAGCCGACCATCGTGATGTGCCTGATCTACTGCGTCACCGGTTCCATCCTCGCGTTCGACCAGTTCTTCATTCTGACCAAGGGCGGTCCGAACAATTCCACCATGACCGTGGTGCAGCTCATCTACAACTTCGCATTCGATTCCAAGAAGGATCTGGGCATGGCGGCCGCACTGTCGCTGATCGTGCTTGCGGCCCTCGTGGTGATCAATTCCATCCAGATGCGCGGTATGCGCGACAACACCAAGTGAGCAAGGGGAGGGAACTCACATGACTACTCCATTGTGGAAGCGCGTAATCGTCTATATTCTCGAAGGTCTGCTGGCTCTGGTCTTCATTTCGCCGCTGATCTGGGTGGTCTGCTCGTTCAGTCCGCAGCCTGGTTCCGCACAATCCAAGGGCTGGGGTGTGAACAACTATCTGACGTTGTTCGGCTACCAGGAAGGCCTGCCGAAGTACCTGTTCAACTCGGTGGTGGTGACGTTGGTCGCCGTGGTGTTCTCCGTGGTGGTGTGCACGCTCGCAGGCTATTCGTTCTCCCGTTTCGACTATCCGGGCCGCAATCTCGGATTCATGGTGACGCTGTCCATTTTGATGGTGCCGTATGCGTCTCTGCTGATTCCGCTGATGGTGTGGTACAAGGATATTGGTCTGAACGATTCCTTGCTGGGTGTCGGTTTGGTTATTACCTTGTTCCAGCTGCCGATGAGCACGTTCATCATGCGTAATGCTTTCGATGCGATTCCGAAGGATATGGAAGAGGCCGCCATGGTCGATGGCTGCAACTCCCTGCAGTCGCTGATTAAGATTCTGGTGCCGGTCGTCAAGCCGTCGATGGTCACTGTCGGTCTGCTTGCTTTCCTTGAGGCTTGGAACAATTTCATGATTCCGCTGTACCTGTCGAGTTCGTCGAACGCCACGCTGCCGCTCGCTTTGGTGAACATGCGTCAGCAGACTATGGGCGTCATTGATTACGGTGCCACCGAAGCTGGCGTCGTGATTCTGATGATCCCCGCAGCCATCCTCTTCCTAGCCCTCCAGAAGTACTACGTCAAAGGGTTTATGGCTGGAGCCGTCAAGGGCTGACACCTGGCGATGTCAGCCCTTGGGAGACAGCCCAGTGGACTGTTTCCAGGCTCCGGCCTGAGCAGAACCGAAGGCGGAGTAGCCAAGAGCCGTCAAGGGCTGGCGAAGTCCTTAATCTTAAGGAAATATCATGAATGTAACTATTACTTCTCCTTTCTGGAAGCAGCGTCGCGACCAGATCGTTGAATCCGTCATTCCCTATCAGTGGGGTGTGATGAATGATGAGATTGCCACTGAAGTTCCGGATGATCCGGCTGGCAATCAGCTTGCCGATAATAAAAGTCATGCCGTGGAGAATCTGCGTATCGCAGCCGGTGATGAGGCCGGTGAATTTCATGGCATGGTCTTCCAGGATTCCGACATATATAAGTGGTTGGAGGAAGCGGCTTACGCACTGTCGTATCATCCTGATCCGCAATTGCGGGAACTGTGCGATGAAACCGTCGACCTCATCGCGCGTGCGCAACAATCGGACGGATATTTGGACACTCCGTACCAAATCAAAACCGGTGAATGGGCGCATCGTGAGCGTTTCACACTGATTCAGCAAAGCCATGAAATGTATGTCATGGGCCACTATATTGAGGCTGCTGTCGCCTATCATGAGGTGACCGGTAACCAGCAGGCGCTTGACGTGGCGTGCCGTATGGCGGATTGCATCGATGCCAATTTCGGCCCGGAGGACGGCAAGATCCACGGTGCTGATGGGCATCCGGAAATCGAATTGGCGTTGGCGAAGCTGTATGATGCGACCGGTGAGGAGCGCTATCTGAATCTGGCGCGGTATCTCATCGACGTGCGTGGTCAGGATCCGCAGTTCTACGCCAAGCAGATCGCCGCTGTCGACAACGACTACATTTTCCGGGATCTGGGATTCTACAAGCCCACGTACTTCCAAGCCGCGCAGCCGGTGCGCGAGCAGCAGACCGCTGACGGCCATGCTGTGCGCGTGGCCTATTTATGCACTGGAATCGCACATGTGGCGCGTATTACCGGTGATCAGGGCTTGCTGGATGCGGCGCATCGTTTTTGGAATAACATCGTGTCGAAACGCATGTATGTAACGGGTGCGATCGGTTCCACACATGTGGGGGAGTCGTTCACGTACGATTACGATCTGCCGAACGACACCATGTATGGCGAAACGTGCGCTTCTGTGGCGATGAGCATGTTTGCCCGCCAAATGCTTCTGTTGGAACCGAATGGTGAATATGCCGACGTGCTTGAGCGTGAGCTGTTCAATGGTGCCATCGCGGGCATCAGCCTTGATGGCAAGCAGTATTACTATGTGAATGCGTTGGAGACTTCGCCGGACGGTTTGGACAATCCGGATCGGCATCATGTGCTTTCGCATCGTGTCGATTGGTTTGGCTGCGCATGCTGCCCAGCTAATGTCGCGCGATTGATCGCGTCGGTGGACCGTTATGTGTATACCGAACGTGACGGCGGTCGCACGGTGCTCGCTCACCAGTTCATTGCGAATCAGGCAAGTTTTGATTCCGGGTTGCATGTGGAGCAGCGTTCCGATTTTCCGTGGAACGGTCATATTGAGTACATGCTGGAATTGCCCGCTGAGGCGGCTGATTCGGTACGTTTCGGCGTGCGTATTCCCACATGGTCGGCTGATTCCTATGCGCTGACATGCGATGGTGTTGCTGTGAAGACGGCTCCGGAAAACGGTTTCGTATATTTCGCAGTTGCTCCGGGAACTGCATTGCATGTGGTGCTGGATCTTGATATGGCAGTGCGATTGGTGCGTGCCAACTCTCATGTGCGTTGCGATGCAGGTCGTGTTGCGGTGATGCGCGGTCCGCTCGTCTATTGCGCGGAGCAAGCCGATAATGCCGGCGATCTGTGGACGTACCGTCTTGCTGATGGCGTGGATGCTGCGGATGCCACGGTTACTTTCGAGAGTGATTTGCTTGGAGGTGTTGACGCGGTGACGTTGCCTGCCGTTCGTGAGGCTGCGGATGCCGTGGACGCCCCGTTGTACATGTCCGCTCAGCGTGACGCCTCAGATGAGCGGACGTCGCTCAAGCTGGTGCCCTACTACGCATGGGCCAACCGCGAACTCGGCCAAATGAACGTGTGGTTGCGCAGCTAAACAAAAGAAAGACTTGCTACCCGGCGCTATGAGTGCCATGGTGCCGGGAAGCGGGTGAGCGCGGCGTGATCGATTGGAGCCGAATGCGCCGCGCTGACTGGAATGAGAGACCGGCTGCCCCTTATGGGGTGGCCGGTTTTGTCATAGCCCCTAGTATAAGACGGGAAAATGCGAAAACTTTCCTTTTCGCATAAAAGCCATCGTATGGCAGTTCACTTAGAAAAGCATTGGAGAAAACTGAAAGAAAATTTGCGAAACCGTATTCGCGTCATGTATTCTTGAAATGTCGGTGGACGCTCCAATCTCATGTCCATCGCACGACTCTCATTCCTACAGAAAGAAAGTTGGATGCCAGGGAACGAGCCTTGGCAACCAAGGGCCAACGATGGTCCATGTAGGAGGAATTGATGACACCATCAACAAGGAAGAAAGGGATTGTCACGTCATTGGGCGTGCTGACGGCAGTGGCCACACTGTTGTCTGGCGGTGTGACGACCGCATACGCCAATGACGCGCTGGCCAATCCGAACTCTGCCATGGGGTATCCGAGTTTCAAGGGGGCCGCCGACCCGATTCCGGGCACCGGCGTCGCTTTCGATCCCTCGACAAGCTACCTCAAGCAGGTGTTCGATGCGGATGTTGCCAACGGTGCCGGAACCGACACCGCACACGACTTCTGGATCGACAAGATGCTGACGCGCACAGGCACCGCACCAAACGGTACCGGCACCAACGATGCTGGCGACTACAACTATGCGGGCGCAGACAAGAACGAATACCTGTTCTCACGTGGCCGTGCCGCATTCATGTACACGCATACGCCGGAAGCACTTGGTTTCGTAGGAGATGTCGCATACTGGGATCAGACCGGCAACGACGGCTTTACCGTTGAGGTAAGCATTGGCGGTTCCAAGCAGACCCTGCGCGAGAACACCGACAAGCGCAAGCAGACGCCAAGCTACTTCACCACGGAATTCACCAACGGCGACAAGACCATTACCGTCACCGAAGTCAAGTACATCACCTACACCAATGTGATGGTCGCGAATTTCACCATCACCAGCACCACCGGCGGTGACGTAACGCTGACAGCAGCCTCGCCATTCGCACAAGACGGCAATGACGGCGACACTGAACTGATCGGTCGCTTCAATGTGAAGAACGATCTGACCACCATCTATCCACGGTTCTCCGGCAACGGTTTCACCGTAAAGGACGGCAAACTCGCTTCCACCCTCACCTTGGAAGCGAACGTGCCACAAACCACCAAGCTGCAGCTTGGCCTGATCGCCAACGAGTTGCCGGACTCCACCGCGGAATACGAAGCCCGATTCAACGGCGATCTCACCGATCCGGCCGCTTCCTACAAGGATTCCGTGACCACCTACAACCAGTGGTGGGTCGATAACATTCCTTACGTGGAAACCCAGGAACACAATATCGACAAAACTGTGTTCTACCGCTGGTGGCTGAGCCGTTTCAACATGTTGGACGCCAATATGCCGGGCAATACGTTCCAGTATCCGACCTCCATCGAAGGCGTGCTCGGATACAACAACCAGATCGTGCTGACATCCGGCATGTTCATCAACGACACCAAGTGGTTCCGTAACGCCGAATACTCGTACGGCACTTGGGTGTCGGCCGGGCAGACAGCCAAGAAAGGCCAGTCCGGGTATTACTACTACCACGACAATCCGGGCGATCCAGCCAATTGGAACCACAGCTACACGCAGTACATCACCAAGGCCGGTTGGGACTCCTACAAGGTGCACGGCGGCCCGTCATCATTGGCTGAAGCGTTGGGTGATTACGGTTCCGAAGATGTCAAAGGTCTGCTCAATTCGCAAAGCGAGCCAGACAGCAACGACAACCAGAATAGCAACGGCAACAAGCTGATCGACTGGTCGTGGTGGTCCATGACCGGCAACGATGCCGACGCGGTGTCGTTCTCCGAACCCGGTCGTTCCGGCCAGCGTATGGACCGTGCCGACGGTTCCGCCAACATGTGGGCCAACGCCAATGCCGCCGCGCAAGCATACAAGGCTGCCGGAGACACCGAAAAAGCCGCTGAAATGCAGCAGATCGCCGACGCCATCAAGCAGGATGTGCTCGACAACCTGTGGGATTCCGACAGCAAACTGCTGCTGCACAAGTGGCTGAACGACGGTCAATTCGCGAAATACAAGGAACTCAACAACTACTATCCGTATTCCGAAGGTCTGATGCCGACCGGCAATGATGATTACGATAGTGCGTTGCGCTTGTTCGAAGATGCCGACGAATTCCCGATTTTCCCGTTCTTCACCGCGAATCAGGCAGACAAGAAGGCGCTGAATTTCCCAGGATCAAACAATTTCTCCATTATCAATGCAACTCCGCTGCTGCAAATCTATTCTGCGGGAATCCGTGATTATAATGCTGCAGACAACGGATATATCACGAACGAATCGTTCAAGAAACTGCTGTATTGGGTGGCGTTCTCGCATTATCAGGGAGGCGACAACCAGTATCCGGACCAGAACGAATTCTGGAATATGGATAATAATTCCGCAGGAAGCACGATTCCGGAGAAGAACGCCGACGCCAGCAAGAACGGTGGAAAGATCACCTACCGTTCCTGGATTCACCACACCCAGCTTGGCACCACCAACTGGACGATTGTGGAAGACGTGGCAGGTATGGTTCCGCGTGAAGACAACAAGATTGAACTCAATCCGATCGAGATTCCCGGTTGGAACCACTTCACCGTCAACAACCTGAGCTACCACGGGCAGGATCTGTCGATCGTATGGAACAACGACGGCGCCTACAACGCTCCGAAGGGATATACCCTGTATGTGGACGGCAACGCCGTGTTCACCTCCGATAAGCTCGCCCACCTCATCTACGATCCGGCCAGTGGAACCGTTGAGGTTGCCGATGATTCCGGAGCGGTGATCATCGGTGCGACCACCGCCACCATGCCGAACGCCAACGAAGTGACCTACGCATCGAACAGCAGGGTTACGCAGATCTTCGCGCAGTCCGGACAGAACGTGGACGAAGCGTCCAAGAGCCAGACCAACGTGGCCAAGGACGCCGATGTGGAAGCCACTTACGAAACCAAGGGCTACCCGGCAACCAATGCAGTGGACGGCAAGAACGTGATGGAATCCTTCTGGGGCACCAAGGGATCCAAGAACGCCAAGGATTCGCTGACCGTAACGTTCAAGAATGGAGTGCAGAACATCGACGACGTGCGTTTGTACTTCTACCAGACCTCGTCCAGCCAGACGATTGCCGGCTACAGTGAGCCGTCGGTGTACACGCTTGAATATCAGGATGAGGCCGGCGCATGGCATGTCCTGCCGAACCAGGTGCGTACGCCTACTTACGCGGGAGCCAACTACAACCGCGTGCAGTTCTCCAAGGTCGTGGCCAAAGCCATTCGTGCCACCTTCACTCCGCAAGCAGGTCAGGCCATTGGCTTGAAGGAGATTCAGGCCTACGAAACCGACATTGTGCCGGAAGGCGAACCTACGAACCAGGCGCCAAGCGTTGACGCCTACATTGCCAGCAGCACCTCGTCCGGTGCGCAGCTGGTGGGCACGGTGAAGGACGACGGCCTGCCGTCTGACACGCTCACCACCACATGGGAGCAGGTGTCTGGCCCTGAAAACGGCGAAGCGAAGTTCGTCGACGCAACCGCTGCCAACACTACGGTCACGTTCAACCGTGAGGGTGACTATGTGCTCAAACTCACCGCATTCGACGGTGAGAAGACCGGTTTCAAGGAAGTCACCGTTCACGGCATTCCTTCCGACGGCACGGTGAATGTGGCTTCACAGTCCACTGCGAGCGCCAGCTTCACCAATCCATATCAGGCGAAGGACAATGCCAAGAAGGTTATCGACGGTCAGGTGTTGTATACCAATACTCCGAATGAGACCTGGAATAATTGGGGTGACAATACCGGTACCGAGCCGTGGCTGCAGCTTGCCTGGGATGGCACTGTTCCGTTGAAGAAGGCGAAGCTGTTCTTCTGGACTGACGGTGGCGGTGTGCCGATGGTCAAGTCGTGGAAGTTGCAGTATGCGGATGAGAATGGCGATTGGCAGGATGTGAAGCTTGCCGCCGGCCAGTCTTATACCACGATGCAGGGTGAAGGCAATGAGGTTCGTTTTGCCGAAACGGTGGAGACGAACAAGTTGCGTGTGCTGTTCCCGAAGGGTGCCATTGTTGGTGCTACCGAATTTGAGGCGTATGCGCTTGATCCGGTGAGCGTGGATGGCGTGAATCGTATGGTGCAGACTGGCAGCAAGGCTGCCGATGTGAATCTGCCGAAGACGGTGAGTGCCAGCTATACGGACGGTTCCCGTCGTGACTTGAGTGTTGCGTGGGATGCCATCACTGACGATCAGCTTGCTTCCGATAGCGAGTTTGCGGTTTCCGGAACGGTTATTGGCGCGCTCGCTGGAACCAAGGCCACTATTGGCGTGCGTTCCGACGCGCAGTCTCAGACTGCTGGTGCGGCTCAGCCGATCGAACAGACGGTGTACCAGAATTCCAAGTCGGTGGCTTTGCCGTCTGTGGTTCCGGTGCGATTCCCCAACGGCATGCTTGACGATCGCACGGTTATGTGGGATGAGGCAAGTGTTGCCGGCGTCAAGTTGGACACCATCGGCGATTATGAGGTGTCCGGCACGGCTGAGGGTTCAAGCTCGCAGGCCAAGATTACAGTGCATGTGGTCGCCGATCCGAATGGTGGTGCCGATCCTGATCCTGAGCCGACGCCGGATCCCAAGCCGGAGCCCGATACTCCGTTGACTGGTTGGATTGAAGGCAGGGCCATTGACACCACGGTGAGTGCCGAGGCGAGCTGGTCTCCGGCTTCCGGCAAGCTCAACGATGGTGTGCTGGTTGACGATACGTGGCCGTCTGATGATGACGCCGATGTGAATGGCCGCGTGTGGGGCAGCTGGGGTCAAGCTTCCGCTGGCATGTACGCGCAGTACACCTGGAGCAAGGAAGCCACCGTCGATTCCAGCCGTGTGCAGTTCTGGGCCAACTTCGCGGAGCGTAATGATGCCAAGGGTGGTTTGGATGTTCCGGACAGCTGGAAGATTCAGTACTTGGCTTCTGATGGTATATGGAAGGATGTGGAGAATGCGCAATACTCCACCGTGCGTAATTCCCCGGCCTCACGTGCCTCTGACGATGCTCAAGGCTGGAGCGTGGCCACGTTCACTCCGGTGAAGACCACGTCGTTGCGCTTGGTGCTTGATCCGCCGACCGCCGAGGGCGTCACCTTCGGTCTGGCGGTTGCCGAGTGGGGCGTGCATGCTGCGGAAAGCACTCCTGATCCAGAACCGACTCCTGACCCGGATCCAACCCCTGATCCGGAACCAAGCGTGGACAAGAGCAGGCTCGAATCCACCATCAACGCAGCCGGTTCCGTGCAACAAGCTAATTTCACGCCGAACAGCTGGAAGGCATTCTCCGAAGCCATGGGTAACGCTCAAAAGGTGTATGCGGACGAGAGCGCCACCCAGGATCAGGTGGATGCGGCCATCAAGCAGCTTGAAGAAGCCCAGCAGACACTGGTGAAGAAAGCCGACACCACTGAGTTGAAGACGGTTCTTGACCAGGCACAGGGCGTCAGCGGTGACCTCTACACCGAAGCCAGCGCCAAGAAGTTGGCTGAAGCAGTGGATGCCGCCTCCAAGGTGCTGAACGATGAGAACGCCACCCAAGCTGATGCGGATGCCGCAGTCAAGCAGCTGACCGAGGCCATCGCCGGACTTGAACTCAAGCCAGCGCCGAAGCCGGACGACGACAAGACCGACCCCAAGCCGAATGCCAAGCCTGGAAACAAGCCGGTTTCCAAGTCTGAAGTCAGTGCCGCAATCAGCAGCACCGGCAGCAATGTCATCGGCATCGCCGTCGTAGGAATGATCGTCCTGCTGACGGGAGCCGCCATCATGCTGACGCGCCGCAACCGCGACTAGCGCTAGCAATTGCTCAAGTCCTCTTACGGATCGCACGAGGAATACCAACGTAGCCTAAGCAATCCGTAAGAGGACTTTTCAATATCCAATCGTGAAAACAGGAATATTCATGAGCTTTTCGCACATCTCACATGCGTCGATGAAGACGCTGGTGGCAGGCATCGCAGCCGCAGCCACCTTATGCACGGGAGCAATCGCAACCATGCAGACAGCCAACGCGGCCGACGCAAGTACCGCGCCCAGCGTCGCCGGACACGCCTACAACGATCTGCCGGTCGGCAATCCCGACGTCACCGTCACACAAATCGACAACAGTGCGTTGCCGGCAACCCTTCGCAACCCCATCGGGCAGAACGAAGGAACCAATACCCCCAACGACCTGTCGCAAAACTACTATTCCGCAGACGCATCCACCCTTGAATACGATGGCAAACTCTTCGTATTCACCGGACACGACGAGGCCGAACCAACCTACGGGTCCTTCAATATGAAAGACTGGGGCGTCTACGTAACCGACAATCCGGAATCCGGCAAATGGACGCACTACAAGACCATCGCCAAAGCCGACCTGTTCGACTGGGCAACCGGCGACGGAGCCTACGCAGGACAAGTAGTAGTCGACGATGCTGGCACCGCAGACACGGCCGACGACTGGTTTTACTACTACGTGCCAGTCAAAGACAAGAACGCAGCCGCGGGAGCCGACCCGTTCTCCATCGGCGTGGCCAAATCAAAAAGCCCCCTCGGACCATGGGTCGACGCCATCGGAGCGCCGTTGCTGACTACCATGCAGACGCAAATCGAAACCATCGATCCCGCATTCTTCGTGGACAATGACGGTACCGGATATCTGCACTTCGGCACCTTCAACAGCGAACTCGCCGTAAAAATGCAGCGGGACGCCAACACTGGCCGCACCTCATATGTTGCCGTGGAAACCATGGACGGAACGGCGGACGGAGCGCCGAAAATCTACAATATGCGTGACGCCGACGCGCTCGCCAACATACCCGACTACGATGCCAGCAAAGACGTGCTTGGCAGCGACTATGCGAACCAAGTGAACGCGTCGCTGACCTTGGGCAACAACGGCGGCGCTTATGCCAACGGGCCCAAAGGCTTCTTTGAGGCGGCATGGGTGTTCCGTGAAGGAGACACCTACTACAACGTGTACGACGGTGGCAAACCCGGGTCGGGAGTGGCGACCTGCGTGGAATCCAACTATCAGGCGTGCGTGCAATACTCCACGTCGGCAAGCCCTCTTGGGCCGTGGACGTACCAAGGCGTAATCGTCGAATCGGGATCGTCCACCACCATGCATCCGTCGATTCAACGATTCGGCGGCAAATGGTGGGTCACCTACCACACTGGAGACAAGACTGGTGGTACTGACTTCCGCCGTGCAGTCTGCATCGATGAAGTGACGTGGAATGGCGGGCGCATGAACGCCGTTTCGCATCCGACCAAAGCCGAACGGTTGCAACCCTCACGCAACGTGGCCCCCTATGCGTCAGTGGACGCGACCTACACCGAAACACCCGCCTACAAGGGTTCCGTGAACGACGGGCGAGTGCTGGAAACTGCTGTAGTACCGCCGAACCATTGGACGAACTATCGAAAGATGCCACAAACACAATCCTCCGATTCACTGATCTACCAGTGGAATGGCGCTGTACGTGTGAATGGATCGAAAGTCTGGTTTGACACCGATGCGAACGCATTGCGTGCCCCTGCCTCATGGGAACTGCAATATCTTGACGCAGACGGTTCCTGGAAGGACGTGCCCAATTCCAGCGAATACGGCGTGGATACAGGCAAGAACGCGCCTAATGAAGTGACATTCGACGCAGTGACCACCACTGCGCTCAAACTTGACATGACCGCGCAAGCCGTTGACGGGGGCTATGCTTCCGTTGGCGTTCCTGAATGGGAAGTATACGCGCAACAGGGAGCAGTTGTGGCTGAACAGCCAGCCGACGTCTACGCCAAGACCGGAGACGCGCCGGAATTGTCGAACACGGTGAAAGTCGCGTACGGCTCGGAAACAGTGGAAACTCCGGTTTTGTGGCGCACGGTGTCTGCTTCTTCGTATGCGCAGGCGGGTGAGTTCACCGTGCAAGGTGTGGTTGCTGGCATTGAAACCAAGCAGCAGGCTGATGATCTGACAGCCGGCAACGTAACCGTGACCGTACATGTTTCCGACGATTACGTAAAACCGGCTGATACCATTGCTCCTGCCGTGCGTGTGGCATTGGCTGGCACGGCTGGCAATGATGGTTGGCTGGTCACTTCACCGATCGCTCTTATTACGGCTTCCGACAATGCGGCTGCGCCGATCGCAAAACTCGAACTTGCGGTCGGGGATGGCGCATGGGTGACCGTCGGAACGAATGTGAACACTGCGGTAAAGGCTGTGACTGGCGAGGGTATAGTGAGTGTGCGTGCGCGTGCCACTGATGCGGCCGGCAATGTGAGCGAAATCGCTGCTGCGGAAGCGCGTGTGGATGCTACGGCTCCTACGGTAACCGCCTCGGTAGATACGGTTTCCCGCACTATGACATTGACCGCCTCAGATGGTGCTGGATCCGGTGTGAAAACGGTGGAATACCGGGTTGGAAACGGCGAATGGCAGCAATATGAAGAAGGCGCGGCGATTACTGCTTCTTCGTCGAAGCGCGAAACGGTGAGCTATCGGGCTTCGGACATTGCTGGCAATATGTCGGCTGCGGGCGTCAAAGATATTCCATCCGATACGTCGGCGCCGTTGGCCGGCTATATCGAGCAAGATGCCGTTGCCACTGACGTGGACAAAAAAGCGTCTTCTTGGACAGCTGGTGTTGCCGCGCTTAACGACGGCAAAACCATTCCGGGCGATTGCACGGTTGATAACGCCTGCATTTGGGGTACGTGGCCGAATACCGGTGAAATGAAGCTCGACTACGAATGGGATCGCGAAGTCACCATCGATTCCAGCCGTGTGCAATTCACCTCCGATGGAGGGGGCTTGGGAATGCCGGCGTCGTGGAAACTGCAGTATTGGGATGCTGGAACGAATGCGTTTGTGGATATTCCCGATGCCACATATACATTGGTCACCAATGCTCCCGGCGCTTACGGTACCGATAACGGCGGATGGAGCGAGGCAACCTGGACTGACGCGGTGAAGACCACTAAGCTGCGCATGGTGATTCAATCCGGCAGTGCATCGCCGGCTGCCGCCGAATGGCAGGTTCATGCACCTGAACCGACTCCGGACCCGACCCCCGATCCGACGCCTGAGCCCGAGCCGGAACCAACGCCAACTCCAAAGCCGACTCCGGATAACAATAACAACGGCAAGCAGGACGGTAATAATGCCAAGCCTGCTGCGAAACCGCAATCATCGCAGCAATCTCAGTCTCAACGTAAGAAGAAGCTAAGCTCTACAGGCGTCGCTACTACGGCAATCGTCATTGCCATGACGGTGCTGGCCACGGCGGGGTGCTGCATCTTCGTAGCCAAGCGGGGCAAGCTGCGTAACTGAATCCAATATAAAAGTGGTAAGTTCTCAGCCTCGGCCTCTGGACTGAATATGTGTGCTCGACGCATTCAAGGTACCGCTACGCGGTCTTCGCGGCAAGCCGCTCACTTCGCCTGAGGAAAGCCCACTGGGCTTTCCTCTTCACGGCTCAGTGGCCAAGCCTACGATCAAGTACACGTATTCAGCCGCCGACCTTTGGGGTCCGACCCCTACGTTTGTGTGAACTCGGACGTCATCGGACCCCATTTTGCTCATAACTCGCCTATGTATGGCAGATTTGCGGGTCTGTCAGGAAGCATCTCGCCTATATATGGCAGAAGACTTCGCTAAAAAGCCATATAGGGGGTATGAAAACGCATGTTTTCTGACTCCAGTCTGCCATATATAAGCGAGATGCCTCGTGACGAGACTCAAAATCTGCCATATATAGTCGAGATATGGCTCGGCTGTTGGTGGCTTGAGACGGCGACATACGATCGCGGATCGCGTAGGTGGTCGCCGTTTTTGTGATTTATGGGCTAATCTCAGAAGAGACAGATTCGATGGCCGCGAACGGTGAGAACCAACGCGAAAGAATGCGCGAGCGGCCGCGTAAGGGAGGAAAGCCCATGTCCAAATCATTCGTCAACAAGGCGCTGCTCGGCGGCGCAGTCGCTGCAGGCGCCGCAGTGTGGGCGATCGCGCCGCGTACCTTCTCCGATAAGCGCCGCAATTATGTGCCGTCCATTCCCGACGTGTGGTACGCGCATCGTGGCCTGCATGACGCGGGTTCCGGTCTGATCGCGCAGTATGCCAACGAGAGCGGCGAGTATGTGGCGCTGGCACGTCGCATGGCCATGAAGGCCGGCTATGGCAGCCCCAGCGTGACTGGTGCGATCGCTCCGGAGAACTCGCTTGCGGCATTCGCAGCGGCTTGCGAAGCCGGCTATGGCATCGAGCTTGACCTGCAGATGACCGCCGACGGCGAAATCGTGGTGGTGCATGACGGCGATCTGATGCGCGTCGCCGGAGATCCACGCCGTATCGCCGATCTCACGTACGATGAGCTGACCCGCATCCCGCTGTTCCCGACCGACGCCCCCGGTGCCGCTGTGGCAGCGCCGTTGCCGGGTTCGCTTGAAAATCCGCCGCTGGTCACCACGCCTGACAGCGCTCCGGAAGGGTATTTCCAGCATGTGCCACTGTTCGCCGACGTGCTCAAGGTAGTGGCGGGTCGTGTGCCGCTGATCGTCGAATACAAGTTCGACGACAATTCCAAGTGGGGTTCGCGCGATGTCGAGCTCATGGAAAAGGGCGACGCGCTGCTGCAGGCCTATTCCGGCGCGTATGTGATCGAATCGTTCAATCCGGCTGCCGTCAACTGGTATAAGGAGAACCGTCCGGAAGTGTGCCGTGGCCAGCTTTCCTGGTGGCCGCAGGGGGAGGAGAAGCCGTCTGATCCTGCTGCGCTCGCCAAGGAATATGCGGCCGGTGCGCTGATTTTCGACTGGATTTCCCGCCCTGATTTCGTCGCCTACGATTGGCATGGCGGCAACAGTCCGCAGGTACGGTTGGCTCGTTTCATGGGTGCCGTTCCCGTGTCGTGGACGGTGCGCAGCCGCGACGAGCTCGCCCAGTGCGATGACTGGTTCGACCATCATATTTTCGAGGCGTTCGTCCCCGACGAGCAGTAGAGGTTTTACATATGATTTCGGCCTGCCGCCGCATGATTTGCGTTGTGGCAGGCCGTTTTTATTCGATTTACTTGATTGACTGATTGGGTTGATTCGGTTGAGCTCTGATGCGGTCAGTCGATCACGCCATATAGACGGTCGCCGGCATCGCCCAAGCCTGGCACGATGTAGCACTTGTCGTTGAGCTTCTCGTCGACGGCGCACAGCACCAGCTTGAACTTAATGGATGGGTCGAGGTTCTCCTCAACGAACTTCAGGCCTTCCGGAGCGCCCAGAATGCACACGGCGGTAACATCCTTTGCGCCGCGCTCGGCCAGGTAATGTGTTGCTGCGACCAGCGTGCCGCCAGTGGCGAGCATCGGGTCGATCAGGAAGCACTGACGGCCGCTCAGATCGTCGGGCAGACGGTTCGCGTACGTGATCTGCTGGGTTGGGTTCTCCTCGTCGCGCTTCATGCCAAGGAATCCGACCTCAGCGGACGGGATCATCTTGGTCATGCCGTCAAGCATGCCCAGGCCAGCGCGCAGCATAGGCACAATGATCGGCGCCGGGGAAGCGATGTGCTTGCCTACCATCGGAGCGACGGGGGTCTCGATCGGCTTGTCCACGACTTCGACGTCGCGGGTGGCCTCGTAGGCCTCAAGCATCACGAGTTCGGAAACGAGCTCGCGGAACGTGGAGGACGGGGTGTTCTTGTCGCGAAGAACGGTGAGCTTGTGGTCCACCAGCGGGTGGTTCAAAACATGAATATCCATGTCTTCTAAGCGTAGTCCATAATCGCGAGGAAAAGCGCGGGAACTGGGAAAGGAGCCAAGAAAGAAACTGAAAATCGTATGAAAAAAGCAACGAAACTTAAGAAGAGGGAAAGCGCCGAACCACGAAAGCGCCTGTCGGCGCAAAGGCCGCTCGCAGCGGCAAAAAATGGAGCCCGGGGCTATGCATGGCCCGACGCGGATTCCTATTCTACAGATGCTGCAGACCGTACGCTACGTCGTGTCGCGAATTGATGGTGCGAGCGCCGTAAAACACTTCCGGTAGCGGTACAGAGGTGGGTGCAGAGGCAGGTGCAGGGGACAGGCACGGAACGCGTTACTCCAGTTTTCCGCGACGCCACAGATTCGCCCCATGGCGAAAATCCTTGGCCGTGACGAACAGATTGCCGGCCGTGTGCATCAAACGGGACGATTTCGTACGTACCTGCTTTTCCATGGCGGAAATGCCGGAATCGCTGCTATCGGAACCTTCCGCAGCTTTCAATCGTGCGATTATATTGCGTGCCTCGATGCGCAATCCCAACGCAACCACGTCGGTGAACGCGGCCGCACGTTCCAGCGCAACCGCAAAATCGCCGGTGAACGCGCCTGCGAGAATCGAATCGGCAGTATGCGCAATGTCATCTTCCGTGGGCGCCTGATCGACGCCGGCGATCGCCGAGGCGGTAGTGGCAACCGGCTCTCCAGCGCGCCACAACCGCGCGATCGACTCGCGATTCTTCCGCATCCACGTGCGCAGCAGATACAGCCGCCACAGAATGCCCGGCAGCGAATCCGGCTCGGCGCTGCTCCACAGTTCGGCGATCACGTCAACGCCCTCGCGGTCCACCAGCGTGAGCACGCGCTCCACCAGTTCGGCATCCTGCGTATGATGCACGCGGTCCAACAGTGCGGCCGCCGAAGCGTGGCTCATCTCGTTGATTTGCGCCGGATCGGCACCTCCCGCGATATTGTCGGCCATCATCTGGTCGAGTTGCCCCGGGCGGGCCGGACGCGGCGATCCGGTGTTGGTGAAACCGGCGGAACGGCTTGGTACAACCGATCCGGAACCGTAATGCATGCTAGTAGACAATGGGCGAAACCTTTTGAATATCGATAATGCTGGGACCTTGCGGCGTATCGATTATAAACAGCGCTACGGCGGTGCCGGTAGGCATGAACGGCGTTTTGGCGATGAGCTGCTTGGAGAGCGCTTTGCGGGCGCATAGTCCGCGCAAGTGATCGAACATGCCTCCGATAACCGGTCGGTGCATGCAGATCGCCGTGGTTTCGCGGGTCTCGAGCGTGAGCTGGATCTGCTTGAGGAACGCCAGCCATGCGATGGTCGGGTGCTCGGCGAAGGCGTCTTCCGTGAGCGCGTCGATGTGTTCCATCGGGCGTTCGGTCTGCCAGCTAAGCACCTGCAGTGTTTCTTGGCAGCGCAGCCATGGTGAGGTTGCGAGGCGGGTTGGGTTGTAGCAGGCGAGTTCGCGGTTGAGTGCGAATGCCGCGGCCGCGCCTTTCGGAGTGATCGGCCGGTTCGCGTCGGTGCCTTTCCAGGATTTGCGCGATTCGGCCTTGGCATGACGCACGATCATCAGATTCTGCGCGGTCGCGGCACCCTCCTGTACGCGGTCCACAAAAAT
>ERZ840096.2029-NODE-2029-length-18115-cov-4.927519_pt1 | contig 18115 bp, 9 predicted proteins | sample MGYA00519878_ERZ840096 | MGnify/ENA primary metagenome ERZ840096 (study PRJEB31850, sample SAMEA3708865) | human gut metagenome | biome: human gut; feature: human-associated habitat; material: faeces | place: China | collected 2014 ...
TGTAGGGGCAGGGTTTGCCTGCCCGAAGACACAAAACAAACTGTTTTCGGGCGAGCAAACCTCGCCCCTACGAACTAAACGACAGCATTATCCACGTTTTGACACAACCCCATAAGAAACGAAAACGCTCTTCCACATCATAAATGAACGCTTATTTTACCCGTCTATTCAACTGATTATTCGCTTTATCCGGTTTTGACTTCCCAAACCGTTTGCCACTCGGCTTTTTTTTATTCCCTTGCTTTACCTTGCCTGCGAAAGGATTCTTCTTATTTGCCATAAAACATCTTCTTTTTTCTGCAAAAATAAACTATAAAACCCAATATTCCTTCCATTTATTGGCAATGATATAGAATTTCTTTACTTTTGTCCTCATTAACAATGATATATATGACTTCATTCGACTATACCGGCATATTGACCCAAGCAGTAGATGAACTTTCCGACAGCCAATCTTATAAAGGACTGTTTCATCAACACAAAGACGGAGACCCTCTGCCTTCCGCTAAATCACTATATAAAATTGTAGAGTTAGCCCGTTCCATCCTCTTCCCCGGATATTTTGGTAATTCTACTATCAACAGTCATACCATTACTTATCACATAGGAGTAAATGTAGAAAACCTATTCGACCTGTTGACGGACCAAATACAAGCCGGTTTGTGTTTCGGGCAAGAAAATAATAACAACGAAAACACGAACAACAATGAACCGTGCCGTGAAACAGCAGCATTGCTTGCCGCTCGTTTTATAAGTAAGTTGCCCGAAATGCGCTGCATTCTGGCTACCGATGTAGAAGCAGCCTATTACGGAGACCCTGCCGCTACCTGTTTTGGTGAAATAATCAGCTGCTATCCTGCCATCCGTGCCATCAGTAACTACCGAATAGCCCATGAATTGTTGATATTAGGTGTACCTCTGATTCCCAGATATATTACAGAGATGGCACACTCGGAAACCGGAATAGATATCCACCCGGGAGCAAAAATAGGACATCATTTCACAATAGACCACGGAACAGGCGTGGTGATTGGTGCAACCAGTATCATTGGCAATAACGTAAAACTCTATCAAGGTGTCACACTGGGAGCCAAAAGCTTCCCATTGGACAACAATGGCAATCCCATCAAAGGTATTCCCCGACACCCTATTCTGGAAGATGATGTAATCGTTTATTCCAATGCTACCATTTTGGGACGCGTGACCATAGGTAAGGGTGCAACCGTAGGAGGAAATATATGGGTGACCGAAAATGTTCCTGCCGGAGCACGCATCGTGCAACGCAAAACAAAAGAAGGAGAGAAAATTTAAACCTCAATCAGCGGGAGAGTCAGAATAAAACGGCAGCCCATTGTATATTCTTTATCAACAACCAGTGTTCCACCCAACTTTTCAGCAATCAACCGGCAGATAGAAAGCCCCAACCCTGTTCCCTGAGTAAAGTCATCCAACTTGGTGAAGCGTTCAAAAACATATTCCTGCTTATCTGCCGGAATACCTTTTCCTGTATCCGTAATACGATAAATGATTTCCCGCTCATTTCTGTTTAGTTCATAATCTAACACAATAGAACCTTTATCGGTAAACTTAGCCGCATTTTGCAAAAGATGAATCAATATTTGTGAGACCCTGCCCGGATTGGTCTTAATCAAACACCTCTCTACCGAAGGACGAAATTCCAATTCTACCCCCTCATGCACCAACGTCCGAACAGCTTCTATCCCCGACAGGCAACTTACATTGATATCTTCCACCTTATCATAAGGCACTTCTTCAGACTGGTCAAGAAAAGAGATATCAAGCACATCATTAATCAGCCTCAACAAATTGGCACTATTGACTTCGATAATTGAAACAAACTCTTTTGCTTCCTGATTATCCTGATATATATCCACCAATAGCTGAGAAAAGCCCACTATGGAATTCAACGGTGTACGAATCTCATGAGACATATTCTGAATAAAGGTTGTTTTCATCATACTTGCATATTCAGCCCGTTCTTTGGCCTTCATCAACTCATCGGCAAAAATCTTTAAATCCTTATTCTGTTTGTTAACAATGAGCTCCGACGCTTTCAAGCGTTTATTGAGTTTATAAATCCGAAAGAACAGAATTCCACCCATTATCCAAAACAAGACAACGAATATCAAAACCAAATAAACGGTATGCAATTGATCTTTCTGAACACTTAACTGAAGCTCATTCCTTTCATTCTTCAGCTGCTCCAACTCCAAAATAGAAGAAAACTCGGTTGCAGAATTCTGCAACTCTTTTGTACGGACAGAGTCGGTAGCCGCAATATAATCATAGTAAAACTCGGCAGCCTTCAGCTTGTCACCCATCTTCCAATAAATATTCCCCTGTTCCCTTACCAATTTATAATCCATATATTTAGAACGGATGGGAGTTGAGTCATTCATCATTGCATCCACCATTTTCAGCGCCTCACTATATTGTCCGGCAACACTATAATAGGTTTCCTTGAGATAATAAAGCCCCATAATATATGTGGCCATATCCTTATTCTGTATAAATAACTTCTCAATATCCTGTATATATTTCCATGCCTCATTCAACTGCCCCTTCTTTATATAATATAATGCATACGCTTTACGGGTCGTAAAAGACTGGTAATCCGTTTGTGCCAAAAGAAGTCCTTTTTCCAGAGCTTCTTTTGCTTCATCCCATCTTTTCAACTCCACAGCCGCTTGAGCAAGCGAAGCATAATAAGACGGGATATTGATATCTGCAATATTATTCTCCTCTACTATCTCTATCGTCTTCTTAAAATTATCATAAGCTAACCGGTAATTATCCTGCGTAAGATAAATGTTCGCCATACAACGGTAACACTCCGCAACTCCCCGCATATAATTATCCTTCCGGGCTTCCTGAAGCATTTTCTTTACTTCATACAAAGCGATATTTGCTTTATTTTGCTTAAGATAGTAGATTATCAGCCGACTCCCCCATGCAAAATAATAATATTTCAATTGGTTATATTTCCGGCTGATCAGCTTTGCCTCCTTCACACTCTTCAGAATATTCTCCTCATCATTCTTGTAGTAATAATAATCCTGTTTCAAACATTTTGCAATAGCCATCAACCGTCTGTTACCCGCTTTCTCGCTCCGCACGAACAGAGTATCACACATATCCAAAGCAATGGGGGAGTCCAGATTTGCCTTACATTTTTTATAATATGCCATCAATATGCTGTCGTTTTCCACAGCAACCTCATTTTGCCCTTTGCCGCAGCAGCAACATAAAACAAATAGAATTGTCAGACAAAGCTTAAGACACATCAAGGCGGGTAATTTTTCACAAAGATAACATAATATTTTAAGACGAAAACGAAATGTGATAAAAAACGAAATGAAATATAAAAAGAAGGAGCACCGGTACTCCTCCATCCCAAACTAAAGCCAACCTGTTTAAAACATAAGCTACCGACATCCAAACCATCTTTTTCTGTCCTTTCAATTAATCACATCAGAATACGTTCTGCCGGTCAGCCCGATACCTTGTTCTTATTCCCTAACCGGGAGAAAGTAATCGATGCTCTTTATGGTTCTGACGGACTGGAACTCACTTTCTGAGAGACAGATATTTCCTCATCATTCTAAAGAAGCCGATCAATACAACTTCGACATACAGGCAGATATAGGTAAACTACAACAGTAACAGAGAAACAAAGAGATTCCCCCATATTTTACACAATATTCAAAGAAATCATTTATCTTTGCCCATGAGAGAGTGATATAAATATCTGATATGAAAAAATATACCATCTATATAATTATATATATGCTTCTTTGCTTTACATCCGTTTTCGGGCAGCAAGCAAACTATCAGATTTTTGAGAATATCAATCTTAGCACAGAGGCATCCGTTACTAATTGCTTTTTACAAGATGAACAAGGCATGATATGGATTGGCTCAAATAAAGGATTATTCAGTTATAACGGGTATTCCGTACAATCGCATCCTGCCCCCGACGAACAAAGCAATGCATGGATTTACTGCGGACAAATCATCAATGATACCTTTTTATATTTGGGAACAGACAATGGAATGTTAGTCTATAACTATAAAACAGACCTATACGAAACACCACCAATCACCTTCCCCGCCGATATACGTTCATTAGCATTACAAGGAGAAACACTTTGGATAGGAACGCTGAATGGGCTTTATAATTACACACTGAGCAGCCGAACTCTTAAACGTTTCGACACTCAAACATATAAAGGACTTCCCCATACTATTGTTTACTCTGTTATCCGTTCACAGGACAATCATATTTATGTAGGAACTTACAACGGACTTTCCCAATATACATCTACAAACGATAGTTTTAAATACATTCCACTGCCCGTTTCCCAACATAAAAATAATCAGTTTATCAATTCCCTGCTGGAAGACACTATCCGAAAATGTATTTGGATTGGAACGGAAGGAAGTCTCTTTAAATATACTCCTGCCAATGGAGACATAGAACAGATAGAAACAGTTCATGCCAACTCTGTCAAGTCGTTGGCACTAGATGGAAAACAACGTCTATTAATAGGCACAGACAATGGCCTTTACATCTACAAAGAAAATGAGCCATTATTGCATACCCGACATGACTCGCGAAATTTGCAATCGCTTGCCGACAATATCATATGGAATATTTTCACAGACCGCGAACGAAATGTATGGTTAGGCACCAATTATGGCATTTCTCTGTCACACAACAATAATGCCTTCCAGTATATACCGATTTCTCAAATGACAGGAACAGGAGAAGGCAACCAATTTTTCTCCATTTTCAAAGATACTCGTAACAACTATTGGTTTGGCGGAAGCAACGGTATCATCCGTTCCAAGCGGTCAATAAAAGATACTTCTGATGCCATCTGGTATAAAATGGGAGATTCCAGGCATAACTTAGCCCACAACCGCATCCGTCATATCACCGAAGACCATAATCATGAATTATGGATTGCTACAGACGGAAGCGTAAACCGTTATAATTATACTACCCAACAATTCATACATTATAATATAGTAGACAGCACAGGAAAAAATAATGCAAACTGGGCTTACCATCTAATGGAAGACTCGGAAGGAAAATTATGGATAGCCACTTGTTTGGGAGGAATCTTTGTAGTGGACAAGCAGAAAATGATGAAAAGTAACTCGGAGTATTACACTGCCGACTATAACTTTTCTATAAAAGACGGACTATCGGGTATGTTTATCAACCAACTCATTCCCGATCACAAAGGTAATGTATGGGTGCTTGTCTATAACAACGGCATCGACAAAATAAATCCCCATACTCACCAAATCACTCATCTACAAACCGACTCCATAACAGGAAATCAAAAGCCAAATTTCATTTTATGCGATGATCAAGGTTATATCTGGGCAGGATTCCGAGGTGGAATACTTCGCATTAACCCTCAAAACAATGAGATCACCACCATTCGTTTCGGTAGTTTCAGCAGCAATGAAGTTTTTTCTATGCTGGAAGTCGAAGATCATATATGGATATCCACTTCAAATGGTTTTTGGGTAATCAATAAAAAAACATCGGACACCCGCAGACTCCCTCTTACCAACAAACGTTTTACAAGTATGTATTACGACAGAACCACACGTGAAATCTATTTGGGAGACGTGGACGGATACGCCATTACTTCACCGGATATATTAAATCTTTCTCCCAATAACCGTCCCCTGATAGTGACTGCCCTATATATTAATGGAAAATTAACAGAGAACAACGGAAAAAGTATCCGTTATACCAATCATATCGAATTAAATCATAACCAAAACAATTTTGCCATCGAATTCTCCGATCTGCCTTATTCATTAGAAGAAAAAAATAAATTTGTATACCGCATGGAAGGAGTAGACCGAGAATGGAATCTACTGAGCCCTAATACCAACCGAATTTCTTATAACAATCTGGACTATGAGAATTATACACTGAGAATCAGCAAACTGAATATAAACGGAAAGCCTTCGGAAGATGCCTATACATTGGAAATCCGTATCAGCCCACCCTGGTATTACACACTTTGGGCTAAAATTATTTATTCCCTTTTATTGGCAGGACTGACCGCATGGATTATCAACTTCTTCCGTATGAAAAATCGCCTGCATATAGAACGTATAGAGAAAAAGCAAATTATGGAACAATCACGTCAAAAAATAGATTTTTTCACCAATCTGTCCCATGATTTTAAGACTCCACTCAGCCTGATTCTTGCTCCGGTCAGTAAACTATTGCCGGAAATCAAAAATCCACAAGAAAAAAAATTGCTTGAAGGGGTACAGCGTAATGCTATTAAACTTAATTCACTGATTCATCAAGTGTTAAACTTCAATCGTTTAGACAGTGACTCCAATACCTTACTTATTCTCTCACATACGGAAATGGTAGAATTTGCCCGTTCGCAGTTTCAATCTTATGAAGAGGTGGCAAAGGAAAAGAATATTCTTACCCAATTCAAAACCAACCAAGAAAAAATTTATCTAGATATCGACCTCGTCAAATGGGAGTCAATCCTCAACAATATACTTTCCAATGCACTGAAATACACTCAAGATGGAGGAAGCATTACTCTTTCCCTATCATACAAAGAGAAAGAATTGTCCGTCAGCGTATCAGATACAGGACAAGGTATTCCGGCCCAAGACCTGCCCTATATTTTTCAACGTTTTTTTCAGTCTTCACGCACTAAAGGAAAGAAAGAGGGTACAGGTATCGGCCTTTATCTGGTAAAGACCTACACTGAGCTGCATGGAGGACAAGTCAACCTTGTTTCGGAAGAGAATAAAGGAACCACCGTAACAATTACTCTCCCAATATTTCAAGAAGCTGAAACATTTCCATCCAAAGTACAGCCTGAAAATCATAAAAAAGAAACATGCGAAAGCACCGATACCCTTCCGTCTGTTTTAATTGTAGACGATAATCCCGAAATTATCAACTTTATCCACGATATTCTTCATTCCCATTACCATTGCCTGACTGCCCCGGAAGGAAAAACAGGGCTGAAACGCTGTATGGAATCACTTCCCGACTTGATTATCACTGACCTGATGATGCCTGTGATGGATGGAATGGAGATGTGCCGGCATATTAAAAAACATGTCCCCACCTCTACCATTCCCATTATCTTATTAACGGGTAAAGACGATAAACATACTGAATTGGAGAGCATCCAATTAAATATTGATGCCTTTATCACCAAACCCTTCGAAGCCGAAATTCTGTTATCACGCGTAGAACAGTTAATCAGTAAAAGACGAACACTGGAAGCTGTGGCACGCATTGAGACCATCAGTACACCCAAAAAGATTGAGGCTGTATCTTATGACGAAAAATTCCTTGCAGATATTACACGTATTATCGAAGATCATATAGCAGACTCTGAACTGAATGTCAATGCACTCTGCGAATTATCAGGAATCGGCAACAAACAAGTCTATCGAAAAGTAAAACAACTGACCGGACTTTCACCGGTAGAATATATTAAAAATATCCGCATGAAAAAAGCCGCCATGCTATTGGAACAGAAAAAGTTTTCAGTAGCTGAAGTAATGTACATGGTCGGCTTCTCCAGTTCTTCCTACTTCTCCAAATGTTTTCAAAATGAATTTGGGGTGACACCAAAACAATTTATAGAAAAAGAATAAAAAAATCCTCCATTTCATCGATATTTTTTCCTCTTGTCCGACTTTTGTCCTTTTATGTCCAATCTCTGCTTTTTTCTAAAGCAGCCCTCCACTACTTTTGTTTCCATCAAAACGAAACCATAAATTTAATTATATGATGAAACACTTTCTTATCTTTGTTTTCTGTATATTTACTTTGGCAGGCTACGCAAAAAAAATCCCTACCGTTTATATTGATGGAAAAGGAGTAATGCGTTGGAGTGACACCCGGAAAGAAGCTTCTTTCTATGGAGTGAATTACACATTGCCTTTTGCTCATGCCTATCGTGCCATGAACTATCTAGGCATAGACCATAAAAATGCCATAGACCGTGATGTATACCATATAGCACGCCTGGGTTTAAACGCCTACCGTATTCACATCTGGGATGTCGAAATCAGCGATGCCAAAGGCAACTTGATAGACAACGAGCATCTGGAGTTACTCGATTACCTGCTGATGCGTCTAAGAGAACGGGGCATTCGTATTGTTATTACTTCACAAACCAACTTTGGTAATGGATATCCTGAACATAACAAACCAACCGGAGGATATTCCTATAATTATGATAAGTGCGACATACACCGGAATCCTGAAGCCATTGCTGCCCAAGAGAAATATATTAGCGCCTTGATTAACCATATCAATCCCAATACCGGATTGGCTTATAAAGACGATCCATATATTATCGGTTTTGAAATAAACAATGAACCCTGTCATCCAGGGACAAAAGAAGAAACAAAAAATTATATAGACCGGATGCTGACAGCTTTAAAGAAAGCAGGTAATCAGAAACCGGTATTCTATAATGTAAGCCATAACCAACATGTAACAGAAGCCTACTATGACACAGCCATCCAGGGAACAACCTATCAATGGTATCCCATCGGACTTGTAGCAGGTTACACTCGCAAAGGTAATTTCCTGCCTCATGTAGATTCCTACAACATTCCATTCTCACATATAAAAGGATTCGACAAAAAAGCACGTCTTGTCTATGAGTTCGACCCGGCAGATATCATGTATTCTTATATGTATCCCGTCATAGCACGCAGCTTCCGCACTGCCGGTTTTCAATGGATTACCCAATTTTCCTATGACCCCATTGATATAGCATACGCCAATACCGAATATCAGACTCACTTTTTAAATCTGGCATATACTCCACATAAAGCAATCAGCATGAAAATAGCTGCAGAGGTTGCCCGCAACATAAAGAGAGGTGAATCTTTCGGCACTTACCCCAATGATACAGTCTTTACGAATGTACATGTCAGCTATAAGCAAGATTTAAGTGAATTAAATCGACCGGATGCGTTCTTCTATTCTAATACCACCCACAGCCATCCAGTTGCTATCGAACATTTACAGGCTATAGCCGGATGTGGTAGTTCTCCCATTATCAAATATGAAGGAACCGGAGCTTACTTTGTCGACCGATTGGAAAATGGTATATGGAGACTGGAAGTATTACCAGATGCCATACAAGTCAGTGACCCTTTTGCCAAACCCTCTTTGAAGAAGGAAACAGTGACAATAGTAAACAATGCTTGGGACATGACACTCCGCCTTCCCGACTTAGGGGAAGATTTTATTGCTACTGCACTAAATGACGGAAATTCTCTGGATATAGAAGCAATCAACAGTACACTTCCATGTTTAAGACCGGGTGTTTACCTACTGAAACATAAAGGCTATAATCCGGTTAATAAATGGAACAAAGATACCCGATGGCAGAATATCCGATTAGGTGAATATGTACAGCCAAACATCCGACAACGCAAAGACTTCACTGTTATCCATCAACCTACCAAGACCGTTGATGCTGGAAAAGATTTGGTTATAGAGGCACAGATAATCGGGCCTTCATACCCCGACTCCATCATTATCTATACAGACAAGGTTTCTTTCTGGAACGAAACAAATCCCTACATCAAAATGACACATACGCATGGCTATACTTATCGAGCCATCGTGCCAGGCACAGAGGTAAAAAAAGGATTTTTCAGGTATAATGTAATCGTATGCCGGGGCGGTAAACAACAAACTTTTCCCAGTGGAACAGAAGGCAGCCCATTAGATTGGGACTATATTGACAAGCAATACTGGGAAAGCAGAGTCACCGCCCCCGACAATGCGATTGAACTGGTATCCTCTTCAGTTTGTGAAGAATGGAACGGAATGGAACACTATACATTGCCCGAAGGCAGTAACCACCATTTTTTTAAGAAATATATCCGTCAGGAGATAGAAGGAAAAAAATTACGGTTGCCACAGATTAAATACCTCTGTTTGGAACTGGATGGCAAGGTAATGAAAACAAAGGCCGGTTTCATTACTTCAGACGGTTACACCTATAAAGCTCCCTGTTCCTGCGGTCAGGATGGTATAATTCGGATACCGCTCAGGGAATTGAAACAAAGTGCAACCGCACTGCTACCTCATGCCTATCCCACATTTTTAACAGAATACTTTGAGCCGGTAACAGACATTCCGTTTCAGATAGAAAAAATAGAAACTCTGGAAGTTTCCAATGACGGAGAAGAGATAAGAATAAAAAAGGCATGGCTGGAATAAATAAACAATAATACCATAAAAAACAAAACCTCATGAAAAACAAAATCTTAAATCTGCGCGGCACAGTAACACTGTTGTTACTATGCACGTTGTTAGGCATCTCTCCTGTCCTCGCACAACAGACAGGAGAAACAAGAACCCTCACCGGACAAGTGACAGATGAAGCCAACGAAACGCTCATCGGTGCCAGTATTGTGGTAAAAGGAACAACAATCGGCACAGTGACAGACTTTAATGGCAACTATTCCCTCACTGTTCCTTCAGATGCCAGCGAACTCCTTTTCTCTTATGTAGGTTACAACTCTAAGAGTGTCACTATTCCTAAAGGAACCAATATATTGAACGTACAGCTAAACAGTGACACACAAATATTGACCGATGTGGTGGTTATCGGTTACGGAACTACCCGCAAAAGCGACCTCACCGGTTCTGTATCCAATGTCAGCAGCAAAGACTTCAACTCAGGACTGATATCCTCTCCCGAACAATTAATCAATGGTAAAGTTTCGGGTGTGCAAATCATGTCTGCCAGTGGTTCACCCACTTCAGGCAGTACCATCCGTATCCGTGGAGGAGCCTCATTAAATGCTAGTAATGACCCACTCATCGTACTTGACGGTGTTCCCCTCGAAAGCGGTGGTATCAGCGGAAACAATGGTAACTTCCTAAGCCTCATCAACCCAAGCGATATCGAAAGCATGACGATATTAAAAGATGCCTCCTCTACTGCTATTTATGGTTCACGCGCCTCCAATGGTGTAATTATTATCACTACCAAAAAAGGAAACAGTGATAAGATAAAGGTTAGTTTCAATACCACCAACTCCATACAAACACGCACAAAAATGGCAGATATGTTGTCACACAATGAATTTGTAGACGTTATTAAGAGTCACGGTACTGTGGCCCAACAAGCCCTGCTCGGAAATGACAACACAGACTGGAACAACCAAATTTACCATACCGCTTTCGGTACAGACAACAACCTGAGCATCGCCGGACGCCTGACAAAGAATCTGCCTATCCGCGTATCTTTGGGCTACTACAACCAAAACGGTATCCTAAAAACCGACAACGCAGAACGCTTTACAGGAAGCCTTTCACTGTCACCTTCTTTCTTTAATGACTATCTGAAGCTCAATATCAATGCTAAAGGCTCGGTCAACAATAACCGTTTTGCCGAAACCGGAGCTATTTGGGCAGCTTCTACCTTCAACCCTACTCTGCCTGTCTATTCGGGAAACTCAAACTTCGGCGGCTATAACGAAGCGCTCGACAATACCGGCGCACCGGTCAATGCAGCCGTTCTGAACCCATTGGGAAGAATTGAACAAAACAACTCTACCAGCAAAGTACAACGTTTTATCGGCAACTTCGATATAGACTATAAAATGCATTTCCTTCCCGAACTTAAATTCCATGCCACATTGGGTTATGATTATGCCGAAGGAAAAGGGAATGTATATGTACCGGCCGAAGCCATGCAATATTACACCACTGCCGGCCGGGATTACGAATATGGCCCGCAAAACAACGAAAACCATCTGCTCACTACTTACCTGAACTACAATAAATATATAGATTCATGGAAAAGCAGTATCGATGCTACTGTGGGATATGACTATCAGTACTGGAAAAGCACCAGTCCGGCTTATGCCGAACTGAATACAAAGGGAGAAATACAGACCAGCATTGCTGCCAGCGACCAGCGCCACACACTGATATCTTATTATGCCCGTTTGAACTATACCTTCGACTCACGCTATATGGTCACAGCTACCGTTCGCCGCGATGGTACTTCCCGTTTTGATTCGGATACTCGCTGGGGAACATTCCCATCCGTAGCTTTAGGCTGGAGAGTGACCGAAGAATCATTTCTGAAAGACAATCCGGTGCTAAGTAACCTGAAAATCCGAACCAGCTATGGTGTCACCGGTCAGCAAGACGGTATCGGCAACTATGGCTATATGCCCATTTATACCACCGGTCAGGACGGCGCACAATATCGGTTCGGTGATGAGTACTATTATACTTATCGCCCCGAGTCATACAACAAACTACTGAAATGGGAAACCACTACCTCATGGAACACCGGTTTCGATTTTGGCTTCTTTAAAGACCGCATTACCGGTAGTTTCGATTTCTATACCCGCCAAACCAAAGACTTAATTGCCACCGTCCCCGCACCTGCCGGAACTACTTTCGACAAAACCATTACCACCAATGTGGGAAATGTAGACAGTCACGGTATTGAGTTCACCTTAAACGCCAGCCCTATACAAGCCAAAGACTGGGGATGGGATTTGAGTTTTAACATGACCTGGCAAAATATGAAAGTAAAAAATCTATCTCTCACACCAAGTTCGACAACCACCAACACTGCCGTAGGTCCATCTATTGACGGATATCAGTTCCAAGTATTAAGTGAAGGATATGAGCCCTATATGTTCTATGTCTACCATCAATTATATGATGAACAAACAGGCAAACCCATCGAAGGAGCTTACGCCGACCTGAATGGTGACGATGAAATCAACTCTTCCGACCTTTACCGCTACCATTCACCCGCCCCCGAATTCATATTCGGTTTAAGTACCTCCCTCCGCTATAAAAAATGGAATTTAGGTATGAGTTTCCGTGCCAATGTAGGTAACTATGTATACAATGGCATGTCTATGAATACCGGTGCATGGAGCACTGTGAGTTACAACTCTTATCAGTTGAACAACCTGAACCGCAGTTTCCTGAAGACAGAATTTCAAAACCGCCAATATCTGTCGGATTACTATGTAGAGAATGCCTCTTTTCTGAAAATGGATAACCTGACGTTGGGTTACAATTTTGGCCGCATATGTAAATGGTTCAATCTGAATGCCAGTGCCATGGTTCAAAACGTGTTCTGCATCACCAAATACAGTGGCGTAGATCCGGAAGTACCCAATGGTATGGATGTATCTTTTTATCCGCGCCCACGCACTTTCTCATTGAGCTTGGGACTTGAATTTTAATCACCTTCAAATGAATATCACAATGAAAAAATTAATATATGCCGCACTGCTTGCCGGTGCATTGACTCTTTCTTCTTCGTGTACGGACGATCTGAATCAGACACCACACATCGAAACCACTTCAGGCAACGTTTATAACGAACCGAGCAATTACAAACAGGTATTGGCTAAATTATATGCTTCCTTTGTCATCAACGGACAAGAAAAAGGAGGCGGTAATGCCGACCTGAACAGCAACAATGGGCAAGACTATATGCGTTGTTATTTCAACCTTCAGGAATGTGGAACAGACGAAGTGGCTTCTACATGGCTGGAAGGAGACAAAGTGGGTGACCTGACATATCTGAGTTGGGATGCCAACGACACCTGGGTGTCGGATATGTATTACCATATCTACTATACCATTGCACTTTGCAATGAATTTCTGCGTAATGCCGGTGATGAACAGATTGCCGGATTTTCAGAAGATGACCAGACAAACATTCGTCATTACCGTGCTGAGGCACGTTTTATTCGTGCATTGACCTATTTTCATGCACTCGATTTATTCCGGAATATTCCTTTTGTCACCGAAAATGACCCCATAGGTTCCTTTATCCCGCCCCGCTACACAGGCAAGCAAGTCTTTGAGTATATAGAATCGGAGCTGAAAGAGATTGATAATGACCTCCTCTCACGCACTGAAGCCGAATACGGACGCGCCTCAAAAGCAGCTGCTTATACGCTTTTGGCAAAGCTTTATCTGAATGCGAAAATTTACACAGGTACAGAACGATACACCGATTGTATCACTGCCTGCAATCAAGTTATAGCCGAAGGTTACTCATTAGAGCCGGAATATGCCAAATTATTTAATGCCGACAATCATAAGCGTACTAATGAAATCATCTTTCCACTGGCTGTAGATGCCGAACATACTGTATCATGGGGTTCTACTACCTATATTATATGTGGCGAAGTGAGTAATACCTCCGACTATCAGAAACCGGAAAAATACGGAGTGACACAAGGTTGGGGTATGTTTCGTGTCCGTGGCGAAGTGCCTGCACTTTTCGGAGAAGGAGACGGACGCGCTATGTTCTTCACCGAAGGACAAACACAATACCTAGATGCCATTGACAGTCAAAACAACGGTTACTTTGTAGAAAAATGGACAAACCTAACCGATGAAGGTAAAGCTGCATCAAACACGGTAGACGGTGGTGTAAATACGGACTATCCGATGTTCCGCTTGGCAGATGTATACTTGATGTTGGCAGAAGCAGTGGTTCGCGGCGGACAAGGAAGTAATACTGCCACTGCATTGGGATACATCAACCAGCTGCGTGAACGTGCTTTCGGCAGTGACGCCGGAAACATTACAAACGGTGAACTCACACCGGACTTCATTTTGGACGAACGCGCACGCGAGCTATATTGGGAATGCACCCGCCGCACTGATCTCATACGCTATGACAAGTTTACTACCTCAACTTATCTGTGGCAATGGAAAGGTGGTGTCAAAGATGGCATGGCGGTAGACAATAAGTACAATATTTACCCCATTCCACAAACAGACCTGACTGCCAACCCAAACTTATATAACGAAAACTATTAAAACAATATACATAATATGAAAACAATAAAGAATTTCTTTCTGACACTGGCGGCAATTACTTGTTTTACCGCTTGTGAAAAAGACGGAGAAAAAATATATCTGAACAGTCTTGAGCCGGGTGACTTGATAGCCTCTGAAAACACAGTAATGCTGACTCAAAAAAATAGTAAGCAAATTGTGCTATCACTGGCATGGACAAAAGATGCCCTGACTGTGAGCGACCCTGATATGCAAGCCCCTGACCTGACCGACATGACCATGCAAGTTTCTACCTCCGAAGATTTCTCGAACAGTATAACGGAATCAGTTGAAACATCTCTGTCAAAAGCATATACGGGTGCAGAACTAAACACGATAGCCAAAAACCTGGGAGCCACACCAAACGTAGCAAACTCTCTCTATTTTCGTGTGAAATCCTCCACCGGAAACAATATGAAACCGGTGTATACCAATACAACGGTCGTATCCGTAACTCCCTACAGCATCGACATGAGTGTCGGATATATACTCGACTCCAAACAGGAAGAAACAGGTAACAGCCTCTATTCTGCCACTTCCAACGGAGAATATATAGGATTTATGGGTGCAACCTCGTGGTATAACTATTACCTGCGCGAAGGTGATGGTACTATTTGGGGCAACGACGGTGTATCCGGCACAGCCTTCCTTCTCTCATCCGAAAATACGAAATGGAACTTCTGGTTCCCTGCCCTCAGCGGTTGCTACTATGTAAATGTCAATACCAACAAAAAAGTATGGTCGGCACTTTATATCTCCAACCTGACCGTAAACGGAGATATCGAAGGCGAAATGACTTTCGACCGTCCGAATATGAGATGGACAATGACTTTCAACGCTGCACAAGCCGGTAACCTCACCATCCGCACTTCAGGAACCGGACAACTCTATGACTATTCTACCGGAACAGACAATTCGGATTCTGATACAAATCCGGGAATTGCTACCTCCATTGCCTTCGCCCAAAATGGAGAAACCCTTACCTTCGGGCAACAACCAGGAGATATCATCGTCAATGCACCTGCTGCAGGAGAATGTACACTAATCCTCGATCTGAGTAACCCGAAAGCATGGAAAGTCGAAGTTGAAAGCGGAAATGAAAAACCGGCCGAAATCAACCCATATGTCTACCTTCCTGGAGTCGATGACGCCATCAATGAAGGACAAAATTGGACCTTCGATAATAAACTGTCACTCTATGACGAAGATAATCTGAGTTATGCCGGAGCTGTAAACACCGGTTCACAATGGGGTTATCAGATAGCCATAGAAGACGGCAACTGGGAAGATGTCTATACTTTGGCAAGCGGAGATGCCTATCAAGGTACACTGGCATTCCAAAGCGGAACAAACTTGCCCGCACCGGCAGAAGGCCTTTACTTCTTCGACATTTCGCTGAAAGCACTGACTTACCAACTGACCGCCATTGGCAATGAAATCTACTACTCGGGAGCAAATGACGACTGGACACTGCACACACTCACAGCAACAGCAGACAAAGGTGTATTCAGCGGAAATGTTACCATTGAAAAAGCTTCGGAATATGGAATCCAAATTATTCTAGACACTGCCTGGACTTATAAATTTGGCGGTACTGACGGTGTACTTTATTACAAAGGAACAAATATAACTGAGGATGCAGTCCTCGCTCCCGGCACTTATACACTGACAGTAGATTTAATAAACAGAACATATACCCTAAAATAAAGAAGAAATGATGAAATTAAGAAATATACTATTTGCCGGACTGCTCCTTTTAGGAGCAGCTGCTTGCAGTGATAATGACAAACCGATCTTCCCCAAAACACCGACTTATGACATGAGTGGATTTGCCAAAGGAGCCGATGTAAGCTGGCTCACCGAAATGGAAAAAGCCGGAACCAAGTTCTATACCTCTGCCGGACGCGAAACGGAATGTATAACTTTGCTCCGCGAATTGGGAATGAATTCCATCCGACTGCGTGTATGGGTGAATCCCACCAACGGTTGGTGTAATAAAAGCGATGTACTGGTAAAAGCCTGGCGTGCTCATCAATTGGGTATGCGACTGATGATTGATTTTCATTACAGCGACAGTTGGGCAGATCCGGGACAACAAACTAAACCGGCTGCATGGAATACATATTCTTTGGACGAACTCCAAAATGCCGTAGCCGAACATACCAGCGATGTACTTACTGCACTGAAAGAAAAAGGCATCACCCCCGAATGGGTACAAGTAGGAAACGAGACCGGAAACGGTATGTTGTGGAACGAAGGGAAAGCCTCGGAACACATGGCACAATATGCTGCCCTCACCACTGCCGGATACAATGCCGTGAAATCAGTATTCAATGAAACCAAAGTCATTGTACATTTACAGGCAGGCGATGATAATTCACTCTACCGCTGGTTATTTGACGGACTGAAAGCGAATGGTGGCAAATGGGACGTTATCGGAATGTCTCTCTACCCAAAAGCCGACACTTGGCAAAGCATGACAGACAACTGTATAGCTAACATGAGAGACATGATTGACCGTTATGGCTCCGAAGTTATGCTTTGTGAAGTAGGTATGCCATGGGATGAAGCCGAAGAATGTTACCAATTTTTATCCAGTCTCATCACCAAATCAAAAGAAATTACCCAATGTCTGGGTGTCTTTTATTGGGAGCCACAAGCTTATGGTAATTGGAATGCATATACACTTGGTGCTTTTGACAACAATGGGCAACCAACCATCGCTCTTGAAGCTTTCAAATCCTCGTCGTCATTCTAAGAACCAATTTTCAGAATTGCCGGAATCGCAATATCAGAAATAAAATAAAGTATGCATACTTTTAGGAACATTCGAAAGTATGCGTACTTTCAATTTTAATATATCATCTTCAGGCAACCAATCAGTAAAGAGCAATCCATCATCCTGCTAAAATGAATGGCACCCATCATCCATTTGACATATAAAAACACGTTTTCTATATGAATGAATTGCAATACAAATCACATCAGAATAATACATCTGACCAAAAAATCTAAGTATTTTGAGAAAAGATTTTGAGCTTTTAAAAAAGACTTAAATGTTTTCAAAAAACACTTAAGTCTTCTTCAGAAACTCCTTGGTCTTTTTTGAAAACCTCAAAATCTATCCATTATGATACGTTGACATCCGTTAAGATTTACGGAACAGAAGTAAAACAAACACTTAATGATGCTTAACCTGTT
>ERZ840096.2030-NODE-2030-length-18109-cov-4.651601_pt1 | contig 18109 bp, 19 predicted proteins | sample MGYA00519878_ERZ840096 | MGnify/ENA primary metagenome ERZ840096 (study PRJEB31850, sample SAMEA3708865) | human gut metagenome | biome: human gut; feature: human-associated habitat; material: faeces | place: China | collected 2014 ...
TTCCGGAACGTCATGTCCTGTCGGATAGAATTATGTGAGAAAGCACGGAAAAATGGCAATAAGAATGGCATATGAAGTGGTCATGCCTTATCATCTTCATATGCCATCTTATTTTTTAGAGACATTTACTGAATATCCCTATGTACAAAGCCCGGACTTTGTTATTGGCTCACCTGCCAAACCATAAAGAAGAGCTTTTACTCTTAAAAGTTCACCCTGTTCTTCAGATAACTTCCGGAAGTGCCCTTTATGTATCAGCCTTTCCAACGGCTTACCAAGTCCCGACAAAGGGTAAAAAAGATCAAAGTGTTTTTAAAAAAGCTCGTTATCTTTTGGAAAAAGCTCCTTTTCTTTTTTTAAAAGACCATTATCTTTTTGAGAAAGCTCTTGCTCTTTTTACAAAACGTCTTTGTCTTTTTGGAAGTACATAATTTCACGTTAGTACGTATGAGCCTGTACGGACGTATGCGCAGCCTTACACATACGTATGTGAAGCTCCATGCGGACGTACGTGTAAAAGCATGCTTTCCGACATGGAATGAAGCAAGCCCTCTCTATTTTACGGGTAATTCCCAAAAAGGCATTGAAATCTTTAAAAAAGAATCATATTACCCTGAAAACAAGCACTTTGCCGTGTACATGAATAATAAACCGATTGCCGATAGCTTCATTCAATGTCCCCTGCCACCAATTCGTAAAAGCAGAAAGAGGATAAACCAAGCCGTCTGCCGAAAGTTCCGTAGCCCCCATATTAAAAACAGAAACCTGTTGAGTCGGAAAAGATTCAAACACGCTATCTTCTTTAATAGGTATAAACAGCCCATAATCAGTCAACATCCTCACTTCTGCCTGCTCCATATAGTCAGCAAGCAGACTGATGTTTCCCAAAGTATGATCTTCCCGCTTACCGGTAGCCCCCATAATCGTAATATCCCGCCTTCCCTGAGACAGACAGAAACGAAATGCCTTACTCAAATCATTCGTATCCTGCTCCGTTTCACGATGAATGAGATGAACATAGCGTTCCTTTATCTCCGGCAATAACGAATCACCATCACCCACAATAGCAGCCGGCATCTTCCCAAAGCGAAGATATGTGTTGGCCGCCCCGTCACAACAAACCACATAAGGACACTCCCTCAACCATTCCTTAGCCAAAGGAGAAGAAGGGAAGTCTCCATCTGCCAATATAATAGTTTGAGGTATATTTATTTGTTCCGGTAATTTATATTCTTTCATTCTGTTACATTCATTAATTGTTTCCACCTTAGATACCCCCCAAAAGCTATCACGGCATAAAGTCCATAAAGAAAGGAAGTAAAATAAAGATCTTTATAAAGATATAACCCGCAAGATATAACATCTACAACAAGCCACACCAACCATTGCTCCACATATTTATGTGCCAACATCCACATAGCTATAATACTTAAAGCTGTAGTAAAACTATCCCACCATGGTATTGTACTGTCTGTATACGTTGCCAATATCCCACCTATCAAAGCAAACACAAGGCATAGAACAACAAACAAAGGCATAAACAACTTGCGAGGAGTAAAAGTAATCAATTTCTCCTGCCTGCCGGGAACATGCCTCAACCATGCCCACCAGCCATAGATACCCGCCAGCAAATAATAAACACTGATACCCGAATCTGCATACAGCCCTACCTGATAGTACACAACTATATAAATGGCAGGCATAATGACACTCACAGGCCACAACCAAATGCTTGCCTTGTACTCAAACCACAAATAAAGCAGCCCGACAAGAGTACCCACTATTTCAAGATAATTCATCTTCCGTTCATTTTCATATTAAATCCAAATGCAAAAGTAACGAATAACTCATACACCTTACCATTTTTTTATCTATCTTTGTCCACTAATTAAAGAAATATCAAAAAGAGTAAAAGATATGCTTACTATTAAACAAATTACCGACAACACGGAAGGAGTTATCCGCGGATTGGAAAAAAAGCACTTCAAAGATGCAAAAGCAACCATTGAACAAGTGCTTGCATTTAACGATAAAAGACGTAATACACAGAATCAATTAGATAAAAATCTGGCAGAGGTCAACTCTATCTCGAAATCTATCGGTCTGCTCATGAAAGAAGGCAAAAAGGAGGAAGCAGAAACAGCTAAAGCACGCGTTGCTGAAATCAAAGAAATCAGCAAAACCCTGCAAGCCGAAATGGACCAAGCTCAAGAAGACATGACCAATCTGCTCTATACCATCCCCAATGTTCCCTATGATGAAGTACCCGAAGGCTTTGGGGCCGAAGATAACGTAGTGGAAAAGATGGGAGGTATGGAAACCGAGCTCCCTAAAGATGCACTTCCCCATTGGGAACTTGCCAAGAAATATGACTTAATCGATTTTGACTTGGGCGTTAAAATTACCGGCGCCGGTTTTCCTGTATATAAGGGTAAAGGAGCACGCTTGCAACGCGCACTCATAAACTTCTTCCTTGACGAAGCACGTGCTTCCGGTTATGACGAAATTATGCCTCCGACGGTTGTCAACACCGCCTCCGGTTATGGAACCGGACAATTGCCTGACAAAGAAGGACAGATGTATCACTGCGAAGTAGATGATTTATATTTGATTCCCACTGCCGAAGTGCCTGTGACAAACATCTATCGCGATGTTATTTTGGATGAAAAGCAATTGCCTATCAAAAATTGTGCATACACTCAATGTTTCCGTCGTGAAGCCGGCTCATACGGTAAAGATGTTCGCGGCCTGAACCGCTTGCACGAATTCTCCAAAGTAGAATTAGTCCGCATTGACAAGCCCGAACATTCCAAACAATCACATCAGGAAATGCTGAATCACGTAGAAGGTCTATTACAAAAGCTGGAACTCCCCTATCGTATTCTCCGTCTTTGTGGCGGTGATATGAGTTTTACAGCTGCTCTTTGCTTCGATTTTGAAGTATATTCGGAAGCACAGAAACGCTGGTTGGAAGTCAGCTCCGTTTCAAACTTCGACACATATCAGGCTAACCGTCTGAAATGCCGCTATCGCAACGCAGACAAGAAAACCGAACTTTGCCATACATTGAACGGTTCAGCATTGGCATTGCCGCGCATCGTTGCTGCACTGCTTGAAAACAATCAGACTCCCGAAGGAATCCGTATCCCCAAAGCATTGGTTCCCTATTGTGGATTTGACATGATTGACTGATATACTATGGTGTAATCGGTTACAAATTTCATATACAATAACAAGACTTAGTCATATAGCATAAGCCACCCATATAAAAGGGTGGCTTTTCTTTTGTCGTTAGAAAATATAATCATAACTTTGCAAACAATTATCAAATTGATATCCAAGCAAGAAGAACAACTAACTTATAGTATAGCAAAATGAATAAGATTATTTCAAAAGAACATTTCTCAGAAAAGGTCTTTAAGCTGGTGATAGAGGCTCCTCTTATTGCAAAGTCTCGCAAAGCAGGACACTTTGTAATCGTCCGTGTAGGCGAAAAAGGCGAACGTATGCCGCTGACCATAGCCGGTGCAGACCCCATAAAAGGAACCATCACATTGGTAGTGCAAGAGGTAGGACTCTCCTCTACCCGTCTTTGCGAACTGAATGAGGGTGATTACATCACTGATGTTGTAGGTCCATTGGGAAAAGCTACCCACATCGAAAACTTCGGAACCGTAGTTTGTGCCGGAGGAGGAGTCGGCATTGCCCCAATGCTTCCTATTGTCCAAGCATTAAAAGCCGCCGGAAACCGTGTCATCACCGTATTGGCAGGACGCAGCAAAGAACTGATTATTCTCGAAAAAGAAATGCGTGAAAGTTCTGACGAAGTAATCATTATGACAGACGACGGCTCATATGGTCGTAAAGGACTGGTGACAGAAGGTGTAGAAGAAGTGATAAAACGCGAAAAAGTAAACAAATGCTTCGCCATCGGTCCCGCCATCATGATGAAATTTGTCTGCCTGCTGACTAAGAAATATGAAATACCTACCGATGTATCTCTGAACACCATCATGGTGGACGGAACAGGTATGTGTGGTGCATGCCGCATCACCGTGGGAGGCAAAACACGCTTCGTATGCGTGGATGGTCCTGAATTTGACGGACATCAAGTGGATTTCGATGAAATGCTAAAACGTATGGGAGCTTTCAAAGAGATTGAAAGGGAAGAAATTCATAAACTGGATACAGACAAACAACCCGAAACTTGCGAAGCGACCAAGGAACTTGATGGACGTGATGCCCCTTGGCGTACAGAGTTGCGCAAAGCGATGAAACCCAAAGAACGCATGGCCATTCCTCGTGTCAAGATGAATGAGCTGGATGCAGAATACCGTTCGCATAGCCGTAAAGAAGAAGTAAACTTGGGACTGAACGAAGAACAAGCCATAACGGAAGCCAAGCGTTGTCTGGATTGCCCCAACCCGACTTGCATGAATGGTTGCCCGGTAGGAATCAATATTCCTAAATTCATTAAAAACATCGAACGCGGAGAATTCCTCGAAGCTGCAAAGACTCTGAAAGAGACCAGTGCTTTGCCGGCTGTATGTGGTCGCGTTTGTCCACAAGAAAAACAATGCGAATCGCAATGTACACATTTGAAAGCCGGACACGAAGCTGTTGCCATTGGTTACTTGGAACGTTTTGCAGCTGATTACGAACGTGAAAACGGGCAAATATCCGTCCCACACATAGCAGAAAAAAACGGTATCAAAATAGCCGTCATCGGTTCAGGTCCTGCAGGACTTTCCTTTGCCGGAGATATGGCCAAGCTGGGCTATGAAGTAACTGTATTTGAAGCATTACATGAAATCGGCGGCGTATTGAAATACGGCATCCCTGAATTCCGCCTGCCCAACAAGATTGTAGATGTGGAAATCAATAACTTGGCAAAGATGGGTGTCACCTTTATGAAAGATTGCATTGTAGGCAAAACCATCAGTGTGGAAGATTTGGAAGCCGAAGGTTTCAAAGGTATATTTGTCGCATCAGGCGCCGGCCTGCCCAACTTCATGAACATTCCGGGGGAAAACTCCATCAATATCATGTCTTCCAATGAATACCTGACCCGTGTAAATCTGATGGATGCAGCCAGCGATGATTCTGATACTCCGGTGGTATTTGGAAAGAATGTAGCCGTTATCGGTGGAGGCAACACTGCCATGGACTCTGTCCGCACCGCCCGCCGTTTGGGAGCAGAGCGCGCCATGATTATTTACCGCCGTTCAGAGGAAGAAATGCCGGCACGTTTGGAAGAAGTAAAACACGCCAAGGAAGAAGGAGTGGAATTCATGACTCTCCACAACCCCATTGAGTACATCGCTGACGAAAAAGGGCGCGTCAAACAAGTAGTATTGCAAAAGATGGAATTGGGTGAACCAGATGCTTCGGGTCGCCGCAGTCCTGTAGCCATTCCGGGAGCAACAGAAACCATCGATATAGACATGGCTATTGTCAGTGTGGGCGTATCTCCCAACCCGATCGTTCCCAGCTCTATCAAAGGATTGGAATTGGGACGTAAAGGAACTATCGCTGTAAACGATAATATGCAATCATCCATCCCGACTATCTATGCCGGTGGAGATATCGTTCGCGGAGGAGCAACGGTGATTCTGGCAATGGGCGACGGACGCAGAGCCGCTGCCGCCATGCATGCACAATTAACTCAGCAGAAATAACAGATACATTAGACACAGAAGACACGGATTTGCATGAACTTATTCTCCATTCCGTGAAATCTGTGTCTAATCATAACATATGCCATCATTAACTAAATAATTCTTAAACATTCCGGGTAATAAACAAATAATAACGCTGATTTAACCGGTATTATAGCTACTCCTAGTTACTTTTGCCAACATATAATCACGTATAAAGAGAAAACAAATGACCCAAAGGGTAAGTCTCAGCATATTACTCTGTACCTTAGCGGCACTGACAGCACAAGCACAATGGAGCAAACAGGATTCTCTCCGTTTACAGCAATTGTTAAATGGAGAGGAAGAATTAATCATCAACAAAGAAGCTGTAAAATCAATTCATTTTGACTTTAAACCGACTAAGGATGCCATCCAAGGAAGTCCGATGATATCTCAAGACAAACCATGGATGAAATTTCTAGATGCCTTACCCAGAAACTTTGGAGATACCACCCAATGGATAAAACCCCAATATGTTCGCTTTACCCCTTACACCCCCTATACAAGATGGGATGAAGACCCGGTAAATGATCCGATTATCACCAATGAGAAAGAACTGAAAATATCCATGGTGTTAAATGTAAACAGCGCAATCAAATATGATGTAAGGGAACAACGTGTTATACTTACCGGCAAAAATAACAATGCCATTCAAGTCAGCGTAGGAGCAACATATACTTTCGATGCCGAAAAATTACTTTATGAAAACCTTACCACACGAGGACGTGCCATCAAACGCAACCGCAAACATGCCAATGCCTGGAAAAGCTATATGGACTATATACCAACCCTGCAGGATACCGTAAAGAAAGACACTACCCTAATGATGGAACTTCTGCGTAAACAAGCCGAAAGGCTCTACCCGGGAGTAGTGGAATCTTCTGACTCACTACTTCTTAAAAACAAAGTAAACGGCCAAAACCAGACAAAGGAAAGCCGCTAAATGATTCCACTTCAGTTCCGTTTTAAAAGCCCAAACTGAAAATAGAGTAAACACGGCTAACGTAATCACTTCTTGTATTACTTTTAACTGCATGATATCAAACGGCCCTCCGTTATCGCGAAAGCCTAAACGATTGGCAGGCACCTGAAGACAATACTCAAAAAAAGCAACCGCCCAACTAAAAGCAATCACGCCAATCAATGGAAGTGCCGCAAACCAACTGAATTCCTGTTTCATCTTTAAATGCCCATACCATGCAAAAGTCATGAACACATTCGAAAAAATCAATAAAATGATTGAATAAATACCTTGAGATACCATTTTGTTCTTAATCTATTTTATCAGGAAGTAAATCCTCCTGTATGTTTGTCATACTTCCCCATAAGCTATAACGTGCCTCGGGATTCAATTTCTCTAAAGATTTCAACACCTCTTTCATGTCCGAACGATTTGACTGGCTTTCGTAAGGACAATTCTTTATCTGCCGACGATACCCCCGAACACGAGCCATATCTGACAAATCAGACTCATGCACCAAGCACATGGGACGAATGATAGTCATGTCAAACTTACGCATCACCAACCGAGGCGGCATAGTTCCAAATGCCCCTTGAAAAGTGATATTCATCAACAATGTTTCCAAAATATCATCCATGTGATGCCCCAATGCTATCTTAGTACATCCATGCTCTTTAGCAACTGTGAAAAGAGCCTTCCTCCGATTCCACGAACAAAGAAAGCACGGAGATTTACGAGTATCAGTTGACAAATCGAACGATGTTTCAAAATACACAAATGGCACTCCCAAACCCTCAGCATAATTCTTCAAATATTCCAAATCGGACTGATAAGGAATATTCGTCATGCCAATGTGTACTGCCATAACCGTAAAGCGTGGTTTTAAGATACGAGAACGCTTTGCCAACAATTCCAATAACGCCAACGAATCTTTACCTCCGGACAAACCAACCAATATCTTATCTCCATCTTCAATAAGACGATATTTCACCATCCCCTTGTTAAAGCGTTGCTCCACACGGCGCATTATTTTATCTTCTTCCGTAAATTGTGCCATATCTGTTTTTAGAAATCGGGCACAAAAATACATGAAAAGAATGATTTATGGAAGATTTCATAAAATAGAATGAAGTAAAGTGGCATAATTCCAATAAATATTGTATTTTTGAATTTAGAATAGTACAAATATTGCAGATAAAATGATACGCAAAAAATACATAGCCTGCCTGTTTGCCTTGGGGCTGACGAGCAGCATGATGGCGCAAAACCTCGAACAAGCTAAAAAACTTTTCCTTGAAGGAGAATTTGAAAAGGCCAAACCTGTGTTTCAGAGTTTGGTGAAAAAGGCCCCATCCAATGCCAATTATAATTATTGGTATGGTGCTTGCTGCTATGAAACCGGAGAAAAAGTTGAAGCACAACCCTATCTGGAGAAAAGTGCGGCACGCAAAGTGATTGATGCATTCAAATATCTGGGAAAGCTATATTATGATATGTACCGCTTCGAAGATGCAGTGGACAACTACGAGCAACACATCGAATGGCTGGAAAAGAAAAAACGACCAACCGAAGCAGCTGAATCCGAATTAGAAATTATCAAACAAGGCGCACGCATGATTAAGGGTGTGGAAGACGTAGCCGTAATAGACAGCTTTGTGGTAGACAAGAACGAATTTCTGAAAGCATATAAAGTAAGTCGTGAATCAGGTACTTTACATCAAGACAACTCCATCGCAGGCACTATTTACCAGTCAGAAATGGGTAATAAAATAATTTATGGTGATCAAGACCCTGATGGAAAAATGCAACTTTACTCACGCATAAAGCTGATAAATAATTGGAGCGATCCGGAACCTTTAAATACCCTGAATGAACAGGGAAATGTCAACTACCCCTATCTGATGGCAGACGGAGTAACACTATATTATGCTTCTGATGGAGAAGGCTCGTTGGGTGGATATGACATATTTGTTACTCGCTATGACTCAGAAAGTAGTAGCTACTTACGACCGGATAATATTGGAATGCCCTTTAATTCACCGGCCAATGACTATATGTATGTCATTGATGAATTAAATAATTTAGGATGGTTTGCATCCGACCGCTATCAACCTGAAGACAAGGTCTGTATTTATGTTTTTGTTCCAAATGAAACGAAGGTAGTATACGATTATGAAAATACTGACCCGACAACACTTAAAGAGGCAGCTAGCTTGCGTTCTATCCGAACCACTTGGAAAGATACAGATAAAGTACGTATTGCCAAACAAAAGTTAGCTGCCCTGATATATGCCAAAGATACGGAAAAGAAGGAAGGAGACTTTTTATTTATAATAGATGATTCCACTGTCTATCACACTCTCAATGATTTCCGCTCCACCCCTGCACGAGCCGCATACCAACAAGTGATGCAGAAGCAAAAAGATTATGATATGCTCTCCAAAAATCTTGAAGAGAAACGAGAGCAATATGCTCAAAGCAATCGTTCACAAAAGAAAGCCCTCGCTCCCGGCATACTTGACTTAGAAAAACGGACCGAACAGCTTTTGAAAGAAATTGAAAAGCTTACTCTGAACGTACGAAACGAAGAGATAAAGAAATTAAAACACTAATACAAGCTAAAATGGAAGCACTTATTATCATCGCTCTAATATTGGCCGGTCTACTTCTCTTTATTGTAGAAGTATTCCTTATTCCAGGTATTAGTATTGCCGGAATAGCGTCAGTTATTTGTATCTTGTATGCTAATTATTATGCCTTTTCCGCTTTAGGGCCGGAAGCAGGCTTTCTTACACTGGCAGTTTCAGCTGTGGGATGTATCGGTATCACCGCGTGGTTTATGCATTCCAAGACAATGGATAAACTATCTTTAAAGAAAAGCCTCGACTATAAAATCAACCCATTGAAAGGATTGAATATTAAAGTCGGTAACAAAGGTATCACAGTTACTCGTCTAGCCTTGATCGGTAATGCTGAGATAAGCGGACATATTATAGAAGTCCGTTCTGCCGACGGACTGATAGATGAAAAAACACCTATCTATGTAGAGCGTATCGTAGAAAATACGGTCATTGTACGTAAACTCAAATAACATAAATATTCACACTAAAATACGAATTACCATGATTGAACCCAACTATCTTCCCTTCATTCTCATTGGAGGTGGAATTATTTTTGTAATATTATTTTTTCATTATGTACCATTCTTCCTTTGGCTTTCAGCCAAAGTATCAGGTGTACGCATCTCGTTGATACAGTTATTCTTAATGCGCATCCGAAATGTCCCGCCATACGTCATCGTCCCGGCAATGATTGAAGCGCATAAAGCCGGTTTGAGCACTATCACTCGCGACGAGCTGGAAGCACACTATATGGCAGGCGGACACGTAGAAAAAGTGGTACACGCATTGGTTTCTGCTTCTAAAGCTAACATCGAACTTTCTTTTCAAATGGCAACAGGAATTGACTTGGCAGGTCGTGATGTATTTGAAGCCGTGCAAATGTCTGTCAATCCGAAAGTAATTGACACTCCTCCTGTTACTGCCGTAGCAAAAGATGGTATCCAATTGATAGCCAAGGCACGCGTTACCGTACGCGCTAATATACGTCAATTAGTAGGTGGAGCAGGAGAAGACACCATTTTGGCACGTGTAGGCGAAGGTATCGTATCCTCTATCGGATCGTCCGAGAACCACAAATCGGTATTGGAGAATCCGGATTCAATCTCCAAACTGGTACTCCGCAAAGGCTTGGATGCCGGAACAGCTTTTGAAATTCTATCAATCGATATTGCGGATATAGACATAGGTAGAAACATCGGTGCAGCCTTGCAAATTGATCAAGCTAATGCAGACAAAAATATCGCACAAGCCAAGGCTGAGGAACGTCGTGCCATGGCAGTCGCACTGGAACAGGAAATGAAAGCGAAAGCCGAAGAAGCACGCGCCAACGTAATCCAAGCAGAAGCTGAAGTACCCAAAGCCATGGCTGAAGCATTTCGTAGTGGCAATCTAGGTATCATGGATTATTATCGTATGAAAAATATACAGGCAGATACCTCCATGCGCGAAAATATTGCAAAACCCGAAACAAGTTTCGGCAATGAACCGTTAAGCAAATAATAACTTAGGACGTACTGATTATATCTACCATAGAAGCAAGCTCTTATGAAGTTACCCGATATTCCGAAAAGATATCAAATGTATGCATCCATAGATCTTCTTCTATTATTTTGAAAAAATATTTATTATAAAAACAATTAAAAGCAATGGCCATGAAAAAATATTATGCCGAATCTGAATTGATTATCAATCCTGATGGTTCTATTTTTCACCTTCATGTAAAGCCGGAACAACTAGCAGATAAAATAATTCTTGTGGGTGACCCGGGTCGTGTAGCTTTAGTAGCTTCCCATTTCGACACCATAGAGTGTGAAGTAGAAAGTCGTGAGTTTAAGACCATTACCGGAACCTATAAAGATAAACGTATTACGGTAGTTTCTACAGGTATTGGCTGCGACAATATAGATATCGTAATGAACGAATTGGATGCTTTGGCTAATATCGATTTTAAAAGCCGTTATGAGAAAGATAAGTTACGCCAACTGCAACTAGTACGCATAGGTACTTGTGGAGGTTTGCAACCTTATACTCCTGTAGGTACATATATCTGTTCAGAAAAGTCTATCGGTTTTGATGGATTGCTTAATTTTTATGCCGGCCGTAATGAAGTATGTGATCTCAAAATGGAACAAGCATTCATTAATTATATGGGCTGGGAAGGCAATGTATGCATCGCACATCCTTACGTTATTAATGCAGACAAAGAACTCATTGACCGCATCGCACAAAATGATATGATTCGCGGGGTAACTATCGCAGCCGGAGGCTTCTTTGGACCACAAGGACGGGAGCTCCGTATCCCTTTGGCCGATCCCAAACAAAATGAGAAAATTGAACAATTTGAATATGAGGGGTACCATATCACTAACTTCGAAATGGAAAGTTCTGCACTTGCAGGGCTTGCACGCTTAATGGGTCACAAAGCGATGACTGTATGTATGGTTATTGCTAACCGATTAATAAAGGAAGCCAACACAGGATATAAAAATTCTATTGACGAACTGATAAAAAAAGTTTTAGAACGAATATAATCACTACAGATGGAAGCCAATTTCAAACAAACAACTACTGATAAAGAAGAACGCTACAGCCTCTTCCTACCCCAATTCGAGCTTCTAATTTCGAACGAAAAGGAAGAAGTTAGTGTTCTTGCCAATGCCTGTGCCGCCCTTCATGAAGCCTTTGGTTTTTTTTGGGTAGGTTTCTATCTAGTCAAAAATGATAAACTCATTCTCGGTCCTTTTCAAGGAAGTGTCGCTTGTTACCATATCCGCAAAGGAAAAGGAGTATGCGGAACTTCATGGGCTGAATCTCGTACACTGATAGTACCTGATGTGGAACAATTCCCCGGACACATTGCATGCAGCTCCCTCTCCCGTTCCGAAATAGTAGTCCCTATCCTTGCTGATGAACAAGTAAAAGGAGTGTTGGACATTGATAGCGACGTATTAAACTCTTTTAATGAAATAGACCGCTACTACTTGGAAAAAGTAGCTGCCGTCATAGCTAAAACATTGTACTATTAAGATGAAAATGATAAACCAAGATACTATCTGTGCAATTGCCACCGCTCAAGGAGGAGCCATCGGAATTATCCGTGTATCCGGTCCTAGAGCTATTGAAATAACTTCACACCTATTTATCCCTGTACAAGGAAAACCATTAACCGAGCGAAAGCCTTATACTCTTACTTTCGGAAAAATCCTTTCTCCACAAGGAGAAGTTATCGACGAAGTATTGGTTTCTTTATTCCGTGCCCCCCATTCTTATACCGGTGAAGACAGCACAGAAATCATGTGTCATGGTTCATCCTATATTTTACAACAAGTAATACAACTCCTCATCCAGAGCGGATGCCGATCCGCATTGCCTGGTGAGTACACCCAACGTGCTTTTCTGAACGGAAAGATGGACTTGAGCCAAGCCGAAGCCGTAGCTGATTTAATCGCTTCTTCTTCTGCTGCAAGTCATCGTTTGGCAATGAGCCAAATGCGCGGTGGATTCAGTAAAGAACTTGCCGAACTACGTAATCAGTTGCTACACTTCACTTCGTTAATGGAGTTGGAACTGGACTTTAGCGACCATGAAGAATTGGAGTTCGCCAACCGCAGTGAACTGAACGAACTCGCTGCCCATATCGAACAAGTCATTGCACGATTAGCACACTCTTTCAGCGTAGGAAATGCCATCAAAAACGGTATTCCGGTAGCGATTATCGGAGAAACGAACGTTGGAAAATCCACTTTATTGAATGCATTGCTAAATGAAGAAAAAGCCATTGTAAGCGATATTCATGGAACCACCCGCGATGTGATAGAGGATACAATAAATTTACAAGGTATTACCTTTCGGTTCATTGACACCGCAGGCATCCGTCAGACATCCGATACAATTGAAAGTCTAGGGATAAAGCGCACTTTTAAAAAAATGGAACAATCCCATATCATTTTATGGATGATAGACTCTACAGATGTCAAAGGGCGGCTCGAAGAGTTACAAACCGAAATTCTTCCGCATTGCCAAAGTAAGAAACTGATTATTCTGTTCAATAAATCAGAATTGTTACTGCCCATACAAAAAGAAGAACTAGCAACTATGTTTGCCAATATTAAAACGGAGAAGTTATTTATTTCCGCCAAGAAACGAGAAAACATAACCACTTTGGAAGAGAAATTAGTGCAAGCAGCTACTTTGCCGGAAATCAGTCTTAATGATATTATTATCACAAATGCAAGACATTACGAAGCATTAGTCCAAGCCCTGAACTCCATTCATAGAGTACAGGAAGGATTACAATCGGATCTACCAGGAGATTTGGTAAGCGAGGATTTAAGACAATGTATCTTCCATCTTTCAGATATTGTGGGAGATGTAACTAATGATGAAGTGCTTGAAAATATATTTAAAAACTTTTGCATAGGAAAGTGATATAAAGAAAAGAAAATCATAAAAAGAGAAAATATATATCTGTAAAATGCGTATTATCAGGCACTTTTCAAGATATATGTATTTTCTCTTTTTCTTCATGTTTTCTGCGTTATTACATATTTTTTCCTTATTTTTGTCCCCAGTTTGTCCCCCAGACCATTAATGAGGGACAAAAAACTGTCCCCCGACAAAGGGAAAATTTAATAACCAATAAAGCAGGAAACAGTCATGGCAAAGAAAACTATCGCACAAAAGGAACCGGTCAAGCTCCGTGAGAAGAAGCTGAGCAATGGAAACATCAGCCTGTATCTTGACATATATAGAAACGGGAAGCGTCACAAAGAATACCTGAAATTATACTTGATAGAAGCAAAAACACCTATCGAGCGGGAACAGAACCGACAGACTTTAGCAACGGCTCAAGCAATTAAATCAAAGCGTTTAATTGAGATTCAAAACGGGGAATATACATTCACTCATCAATTCAAGGAGGATACTCCATTCCTGGAATATTACCGTAACATGGTTAAAGAACGGAATACTCCAGATACAAGAGGCAACTATGGCAACTGGCAAAGTTGCTTGCGTTATCTGGAGCTGTACTGCGATGAGAAAACAACTTTCAGAGATGTTACACCAGAATTTATTTTGGGGTTCAAAGATTTCTTAGAAAGTGTTGAAAAGGACACACACAAACGCAGGGGGCCGCGCAGAGAACGTGATGTGTTTCAAGGTCTGTCTCAAAATTCGAAAGCGTCCTATTTCAGAAAACTTAGCGCCTGTATCAACCATGCTTATGATGAAAGGATTATTGCCGTCAATCCATTACGCGGAATTGAAGGGTTCAAAGATGCAGAGGTCAAGCGTGATTATCTGACATTAGAGGAAGTCAGAAAATTAGCGGAAACGCCGTGCCGCTATCCCGTACTTAAACGTGCGTTCCTCTTTTCCTGCCTGACTGGATTGCGTAAATCCGACATCCAAAAACTCTTGTGGGGAGACGTGCAAAAATTTGGTGAGTTCACAAGAATTATCTTCAAACAGAAAAAGACCGGCGGCCAGGAATATTTGGATATTTCACCTCAAGCGGAAAAATATCTTGGAGAAAGAGGAAATCCAGAAGATCCTGTTTTTACCGGATTCACATACGGCTCCTGGACATCCGTAGAGTTGCAACGATGGAGCATGACTGCAGGAATAAAGAAAAATTTAACATTCCATTGCGGGCGCCATACCTTCGCAGTCCTGATGCTCGACTTGGGCACGGACATCTATACCGTATCAAAACTGCTCGGGCACAAAGAACTTTCCACGACACAAATATATGCCAAGGTTCTTGATAAGAACAAGCAGAACGCAGTATCACTTATTCCGGAAATCGGTTAACAGCATTTGATTTATGACAAGACAAGATTTCGTTATAAAAGTAGCCAAGATAAACAAGATTCTGGGAGAATTAAAATATGGGATAGACATAGACACTATTCTGGATTTTTCTTTTCTTACACCTCAGTTATTAATGTTAGCGGAATGGACGGCAGACATACAGCAATATATAAGCCAAGAGCCATCCCCTTCCCTTGCACGGCAAATTACAAGCATAGGATATACAGACGAAATAAAAAAGTATCTGGCAAAACACAAGGAAGACATAACTCCTACTGCTTGCGTGACACTACTTATTGATTCTATTAAAAGGTTACAGTCATTATTTGAAATATGCAGGCAGTATCAGCGTGAAGAAAAAGGCCAATACAAGGATTTGGTAGAGACGCTGGCCAATGAGCAAGTAGCAACCCTTTTGCAAAGAGCCGTTGATGCCGGACTGTTGGACAATCATTTCCAGCCAACTCCAGATACAAAAACACTACAACTGAGAGTCATTGCATTTGCAGTATCTTCTATATGCAAATTTCCACGAATTTATGTAGATTTCGAGAAACAATGGAGCCATACTACCTCGTATAGAATCAGCACATGCAGTATCCCTAAATACAGGACCAAATTCTACGAATACGCGAAATCCCTTTATCCAGAAGTGGACTTTTCGCCCTTAGAGTCATCGTGTGGGATTGAGACCTTCTATACCCCACAAAGTCCAGAAGATATAACCAAGATGTACAACGAGCTGATAAAATACAAGTATATTGCTCCTGATACAACGCTCGATGTCTTTAATGGGATTTTTGACAAAGCGAAGTTTGTAAAACCTGTCGAATGGATTAAGGAGCAACGCTTGCTGGCATATTTTTTATATTTGGCTTTTGGCAAATGGAACAAGAAGAATTTATGGGTAAAAGGCGGAAAATGTTTTCTAATCAACGGAAAAGCTCCCCATATAGCATGTTTTAAGTCAGGTTACAGCTCGATTAAACGCTTAGGGTGGATGGATAGATTTGACACCAGACTAAAAGCCATCTGTGAAGAATTTAACCATATTGAAGAAACCGCAAAAGAAAAAGTGGAAAATAAAGGGCGGATTATCCACATTGGCAAAGAGGTGTTCTATTCAGACAAAAGCGAAGAAAAGAAACAAGCGGTATTTTCAGGGCTCATCAATGGCGGATATATTTCGCCAACCACTTCAATTGATATATTCATGGGAATTTTTGATGAAACGGTATTTACCCGGCCTGTATTATGGATAAAAAGTCAGGTATCACTCATGTACTTCGTTTATTTGTCATTCAGAGCAGATAATCCTTTTGACTTTTGGACAAAATGCGCCAACTGCTTTCAAATTCGAGAAGGCAAGCCCATAAACCGGGAAAGCCTAAGATGCAATTTCCGGTCGATCATAAGTAAAGGGAAACTGGATACCTATGACATAGAATTGAAAAGAATTGCTGATGAGTATAATAGTTGTACAATAAAAAAAGAAGCAACAGCCTCCGATAGAAAGGCTAAAGCATATATTACCTAACATCAAATTCAATCAAGCAATGACAAAGAATTTAACTTTGCTCCTCTCTCTTTTTGAAAAGAGCGATGCGCGGAGCCGGAAAGACTCCTGCGCAAACCGGTGAACAAGGGTTATTCCGGTTGGTCTATCAAGCCCATGAAGTTTATAAAGCTGAAGTCCTAACTCACAGAAAATGTTACAGGCGTTTCATGCTTGACTTTATTCATTCGACGCAATACCACGATGCTACTGACGCTTGGAGCAAGAATGAACATCAGAAGAATTATTGCATTGTTTCAGAGCTATTGGAAAACCATGAAAAGCTGGTATGCCAATACTTCAGTCAGTCCACCTTAGACGAAACCCAAATTAAAAAATTGCTCGATACATTCAATACATCCGAACATCTCCAAACAAAATCCCGGATACAAAGTTTCCAAAACAGCCGTCAATCAGAACAGCCCCCTTTGCCAGATTCCTATGAGCCATTGATTGACAAAGACACAATCGGCCTCATTGTACAGCTTGTCAATGAGGTCGGCCTGTTTATAGAACAACTGGATGTGAACGATGTCATCACCCGATATGAGAAAGCCATGTTAAATCCGGTCACATCGAAAAACAACACACGGTTGGTGTTGCTACTTGACAAACTCGCCATGCACGACATCATACCGTATGACTGGCAATCGGTCATTGCCAAAAAGCAGCTTGTCAGAAGTTCTTCCGGTAAGAAATTTCTCAATCAGCATGACCTATCCTCTACCCTTAACAGGATAAAGGACATACAACCGAGTATCTCTGAAAAGAAATTCTTCGCGACAATAGACCGGTACATAAAGCTAATCAAAGACAAAGAAATAGACTAAAAGAAAGCAAATTTGTTGAGAGTCGTGTTGATAGAAACGTTGACACTCAACACTATCAACATGCTCATCAGGAAGCTGTCCATAACTTTGCCCTCCGTAATCAATAACTGCGGAGGGCAAACCTTCTATTGTCAAATTTAATTTTAGCAATAAATGAAACAACGAAGAACAAACAGTGGAAGCAGTCCAGTTTTCCGATATATCAGACAGATGGAAAACATGGTTTCCAAAATGACATCCGAGAAACCCATCGAACGTATCCAATCCTTGGAGCAGCGAATCGGCGAAGTCGATAAAATTCCCAATATAGAGAATTTTGTCCGTCAGATAAAGGAGCGCATGTGGATTACCAAAGAAGTGCTGACCATTTCCGAGGCATCCGCCTATCTGGGGCTGTCAGAGAGCTACATCTACAAGCTGACCGCCTCCAAACAAATCCCCCATTACAAGCCCAACGGCAAACTCGTCTATTTCAACAGGAAAGAGTTGTGCGACTGGGCTTTGAGAAATCAAGTGAAACCCCATCAGGAAATGGCAATTAAAAACAACGTATTATGAAAAAGAATGACATGGACATCATACTATCCCGCATTGAAAGGCTAAGTGTCTTCATTGAGGGAAATACATTG
>ERZ840096.2041-NODE-2041-length-17978-cov-14.608715_pt1 | contig 17978 bp, 31 predicted proteins | sample MGYA00519878_ERZ840096 | MGnify/ENA primary metagenome ERZ840096 (study PRJEB31850, sample SAMEA3708865) | human gut metagenome | biome: human gut; feature: human-associated habitat; material: faeces | place: China | collected 2014 ...
CGCCCCCGCCAGTCTATCGGCGTAGAGGTGTAGAATGCCTCCCGCGGCTCGATATACACCTCTTTGGTCTCGGCGTTGGTGTAGAACATCAGGTCGAACATCTGTTTTACGGCGCTGATGAAATCCATCTGCGTAATACCCGATTGGAGCATGTTTTTCGCACTGAGGGCCGTACCGTAGCCGGGCCGCTTACAGAAATACGCCTTGACCGTCGTGTTGTTCGTCAAGGCCAGTTGGATGTACGGTGTTTTGCCGTCGGCCATATTCGGCGCGTTGGAACTGGAGAATACCGGTGTTTTGATCGTCATTGTCTCCCCGGCACTCAAAAACCTCGGCTCTACGATATATTTCAGTTTGATCGTGGACGAATTGTCGAGGGCGAACATCTCGATCTCCATATTCGTCTTTTTCCAGACCATCCGGGACGGGAAAATCGGGTTCGGTTCCCCGATAAATATTTCGGCGGTACTTGACACGTTGACCGTACAGACGAAAGAGCCGCTTTGGCCGATCTTAACGTATGTCTCGTCGTATTCGCCGTTTTCATCGTACTCTCCGTCCTTGTTATGCCGGAACCGGATATAGTGCTTGTCGTCGTTGATAGTCCCCTTCGTCAGCCGGTATATATACATGCATTCGCCCTGCGGGGTGTTTTTTGATATGTCCGTGCGGTCGGCCTCGATACACTCTTCCGGCACCGCTTCCCCGTCCACAGTGTCAAACCAGATCAATTTGCCGTATTTATCACCTTCGGCGGCGTACTCGGTGCTGATCCCGGTGACATATTCGAGATTGTACTCGAAGCCTATCACCATGTCCTCTTTAGCCGTGAATACCGGCTCGGTGACAGCAGGGAATGTTACGCACCCTCCCTTGTCGTACACATCCTCCAGCACCTCTTCGTCGGCGGATTCCTCCTCCGGCCTAACAGTGTCTACGATACGTCCGATTTCATTAAATCCGAACTCATAGCGTTGGTTCGTCACGATGAAATAAGGCTCTCCAGATGCGAACTTACCCGCGAGGAAGTCGTATTTGTCCTCCAGTTCTGAGGTGTCGTACTCTTCCCACTCCCCGGCCACGACCAAACGTCCGAAAAGCGCGTTATTTTCAAAGAAATCCGAACGGATCGAGTACCCGTACTGGCCGATGATCTTCTCCATGAGCAGCCGCACGTTGAAGAAAGGCAGGTAGTCGGCCAGCGTGGTATAGGGCCGGGGAACAAACGTTCCGCTCGTGCCGCTCTTCCTGTCTGTGTTCTCGTCGTTGATCCGGCGCACGTACTGTCCCCGGTAGACCGGAAACAAATACACCCCGCCATTGGATTCCAACAGGCTTTTGATCGTGGCGGCAGAGAATACCCAGCTACCTAATCCGTCCGTTTCGTTGAGTTTCGCTTCGGCGGCCTTTTTCGCCCATTCGTACTCCGCACCGATCAGGTTCACTTCGTATGAGGCATTCAGCAGGTTGTTTACCGTTACCTTCGTGATTTGTGCGGTGCCGGTCATCACCACCACGCCCCCGGCCTCCAGTCGGGCCGGGTGTTTGGCGTTGTTGAACTGCTCGACCCCGTGAAGCTGATCGGCGAACTGCATGATCTCTTTGTTGCGGGCGGTGGCCGGAACTTCGATAGACTTTGAAAAGGCCGTCAGGCTCTGGGAGGGATCTTCCACGCTCCCGATGGAGAGCGTAATTGCGGCGTCGGTCTGCTGATCCGTATCGAGGCGTTTGCCGTCTATGTACAGGTCGATCATGTCGTTTGCATTTTTTCGGTGTCGATGGATCGGAAGGTTAACTCAAGCTGCGGCATCTCCGCCTGATCGAATGTCGTAATCACGTCCGAGGTAATGTCGATGGGAATAGCCTGGTCTCCGTCAATCAGCCACACTTTCGGCGCACTGACGATCTCGCCCAGCCATTCGAGCATGAAACCCGGAAGCCCCCCGGAAGAGATATTGCGTTCGTCCTCCACTTCCGAGGAAACCGTCCGCCAGCCTTCCGCCGTTTTGATCTTCGTGCGTTCGGTGGTATAACTTTTATCGAGGTCGGAGCGGAACGTATAATAGTCGATCCCGCCCCGGCGGTTCCACCACGCGATACGGACACCGCACCCGGAGCGGACAATCCGGTACTCCACTTCCGGCAGGTCGTAACACCCGAGCGTGGGTTTTATTTTGATTCCGGCCATGCCCGCGGGATCGGCACCTTTGAGCTGCACCGCCTCGGCGATGGAATCGTAATGCACCACCAGTACGGCCACTCCGTCGATAGACGAATTAGGCATTTGCAGGGTGATTTCCTGCCCGTTTTTCATCGTAACGATAATTGTCCCGGCCAATACCTGTTCATCTACCAGATAGCTCAATTCGTCCCATTCTCCGGGTCGGAGTATCCGCGGCCCCGGCGCATTCGACAGCAGGGTGGACAAAGCAAGATCGGTAATCCCCGAAGTGAGCAGCACCGAGGAATCCGCAGTCACGTCGATCCGGGCCGTTACCGTCCGTTTCACGGCATGGACAAACGAGAGGCTGTCATCGATCACCGGTGCCGTTTCGATCAGGTTACGGTAATATTCCGATACGTTTACCGCAATTGGGCCCGCGGTTACAAATTGTTTCATTCCGAGTACCGTCGATCCGTCGAGAATCTGCACGGTCTCTTTCTCCGTACCCGTTTTGGTCAGGGTATATATTACCGGACGATATACGCTGCTGAATTTCTCCGGTTTTGCTGTCAGGTCTATCATGCTGCTTGTTTGATTTCGTTAAACATGGTTTCGATGTGGTAGTTGACCAATTCCCCGCATGCCGCGTGAATACTCCGGTCGATTGTGCTTTCCTGGTTTTGCAGGGTGCGCGTGATAAACAGCGACGGGGCGATTCCTTTGCGACGGATCGAGCTCTGGAACATAAAAGCCGTAGAACGTTCGCTGCGGCCATCTATCATAATCCGCTTTATCCTGATCCACTCGATTAGCGCTTCAATAGGTACCCCTTTCGCCCCGGCCCGGCGCCCGTTCTCTACATATTTGGCGTAATAGACCGCCGAACCGACGATCTCGAAACCGCTCATAGTCTCTTTTACCACGGCCTCGATGCTGTTTATCAGTGTCCCGGAGGCTACGCGCATTTGTACCGAAAGCTCCGTTTGCAAGGCTTTTTTCAGGTGTTCGGCCAACTGGTCCAGTATGTCGAGGGGCTTACTCATTGCAGAAATACACGTCGGCGAGGAAGGTTACCGTCTGGGAAAGCTCCCCGAACGAGGTGAATGCGAACTCGTCCGGTTTGATCGTCACTTTGTCGGTGGAAATGACATCGGAGATCATCGGAAGCGTAGCGATCCCTTTGCGCGCGATACGTTCCAGTTCCTCCCATTTTTCCTCTTTCTGCTGCTCGTCGTACTGTTCGTTCTGCACGAACAGGTACAGGACGATTTTGTAGGTCACTTTGCCGTCGTTACGTCCGCTCATCCCGGCCACCTCAATCGGTGTAAGCCACAGCGCGGGCAGGGTTAGTTCGCTGCCCTGGATTTTGTCTACGAACCCCTGAAAGAATCCGTATCCCTCACTGAGAAATGCCGCTTTGATCGCCTCTATTAATTTCTTCCTCATATTCTTCGATTTTACACTCGTATTCGAATTTCAACCGGCGCAGGTACTCGAAATGCCCGGCACATTTGGCCCGGTCGCACCGGCATTCCCGGTTGTAAAGCATGTCGAGCAGGGCCACGCATGCCCGCCATTTTACAATCCTCTGGTCGCCGCTACTATCTCCCATTTCTGTTTCTCCCGTTTGAGTTTCGCGTCCAGTATGCGGACAAATTCATAGGCATTCAGCCCCTCTGCATACGGCAGTTCGCTGGGTTTGTCGTCCGCCACGAACAGCAGTTTGTCGCTCCATGTGTAGGGATCGTCGTTCGATTTATCCCCGCCTTTGTCCGATCCGTAGAGTTTCGGAAATTCCCCTCTCAGATAGGCGTGCATTTCCATCAGGCGGGTGTATACTTCCAGATAAATGCTCATCGGCACGTCTCCCATCTTTCGGGCGCGGGTTTTGGCTCCCTCCTCGTCGTATGGTTCCCCGTCCGGGCGGCATAAAACGGCCAACAGCAGCGGCGCGAGGGTCAAATCTCCGGTAGCGGTAATATCCGACGCATCGCAAAACTCCTTTGCCGTAATTCTTTCCAGCGGCACTGCATTACCCAGCGCGTCGGTGCCGGTTGCGGGAATAACCAACCGTTCCCCGTTCGTATTGAAGGCTTCGATCCCCTCCGGGTGGTACAAGGGAGCCGCCAGTAACGAAAACACGAACAGCGTCAGGCAGTGTTCCCCGAGCGCGTGTACATCCGTATCGGCGGTTTTGTCGAGTACCGGCAACGGGCATCCGGATAGCGCGTGCAGCGCCTTGCGCCAGAAGTCGAGCAAGGCCCCTACGCCATCCCCCTGAACCGGGGTAACTTCTTCCGCCGGGCCGACCAATGAACGGAAATGATCCGCCACCGCATCCGGTAGTTCCTTCACGAGCGCCTGCAATTTCACGGCGTCGGAAACGGGTAACTCCTGCCACCGGGTCGGGCAGGAGTATGTTTCGTGATCGATAGCGAAACTAAACATAGACTTTAGCCTCTTTGATGAGCTTGTGTATTTCACCCTGAATGCGGCGCATGCGGATGATCGGCCCACCGGCGGCGATTTGGGATTTTACGATCTCCCCGGCGGTGCTTTCCGCCGCGTTGAGCAGGTCGAGCAGGATTTGATACGGCGTGCGGGTATCTTTCGGTTCCTGATAATCCGCCACGGCTGCGGCGTTCTGGTCTCTTTTTGGTCTTGCCATAATTGTAAGTTTTACGATCCTATCCCATGTATAGAATCCGGTTGTTTTTATTGATGATCTCCTTTTCGACGATCCCGGTCAGTGCGTCCGGTGCATCGTCGTTCTTGTTTGCTTTGAATAATCGTTTGTAGGTGGTGAGGTGCGCGTACAACTCCGGCCAACGCAGGCGCCAGCCTTCCGGGAAACGGATATTTTGCAGTACCGTGGCGGAATTGGTCAGAATGCGGGATTCCTTGTTACCTGATTGGTGGAACCACTCAACATGTACCGCCGTGGCTTTGCGTTGCACGTTCCGGGCAAACCCGCGCCCGCCGTTGTTGCTTTCAATCAGTGCCGCACGGGTGCCGTTACGAAGTAACATTTGCGCGGTGGCCGGTTCGGTTTCCTCCATTGGCGCCTGCGTGTATAGTACGTCGGTAATGTTGATTTGCCCCCCCTTCAGCACGTCGTAGCAGATCGAGCACAGGTAATCCGTGCCGGTGTCCGCGGTATCGGTGTAATTGGCTTTCCGGATGATTTCGTCCGAGCCGGTCGGGGTGTCATAGGTTTTGAAGTTATCACCGTACAAAAGGCCCTCTTTGGACGACGGGTGCCCCTGGTACATGCAGTCAAAGCGGAATGGATCGAGCGCGCGCCGCTGCTCCAGGCTTTCGAGGCTGTGACGCTCCGGCCAAAGCGGGGCACCGTAACGGCGCGGGTCGATCTCGGTGGGTTCGCTCTCTTTGATCGCTTCAAAGTTGAGTTTATACCAACCTGTGTAATCGGGGTTGATCTCTGAAAAAGAACCAAGCACCCGCACGCCCTCTTTGTCCTCCAGTATGCCGATCAAATCCTCCTCATGCCAGCGGGTGAAAACGATAAGTTCCTGCGATCCGTTATGCAGACGGGTTTTAACGGCTGACGTGTACCACTCCCAAACGCTTTCCCGTACGGTCGGGCTGTTTCCCTCCGCCGCATCTTTGTACAAGTCGTCCAATATCGCTATATCTACCTTGTTACCCGTCAGACCGCCACCCCTTCCGACCGACTGGAACGATCCGCCGTAACCGACAATTTCGAACTCTTCCGAGGTTTGTAGGTACGATCCTGCGACCGATTGCCGGGAGCCCGATTTGAGGCATGTGTCAGGGAATAAATTTTGATATGCCGCATCCGAAATAACGCGCTGTACCCGTTTGTTGAATTTCGTTGCCAGCGTGAATGCGTATGAAGCGAGGGCGATTTTTAATTCCGGGTTCAGCCCTAATAGGTAGGCCGGGAGAAGCTGCGACGATCCGAGCGATTTGCCATGCTGGGGCGGTACCGTTACAATCAGTTTTTTAATCGCACCACGGGCAAACAGTTCCAAAGCCTGGTAATAAGCCCGATGGAACGGCGATAGCTCCAAAGACGGCATTACGTACAAGGCGAACCGCTCGAAATTCTTTCGGGCGATCACCTCGGATAAGTACCGGAGATCGGTAAAGGAACTTTGTTCGCTATTTGCCATACTTTTTAGCTATTTGCTCGATTTCCAATAGCGCCTCCGTGGGTAAATCGTTCAAGGGGGACGCGGTTACGTTTTGGCCGTTTGTCGTCACATCTTTTTTGTCGACCAAACCCAATTCCCGCGCGATAATGTTGCTTTCCAAAAGCCCCGCAGCGGCTCCTGTGAACTTCTGATCGTAGATAATATCCCTAATGCGCGCGGTGATGACCGAATAAGCTTCATCCTTTTCATAAAGTTGGAATGTTGAACGCGCAATCCCTGCGAACACACAGAACTCTATGATGGTCATGGCCCGCATTTTTTTTACGGTATCTTTTAGGCCTGTTCCAAATAACTTCTCTTCTAACAAAGGATTATCTTCCACCCATTTGAAATAATCGACGGCTTTATCCCATAATTCCTGCGGGGTGTATTTCCTGTCTGATCCTGATGGAAATCCTTTTGCCAGTTTCCAGTAAGTATTCTTTTTCGGTGCTGCCATTTTAACGGTACTTTCTTTCAAAGAGAATGAGCCGGGAAAAAGTGCAAACGGGAACAAAAAAATCCGACAAAAAGCCGAATTCACTGCAATTATTCTTTAAAAATTCCTTTTCGATGCAGAAGCGCTCTCACTTTTAAAATTGCACTTCGCTGTTTGTAAAATAGTTTTCTACGGCTTTCCTCTCCCGGCCAGTCGTCCAGTCTTTTCCCTTCGACAGCAACCCACACGAATATCCGCCGTTCGAGATCGGTAAACGGTGCCTGCTCCAAAATAGACTGCATAAAACCAGAATAATCTACATTCGTATCGGAGAATGTTTCCGGTGTTTCTTCCAAAGATTCGGACGTGAATTTTTGACCTGGCCTATACCGAATGCTCGATCGAGGGGATGACACACGAAATCGGATAATTCGCTTCATCATAAATTCGGCTACCGGTTTACGCCCCGGTCTTGCGGCTATCAGTCGGTCGAGTTTGGACCCGTTGCGCTCAAGCAGTACGCGGAAGGATTCGTTTACGACCTCCCGCGCTTCCAGTTTCACCCCGTATTTTAGGCATAATGCCTCTGTGTAAGCTACCCAATCATCGTATCGTTCAGACACGTAATTATCAAAACTTGCACCCATCCGACTACTTTTTGTACTTTTTAATTCTTGCTTTGACCGCCTTCATTAGACAATTCTACTTTTAGTCCAATTTCAACCGCATTTATTACTGTTTCCCTTATAGGGTTTGTCTACCTTTAGAACAATTTGCCATCTTACGAAATACGGGATCGGTATCGTATCTATCCCTATAGGCTGTAAAATAATGCGTCAATGTTGAATGATTCCTGTTTATCGCGTTAGCTATTTCGATATACGTCAGGTTCCACCGCCTTAATTCGTATGCGAGAATAACCCTGGACCGAACGAGCGGACAGTACCTGCTTTTACTCCTAATCTCTTCGAGGGAAAATCCGGTTACCGCTTCAACCTTGCGGGCAACTTCATTAATGATAGTCTCAGTAATCATCTCAACTCACATTTGTTAAAATCCACCGTCAACCGGTAAAATCCCAGCACATCCGAGCCGATCAACCCTCTTACGTTCTTTCCCGTGGCCCTCCGCAGACTGGTCATGTCCTGTACCGCGAAGCTGGCCGAATACGGGATGCTGTCGAGCGTGAACGGGATTCTTCCGGTGGTCTTTAGATGGATCGAGGTTCCGTCTACGCCGATTACCTCTAAGCCGGTAGCCATGTAGTAGATTTTCACTTCGTCACAGAGATTTTTATCCAGCATAGATGTAGACGCTCCGGTATCTATTAAGAATAGCTCCCGTTGGCCGTTTATCGTGGCATAGACGAAGGGAACACGGTCGAAGATGATCTTGCCTGGCTTGGTCTTGTTGAGCTCACAGGCGGCAAGAATCACGGCTATAAAGGCAAGAAGAAAATAAAGTAAGGTTCTTTTCATATTTCAGGTTTTTGTTATATTTGCATTACCAATTTTCATAACATTGGGTTTGGGTTAGTCGTTGGAGGGTGAGGCGGACACCCTCCTTTTTATTTTTCGCCTTGCGGCAGTTCTTCAATCGTGACCCTCACAGGGCGGCAGGTGTGACTCTCTTTCTCGTAATTGCCCCACGAGGATTGGCCGATGAAATCTTCAATACACCATTCCTCGTTCGGGCGTAGTGACCATTCTACGGGTTTCCCTTCCGGATCAAACACCGCCCACATTTTGATTGTTGTGCTCATCGCTAATATTCTCCTTTCTCCATCCGTTTGGACAGTCTGTTAATTTTACGGGCAATGATCTTTGGAATGTCCTCGTAAGCGTAACTGATATAAACCAATTGCTCGACACAGATTAGTACATCCGCCATCTCTTCCAGTAGGTTATTTCGGGTTGCGTCACTTGGCTTCCGGTCGTGTTTTCGAATGGCTTGGATCAGTTCGGCACATTCTTCTATGACCATATTGATTTGCGCTGGTGCTCCAAATTTTTCGAGAGCCTGAATCAGTACCTTTTGTTGACTTTCATTTGTCCACATCGCTAACCCTCCAATGCTTTTTCAATCAACTTTCTGTTTTCCGAGTACTGAATCGCGAAGTCAGCGTACCTACTATCCCCGGTGTGCGTGTTGTCCAGGTCTTTGAGTAGATCGTTGGTTTTCTGCAAGGCTTCCAGTAGTTCCGGGGCGGCGGCGATAAGACGAACATTCGCATCGATAATGTCTTGATCTTCCCAGCCCCGTAAGCCATCATGTTTGCCATCGTGAACGACTGCTACTATATTGCCCCCTCTTACTACCCAGCGATCATTGCCTTTATAGGTTTTCCACTTTCCTGGCGTGCCTTTAAATTTCGGTTTCATCTTCTTACTCCTTTACTCGTTCGATTAGTCCTCTTCTTTTGAGGCGTTTGATAAAGTTTTTCAGGTTCAAAGCCTGTTCGTAATAGCAGTCCTTTTCAACGGTGATCTTCTCCTTAAAGACAGGGTTACCGTCTGGCAGATCATTTCGTTGGTTATGCCTGATTCCGGTAATATGCGCATGACTTACTTATTTACGGGTTCGATGGGACGCCAGTGGGTGTAGAAATTTTGTACAGCATAAGGTTTGATGCGTTCTTTCAACTGCCATCCACGGATTAAATCTATATGGCAATCAGTATCTTTTGTAAGAATCAGAGTGTCGTCATCTGGAAGCTCATCCATCACGCTGATCCACCGATATGCCTTTTCCAGACCTCTGCGGTAGCCGAAAGCATCACCGGCGAGGAAACCATCCCGATACTCCTGATAGCGGGCCCGACACCTGGTGTGATACCCTGCTACATTTCTGTCAAAAGGCCGACAATCAAACTCTTTGCAATTAGTACTTTTGCAGCGCTCTGCAATATGATCGTGCGCGTACTCTCTGGCCGCTTCTTGGGGTGTTTTCATCGCTGTGCTGTTTTATGATTGTAAAAATCCTCTAAACTGAAATTTTGTCGCTCGAATCCGAGTTGAAAGCCTTTCATGAAATCATCGTAAATCTCGCAAAACACAGCTTGCTGAATTTCATCATACTTACCCATTTCAGCCTGGTAACGCTCTTGCATGGCCTTAGCCGCATAAGCCTTCGCCAGAGCCTCAGGTGTTAATCTAACTGGAATTCTGGCATATGTTTCTATCTGTTCTCCTGTATCTGGATCGGTAATAATGCCTCTGATTACTCCTTGGGGTGTTTTCATCTCTCTTTATTTTTGAAGTATTCGACAATCTCTTCGGCGGTGGCTTTGCGGGTGGTCATCCAGTGATAGGAATAGCCGTTGATCTTGTCTGACGTGCACTTGAACATTCTTCCTTCTTCCACAAACCACTGTTCCCGGTCGTTCTCGTCATTCATCGCCGCCAGGGCTTTGAACAGCTCGATGTTTTTGCCGCAGTTTATATATCCATTCTTTTGAGCCATTTCCGGGTGGATGTGAAATCCATTAGTCTGGCTGAATCTTCCCGTCGCATAGGCAATAAACCACGGAGAGCGATCTGATTCTGAATATGATGTCGGTCTCCGCCCTATGTTATTTAACCACTCGGTCAACTCTTTTCGCTTCTCCGGATTCTCAACCCGAACAAAGCAGGGGGTAGTAAAGGTCATAGATCGTTGAGTTTTTGAATGAATAATCCTCGTAATTTGCATTTAACGTTATCAAAATCCTGTACACATTCAGCCGTCATAAATTCCGTAAAATCCAAACTGCCGAACGCCTCCACCGCTCGCTTTTTCAATGCCTCAATCTGTTGTTCGTGTTCCTCCTGTAATGTTTCGAGTATTTCTACGAATCCTTTGCATTTATCTTCGATCTCCTCTTCTGCGTCCTGCTCGGCAAGCTCGACGGCTCGACGGGCTGTTGATGCGTCAACCATCCACTCTAGGCCGTCAATCAGCTCAGAGCGGTTATTGATAAATTCTTCTGCTCGTTTGCTTTTCATTTCATTATCTTTTCATAAAACACATCCAATGGGTTTTTGAGGCTTTACCGGACTTATGACCGAACAAGGGTTGTTGTCCGAAAATTTCCAACAGTTTGCTAACCGGGATTTGAACCTCATTCCATTTGAAAATTAAGATCCCGAACGGCTCAAGAACCCGCATACATTCATCAAAGCCTCGTTTTAGATCCGTTTCCCATGACGGGAATAATCGGCCATACTTTTGTGCGGTATAACTGTTTGCGCCCAACCGGTTAAAATGCGGCGGATCGAATACTACAAGTTTGAAGGATTCATCCTCAAAAGGCATATTCCGAAAATCAGCTATCAGATCCGGATGCACTCGAACACGCCTACCGTCACATGCGATAAATTCTTCTTCCCGAATATCCATGTAAATCGCATCCGGATCTGCTTTGTCGAACCACATCATTCTACCACCACAGCAGGCATCAAGTATTTTCTTGTCGGTTGTCATCTCTCGTTATTCTGTGCCCCGGACGGGACGGTTTCACAATCCCCGTAATACACCCAAATCTTACGTCTGGAGTACCGGGTTCTCGTTTGAATCCAACCGCTTTCGAAATTGACCCCGATAACTTTCCGGCGATATTTCCTGAATACGATCAGGTCGCCTTTTCCCCATCTTTTCTCTTCAAACTCGTGGTATGTCATTGTCTTGCTGTTTTGCTTCCCGTTTAATCTTGTTGATCTGATTGCGTGTCACCTGAAATACCCCCCCGAAAGGTGTTGCAGGTCTTTGACCTTCTCAGTGGGGATTTCGTCGATAAATTCACCGGTGCGATGACTGTAAAGGGTTACCATTTCCGGGTTGATCGTTTGGTTGATTTCGACTTTCATTGCGGTAGATTTTAAGTTTTGCGTATCTGTCTTTCGGCGTATCCCCGATGTGGATTAATCCTGCTTCTTTCAGCCTTTCGAGCTCTTCGACCATCTCGAACCAACTGATCGAGAGTTTGTCGTAGATACTCCGGAAAACAATGTTCAGCGGCTCGATTCTTTTCTCTTTTCGCTCGGCGGTCAGTTGCTCGATAGCTTCAAGGACGGTCATTTCTCTTTGCTTTTGAAGTAGTTTAACAGTTCATCCAAACTCATCAGGAGGGTAAATCTTTCCTTGTCGTGACATCTGGTGTCGGCAACTTCGGAACAGGTGTAGTTATCTTTCATGCTTTATCTACGGCTACTTCCGTTTAGCTTAATGAAGTTGAACATCTGTTTTAATCTGTCACCAAGCATCTTCCCATACATCTCAGAAAGAGATTCAAGCGTGAAATTTCCGGTAGCGTGGGTTATGGTTCCTTTGCGGTGACGCTCAAAGAGAAGATCGATCATCGGGGTTGATTCATTGCCGTAGTCTTTGGCGACTTTGGGCTCCCGGCCTATCTCGTCAATCACGAGCGGAGTATGAAGCATTTGGCTTGTGATACCTGATTTGGCAAGGTTGTACAACTCCATGCTTGTTTTAAACAGAACCGGGCAAACCTGCAATCCTTTCGACTGGACGAACTGATTGACCAACCTTGAATAAGCGTCCATTATCAGGGATTTTCCACAACCATAGCTCCCGATCAGGGCAACTCCGAGGAATAAATTTCCAGAGAAAGATTTATCCATTGTCGAGTATTTGTAGAGTTCGAGTATGACCGGCTCGTTACTGCAGTCTATCGTGAACTCGGAATACTCTCCGCGTTCGGACATCACGAGCTCCGCAAAAGCTTTCATCAATCTGGTGAAATCTGCCGGGGAATAGTCCAAAACGATTCTCTTGCGGATGGCAGCGCGGTATTTTTCCTCACGTTGAATTTGAAGGGACTTGATAATCCCGTCAATCGAAATCCGATCCTGAGATGCGTGTTGGGATATATTTTCCATTTTTCTGAGGTTTTTGTTTGTCCAGTTGAATCTTTAGCCAGCTCGCAAAGTGGCTTTTCGTGTCATGTAGGGATTTTACCGTGTCTCCTCGGATGCGAAGTTCCCCGAAGAATTTCTCAAGCCACATTCGAGCCTCCTGTGTGTTTTTCAATCCACGCTGCATAGCTACCTGATCCAACCAGATTGTCTGCGTTTGCAATTCTTGTTGAACGATTGAGAGCTCTGAGGTGAAATCCGAGCCTTCGGATGGTGGTTGTGTTTCCCCCATACCCCCTTCTTCTTTTTCTTCTTCCTTGTATGTGTCTTTTTCTTCAAGGGTATCAATACCCTTTGGATACCCTTTCAATACCCTTTCATATAAACCGTGTTTTTGAAGAAGTGAGATGATTTTTTTATGAGGCCGGCACGATTCCGTCAATTGCCCGTATTGAAATTCTATAAAGTCCGGGATGAAATATTTGTTTGCGCCGATTTGCTCAATTCTTCCCGACAATGCCGACAAATCATCATGGGTGACCCGATCGCCTATGTAAGCTGACGCAAGCGCCCAATTGGCCGACCAAACACCCGCTTGGTCGCATTTATCGAAGATGAACCGGACAAGGCATTTATGCTTACAAGAGAGAGACATAAACCACTCTTTGTCCCACAAATCGGTATCTGTAAATCGTTTTGCCATTACTTATATTTTTTACAATCCTTTTTGCTCTTTAAGCCTTTTAACCTCCTGCTGATAGTGCTTTATAAGCACCGCATATTCGGTCGGCCCGATTTTACTGATTTTGTGTATTTTGATGTCCAAATAGGAAATAACCTTATCCCCGTACTTCTCGATAAGACCGTGATAATATCCGATCATATTGCCTTCGTCGAACCTGTTACAACTCCTGCATTGCAGATTCACGTTACATTCATCGAACCGCAGGCTCATGTGCTTCCGGTTGACATAATGACCTGCATCCGCATCCTTCCAGAAAACTACTTTTCCGCACGAAATACAGCGTCCGTAACCGTTGCTGTCGGAATCCCTCAGTCGGACATATTCGCTGAAAATTCGGTCTAATTTGTCCTTGTAATTCATTGGTAACACCTCCCATCCAATCTAACCTGCTCCTTTACGAAACTTATCTGCGTCCTGAGATTATCAGATTGATGTTTGCAGGTGGCGTTGATCCGGTCCAACCACTTGACTAACCTGTTTTCATGCCGGCAGCAACTCGTCAGGTATTTGTTGGCCACCGTGGCCGCCATGCAATCGATTCGATCTTTGTTTTCCTCGAAAGCCCTGTTGATGGCTTCCTCCTGCAGGAAAACAGCCTCGGCAAGCATCTCACCGGATCGGGCCATGTAGACGTTGAGAGTGGATAGCCGGTCGAGCAAGACATTTATTTCACCGGAATAAGGGGCGTTGAGATACTGCTGTATATCGTGGGCTTCCCTGCAAAGCGGTTCGAGCCTGCCAGCCATTGTTTCGGGCAGTAACTCCCCATTATACTCCACCAGAATATCATCCATCATGCGATCATTTTTAAAAGTTTACTTTTGATCTCTTCTTTGTACTTATTGGCCTTTTCAAGCTGTTTCAGGCAAAAATCGATGAAAGGCTCATCCCGTTCTACCCGAAGTATTTTAAGGGCCAAATCCGGATTTTGAACCCTGGGATCGTATGCTATGAAATCACACCATTTTCGACTTGTTACGATCAGGTTCCCCTGAATCTGGGTGTAATACCCTCGGTTCAGCTTCTTCAAATCCTCCTGTGTCTCCAATAGGAGGTACTTTACATAAACTTTCCCGCTGTAAGGACACTTGATCTCAATGATTCCATCTTCACCTACCAATCCATCCGGGGAACCGCCGAAATATTCGTTATAGCGTATGAAGCCGCACAAATCGACTTTATTACCCGTTCTGGCTTCATACTGCATTCGGGCCTCGTCTTCATACTGCTGTCCCCATTTGACCTCTTTGTTGTTGAGTTCCTTGTAATCGAGGATTGTTCCATTGGTGATCTGCTCGGATACTTTGTCGTAAACGTAATCCTTACTCGATTCGGAAAGTTTTCCTGCCTTCTTGCCGGCTTTACTTTTGGGCTCGGAGAGGAGATCGTCCAGCTCCGAGCTCGTAAACATTTCCAATCTGCCCGAATACCATTCAGGAGTTCTCTGTAGCTGTTCCATGCTCTTTGGCTATATCTTTCAAACCGAAAGCGTTGTTTTCGACCTGCTGCTCGGCAAAGCTCTTTTCCTCCGGTTCGTCTTTTCTTCCCAGGGCCTTGCTGAGTAATTCGTCGTACTTGGCTTTGTCGATCTGACCCTTTAAAAGCGCGTCTTTGGCCTCTTGCTCGGTGGAAATCGTTTCAGGATCGATCTCATTGGGAATAACCCTTGCTTCTACCGGGATAGGCCGTGCGTCGTAGAGTTCTTCAGCGGTCTGCATGCCCATTCCGATCTCAGGAGCGTAAGTCCGGGCGAAGAATGCCCCGGCGCGATATTGAAGCATCAGTTGGGGAATCGTCTGCCATTTCGAACCGTTTTTGGAATACCAACCCTCTTTCTTGGCCATATTGATGTCCACCCAAGCGCCTTCTAGCTTTTCGCCCGATTTGTCATAAGCCCACGCCCGGCATCCCCAATCGTCCTGTCCTTCGGTTCCGCGCCACTCGTAGCGGATCGGAGAAAAACGACCGCTGACGTTTAGTGCCGCAATCAGGAATTTGGACGACCAACCCGGATTGCCATGTACGATATAAAGGTTCTGCATAACCATCAGGGGGGACATCTTGATACGGTTAGCCATCTCAAGGGCGACAATGCAGTTGGGAAGGTTCTTTTCTCCCTGGTACATCACCGGGACGATTGTTGAACTGCAAAGGGCTTTTGCCATCCTTTGGGCGTTCTCGAAGTTGTTTTGCGACCCGAAGACCAACATACTGTTGTCCTCGATCACGGTAAGTTTGTTTTCTGATTCCATAACTACAATTTTTGAGGTTTGAGGGAGATTAGGGTCTCCTTTGCGGACAGGGCCGGTTCTGCCCCGGCGACAGCTTTGAATCTTACCCGCGAGAAAGGGTATCTGTCGGCTTCGTTTGTGTTGGCCCTGTCTTGCTGTACATCTTAAGGGCGCACTCCCCGCATCATTGCCTGCCACTTATCCGGGCGTCCCCGGTGGCTGCCTGTCCAGTTGCCCGTCTTTCCGGGCTGTCTTAATACAAAACCCACTTTCCATTAGTGGTTCGGCGCATCCAAACAAACTTCTGTAACACCTGATCCCATACGGTTTTTAAATGACCTCTCCGTTCTGCGCGTTTAGTACTTTTAAATTGTTTCATCTTAGCGTAGTTTATGTTTACTGATTCCAGAACATTTCGTTAAAACTCGGTTCTCCAAAACCATCGATCTTCGTCCCTTTAGCGGGAAGCGGAGATTCACAGTAATAGGTTTTATATCGTGCGACTATTTTACCGTCCTGGTCTTTGCGAGCATTCCAAAACCATTTTATCGCCATCCCATCCTTTTTCAATCTTGATATGATTTTGCGAAAATCCACAGTCTGGGCCATCCGGTTACCTTGTGCGGTCGTCAGCCTGATACCCGATAATAGGGCCGCTTTGATCTTCTTTTGGGGTTCCGCTAAATAGTCCATAATACTGTCATTTTAACCCGAACTTGATTTTTATCACTTCGACAATAGCTATGTATTGCCTTTCGAATTCATTCCCCCGATGTGTCTCTTTGATTTGTTTCTCAAACTCTTCAATAGACCCCCGGAAGCATCCGCAGGTGATTTCAATTTTCCCTGATTTGGTTTTATAGGAATGGGTGTGGCGATTAGCAGACCCGAAACAATCAAATCCACAATGTTCATTATCGTTTGACACCCGAGCATCGCCGGACACCTGAGCATCGCCGGACACCTGAGCATTGCCGGACACCTGAGCATCGCCGGACACCTGAGCATTGCCGAACACCCGAGCATCGCCGAACACCTGAGCATTGTCGAACACACAAGCATTGCCGTACACACAAGCATTGCCGTACACCTGAGCATTGCCGTACACCCAAGCATCGCCGGACACCTGAGCATCGCCGGACACCTGAGCATCGCCGGACACCTGAGCATTGCCGGACACCCAAGCATCGCCGGACACCTGAGCATCGCCGGACACCTGAGCATCGCCGGACACCTGAGCATTGCCGGACACCCAAGCATCGCCGGACAGGTTATTTTCTTTTTCAATATACCCTCCAAGATCACCGATGTCGGCATACTTGATTTTACGCGTACATTTGATTTGAAATAACTTAGCGCCGAATGCATTGATTATAAATTTGTCCGTTAACTCGAAATGCCTGTCCATAGTATTGAGTGTTTTGATTTGTCCTTTAAAACTCCGCGGGCCTCACGGATGGCGGAGGGGTGAGTGTGTCAGCTAAGTTTTTCCCAAACATTATTTGAACACTCGTCTAACCAAATACTAACCTAAATGAACCTAACCTGCTTTACGGTAGCAGGAACCGTTTGCTTCTGCGTAGTAGTACTCTATATCTCTTGGATCGGGTTCATGGATTCTGTACTCTTTCTCGCCTTCAGGCTTGAAGTATGCCTGCGAAAGCTGAAGATCGTAATCGCCCACATGGTTAATGTAATAGTCTGCATACACGCTGATTACACCGCCATCTTGAACGGCGGTAATCTCGCCGCAATACTCTTTCCTGAAATGCGGGTAGGGTTTACAGATCAGTGCGCTCATCTCCGATTTAAGGCATGCGGCCAACTCGCGCAACGCCGCCTCGCTGTATGTAAACTCTTGTCCTTGCATGGCTATTCTTTTATTTTGTACCCCTTAGCGGACTCGAACCGTTACCTGCACGAATCCCCCACCTTACTTCGTGCCGTCATTCCATTAGACCAAAGGGGTAAATCAGCACTCCCGCGCGGAGCTGTCAAACCTTTTTACTCTCTGCTATGAAAGTTGCGGGAGTGCCGAGTTTTGTTATCTTTGTAAGCGTCAAACCTTTAAATTTTACTGCTATGAAAGGATTTATTGAAGTAACCACTGGGAATAATGCTTACAAAGCATTAGTACAGGTTAATACCATTCAAACTGTAATTGAAGAAGGATCAGTTGTATGCATCTATTTTTCAACGGGATCGAAATACATCAAAACTGACCAGTCTTACGCCCAGATTTTGAATTTGATTCAAAACGCATTGTAATCCAGTCGTAAATCTCTTGTGCCGAAGACACAAGGGAGAGCCCAATTGCTCTTGTGTCAGCTTGTTCCACACACCATTTCCGCAGCCTTCTGTCCCTGCGG